>JAEEGK010004458.1_pt1 | contig 34298 bp, 19 predicted proteins | sample 8958771 | NCBI WGS metagenome assembly JAEEGK01 (sample SAMN16246547, study PRJNA631951) | gut metagenome | biome: gut microbiome; feature: rumen; material: SC-attached | host: Bos | place: Iran: Karaj | collected 2018-10 | reverse complement strand
TCGATTTATGAAGTTCATTTTGATACTTATGAATTTAATAAACAAAAATATTTTTTGAATAAGATTGATTTCAATGCTTCGTTTGGAGGAATTCTTGGAAATAATAATTTAAAAATTGAATTAGATAAATCTTTTTTTTCCGATTTATATTCGAAAAATATTTGTTTTCAAGTTAAAAATAAAGATAAAATTTTTATATATTGTAACGAAAATTTTAATGTTAAAAACTTTAGTGGTATTAAATTTCATTCTAAACAATTTAATTATACTTTTGAATTTAATTATAATGATTTATTCAAAAAAGAAGGAAATAAATATTATTTTTTAATGTGTTTTGATCCTTTTCTTCAACAAAATTTTGAAGTTGGGGAAATTTTTTTTAGAAAATATCCATTTTTATTTGATCAAGATCGAAAAATTGTTGGATTTTATAAAGTTAAAAAAAAAGAATTTAACTTTTTTGGATTATTTATTGTAATTATTATTATATTAATTATAATTTGTATTTTTTTATTGGTTTATTTAATAAAGTATATTTATATTAAACCAAGAAAAATTAGAGCAAATGAATTAAGTGATAATTATGATTATATTCCTCAAAAAGATTTTCAAATAAATTAACTTTAAATATTGTTATTTATTTTATAAAATTTAAATTTAATTTATATTACAATAATGATTAAAATAACGAAAAAATAATTGATAAAAATAAAAAAATATTTTTTTCCATAATTTGATTGTAAATACAGTAAAAAAGAAATATATTTTAAATCAAATATTAATTATTATTGATGGAAGAAAAAAAAAACAGTAAAAAAAAAATTAAATCCTTGGATAAATTTTCTCAAGACAACATTCCAAGGTGTTTAAATTGTCATTTAATTTGTTCTCTCAAATTAAAATATTCAAAAAGTGAACCAACAATAAATTATCAATGTGAAAATGGACATAATGGTTTTATATTATTAAAAGATTATATAAATAAATATAATACATTTTCTCTTTCCAAAGAAAAATGTAAAGAATGTGGAAAAACACAAAAGGAATTAAAACAACATTTTATATATTGTTTAACTTGTTATAAATTTTTATGTAATTCTTGTCAATCAAATAAACATACAAATGGAGAAATACATAGTATTATTGATTATGAAAGATATGATTCTTTATGTAAAATTCATGGTAATACTTATGTTTGGTTTTGTTTAGATTGTAAGAAAAATATTTGTGCTTTTTGTAAAACCGGACATGAATCTCATAATTTAATTGAATTACCTAAATTTAATTTTTCAGAAAGTGATAAGAAACAATTAGAAAAAGATATTAATCAATTAGAATTAGAAGTTAATAGTTTAGATGTAATAAAAAAAGATTTTATTTCAATGATTGATAAATTAAAAGAAATAAGCTTAATCGAAATAAATTTTATAAAAATATTAATTCAAACATATATGTATGAGGAAAAGTTAAAAAATTTAAATTATTATGTCATAGAAAATTTGAAAGTAATAAGTTCAAATTCAATAAAATATTATGAAAAAATATTTAAAGAGGCAAAAAAATGTATTTCAGTTCTTCATAACATTCATTCTAATAATTTAACAAATAATTATAAAACTTTAAAATATCATACTGATGTAATCAATTATTTGGATAAATTAAATAGTGGGAAATTAGTTTCTTGTTCTGATGATAAAACATTAAAAATATACAAAGAGAATAGTTTTGAAGTCTTATTATCAATAGAAGAACACACAAAAAGAATAAATTCTTTTACGCAATTACATGATGAAAGAATAATAACTTGTTCTGCAGATCAAACTATGAAAATAATAAAATTAATTAATGAAGAAAAATACCAAATTGATCAAACATTAACAGGTCATAATTCAGATGTATATAAAATTATAGAAATAAAAGAAAATGAATTAATATCAATTTCAAAAGATAAATCAATGAAAATTTGGAAATTAAATAATAATAAAAAATTTGAATGTATAACTACAATAATTTTTCAAAATAAAAATTCAAATTGTAATCTTTTAAAATTAAATGAAAAAGAATTTGTAACATCTTCATGTCAAGATGAATGTTTAAAATTTTGGAATTTAAACAATTATACTTTAATAACTTATATTGATAACATAAAAACTCCTTGGCCTTTAAAAACCTTAAGTTTATTAGGAAATGATATTTTATGTGTTGGAGGAGGTCAATCAAAAGGTTTTTATTTTATAAAAATATCAACTCATCAAATTGTGAAAAATATATTTTTACCTAAAGTTGTTTGGTCTATTAATAAATGTATGGATGAGTTATTATTATGTTCTATTGAGGATGAATATGGAAATAATTGTTTAGTTAAATATCAATTTGAAAATGGAAATTTTGTTAAATATGTGGAAAAAGAAAAAGCTCATGAAAATTCTATTTATTCTTTTGTGGAGTTAAAAGATGGAACTATTGCTTCTGGAGGAAAAGATAAATTGATTAAATTGTGGTGTGATTAAATTTTAAACTTATTTTTTGTGAATTTGACAAAATTATTTTATTGAAGTTATTAAATTTATTGTTTTATTAATTATTCAAATAATTAATCATAAATTTTAAGTTTAATATTTTTTTTAGCTTTATTTCTAATATATCTTGTAAAAATGATTCATCATAACAATTTATCATAATTAAACATAATTAATAATTTCTCAATTATTTTCACCTAAATAATTATTAAATTTCAAATGACTTAATTTTAATTGGCCATGGCCATTAAAAACATTTTGTATTGTCATACTTTTTTTAATAAAATTATCTGGAATTTGAATAACTTCTAATTTTTTTAATATATTTATAATATTCAAACGTTGATTGATTAATTCCTTATACATTTGGAATAATTGTTTAGTTTCTTTATTTGCAAAATATATAGGAAAAATTTTATTTGAAAGCGAAGAATTAATTCTGCGAAAAGCATCTTCTTTAACCCAAAGGATTTGGCCTACTGTATTTGCACATGATTCATTTTTAGAAACATCATTATTTGAATTATTACTTATTTTAATTGATTTTCCATTCATAGAAGAATTTAGCTTTGCAAGATTATTTTTCCATTTTTCATTAAATTTATCTTCTATAATAAAATCATGAATTATTTTTAAATAATAAGAATTTTGAGAGTTAAAATAATTTAGAAAAGAACATAATAAAGTCACAATTTTCACAATTCCACCAAAAATTGCAATATAATCTTGGAATTTAGTATATTGTTTATTATATATTGAAGTATTTAAACTATTTAAAACTGTTAAAGTTGAAAAATAGGTTTTTTCTCCTTCTAATAAACTTGGATCAATTCTAACAGATTCATATCTATAAAAATTTTCAATTTGATTTTTACTAAAAAAGTACCCATTATCTGTTATAAATTTTATATTTTCTAAATATAACCAAATTCTTTTGTATAATAAAATAGATAATTCATATCTTTCTTTTCTAACACTTAATTTTTTAGCTTCTTTTTTGCTCAAAGAATCAATAGTATAATCAATAAAAATAACATCTAAATATGGAGATTTAATTAATTCTTTAATATCAGAATTAGAATAACAAGAGTTATTATTTTCAGTTGTATTTTTACAAAATCTTAAAGTAAAAGAATAATATGAAAAAGGGAAAGTATTACCATATAAACCATAAATATTTTGAGAATAATTTCTGATTGGTAAGCAATAATAAGAATTTAAATTCTCAAACTTATTAAAATATGATTTAAATTCATCATCAAAATGAATATCTAAATTACATTTAGATATATTGAAAGATTGAGAAGTTTGTGGAGCATTTCCAATTAAAGAAGTATTATTTGAACCACCATACCAAATTGAACTTGTTATATAATATAATTTTTCATCATCTTGATAAGGAAGGGAATTAGTATCTGAAAGTCTTAATAAAAAAGGTAATTTATGAGAATTAGTTATATTTATAAAAGGATTTATTTGTGTTGATTGAATTATTGATAAATCTTTTCTTTTTAATAAACGATATATAAAATAAGAACCACATATTAGAGAACAAAAAAATGATAAAAAGCTTATGAAACCACCTACTAGTGTTTTGAAAGATGTTTCTCCTTTATTGTTTATTGTTAAGGAAACTTTTTTTGAAAGATAATCAAAATTTTTTATAAGGTTCATTTAAAATTTATATTAATTTTTACTTTTAATTATATAATAAAACAAGATCTTTTCTATCATTGCAGAAATAATTGTATTGTTAATATAATTTCCCAAAATACTCATTAATTATAAATTTATGTTTTATAAAAAAAAATATTTATTATGATTTCATAAAAAAATATTTAACATAATAGTTGAAGTTGAGTGTTTAAAAGGACTTATATTAAATATATTGATATAAATCTAGTATTTTTCATTATCATAAAAAACCGTAAAAATAAGTTTTTGAAAATCAGAAAAAAATATTTATTTTTTTCGAATCATAAGATAAAAAAAAAATATTTATTTTTTTTGTTTTTATATCTTTGAATTTCTTCTTTTAATAATAATACATAATAATTTAACTTAATATTTTAAAGTCAATAATAATTAATTCCAAATTAAAAATTTTTATATTTCAATCTTTTAATGTAACATGTCTGGAAAAAATATTTATTTTAAAAAAATTAATTCAAAATATTAATTTTGATAAAATCATTTATTGATACTTTTATTTTATTATAACTTAAATAAATAAATTTTAATGTTTTATTAAAATTAATTATCATAAAAAAATTAAAATTTCTTTCATCAATATAAACGTAAAAGTTAATTTTTAAAAAACCATTCAAATTTTAATCCTTTCCAAATAATATCAATTCCTTCTTTATATTTAATCTCTAAAATAACATTTTTAATACTTGAAAAATCTTGATTATCCAAATTATTTTTTCTAAAAAAAAACTCTTCAAAATATTCCATATGTTTTAAAATATTATTTTTCAATAAAATTGTATTATATTTTTCTAACCCAGAAATTTCTTTATTGATTATTTCAATAATATTTGAAGATTTTTTAGATAGAATATAATCAAGAACTCTTTTTTGAATAATGTAACTTATTTTTGAGTTTTTCCATAATTCTAATAAAATAGATAATTCATTTAAACAATTTATTTTTTGATTAATTTTTGATATATAATTACCAATATTATTATAAAGATAATTACTTGTTGATTTTTCAGCATCTAATAATGAAAATACTAAATTATCAATATCTTCTTTTTCATGAGGAAATTTTTCAATTATTAAAGAGAGACTTTTAATATTTTTACAATTATTTTTTGATGTAAATGATATACCGAATTCTTTATTTGTATTTTTAACCTCAAAAGATTTTTGCTTTTTACCTTTTTTAATTAAATTTAAGTTATTATTTTGTTTTTTAAAAGATATCATTTCCACATAACTATTTTTATGTTGTTCATAATATATATTATTCATACTTAAACATCTATTTTTATGTTTTTTATATAATTTGTTAGGAAATTTATAATTAGTTTCATAATATTTTGATATAATTTTTGAATTTAAATTTTTTGTGTTTATAAAATTATTTTTTATTTTATTAATTTTTATATCATGTATATGATTTAAATTTATATTTCTGATTTTAAAAATATTTTCTATTTTATCCATGTTACTATTTTTTGTTTTATTATTTTTCTTTTTTAATTCATTTATTTTCATTCTAATTAATTCTTTTATAAGAGAAGGTTCATTATATTCTAAAATAGAGAATTTGTCATTTCTGATATTTCCATATTTTAAATATTCCTCATAATAATTAATATAATTTTTTTCACTACTATATTCATCATCATCCATAATAATTTAAAAAATAAATTCAAAAAAAATAAAAAAAGAATTCTAATATTTATGGAATTTTTTCATCAAAAATTCATTAAAGAAAAAGATAATAAAGAATAAGTAAAGATTTTATTATAATAAAAAACTTCATAAATTAGTCTTTCATTAAAAAATAAGAAATAAAAATCACAATTCCTTATTATAAAATATTTATTAGAATCTTCTTTCCAAATCAATAAATTAGAAGGTATAATTTATCAAAAATTGAAAAATGGAAAGATAACATTATTTATTTAGATTATCATATTTATGTATACAATAAAAAATTTTATAAGTTAAAATTTTAATAATTTAAAAGATTTATTGACAAACATCTTTATATATTATTATACATTCTTTTATATATGTGAATATATTATTTTAAAAAGAAAATAATTATTTATCATAATTGTATTTAATATATTTATAAATGAAAAATAATCCACAAAAAATAAACTAATTACCTTAATAATAAATGAAAAAAAGCAGAAGACCAATTTTAGCTAAATATGTTAAAACAAGAGATAAAAGTATAAAAGAAATTCAAGTTTCTATTGAAAAGATTATCAATAATAAACAAAATCATAAACTTATTTGGCTATAATATATATTTTTTTAAAAAAATTATAAATTCAAAAATATTTATTCCTAAAAAAATAGGTTTAAACACACAAGAAATGAATTTTTCAAAATTAAAAATAATAATTTGGAACATTTGCCAAAAATTATTTTCAAAAATTCTTCCTAAATGTCTTAAAAATGATAAAGAAGAATCATAAAGATATTTAATTTTAGATTTAAATATTGAAATTAAATTCTAATTCTCTTTTCACCTAGGATAATGTTAAAAATTTAAATCATTTAATAAGATTAATTTATGATTCAAAAGATTGATAATTGAATTAATTTTTCTTCTGAAATATATATACTTATAATTAGATAATTAAAAAGAAAAAATATAAATAAATAAATTAATTGTATTATAAAGATATTTTCTATTCAAAAATAGATAAGCTTTTATTTTCAGATTTTACATAATATTGATAAAAATTACTAAAAATAGATTTAAAATTATTATAAGTAATAACTAACGATTTATTAAAAGAATATTTTTATTTATATCATTCACTTCAGTTAAAAGAGATAAAAAAAATAAGTAAGTCATTTGTTTTTTGAAATTTTTAATTGTTTATTTAAATAAAAAAAAATAGTTAAAAAATATGGATTTTAATCATTCCTTTAATAAACAGAAATATGATATATCATACTTACAACATTTATTGGATTCAAATTCAAAACATGGTTTAACAGGCTCAATAAATTTAGGAAACACTTGTTATATGAATTCAGCAATTGCATGTTTAAGTAATACACTTGAATTAACAAATTATTTTTTAACAAGAAAATATGAGAAAGATATAAATGAAAATAATAATGCAGGTTTAAAAGGAAGATTAGTAAGAGAATGGTATAAATTATTATATAAATATTGGATAGAAAATAATAAAGAGGGAAATCCAAAAAATTTAAGAGCAATAATGGGAGAAATAGATCAAAGATTTAATTTGAATGAACAACAAGATTCTTTTGAATTTTTAGCAATTTTAATAGATAAAATTCAAGAAGAATTAAATAAAGTGTCAAAAAAATCATATGAAGTAATTGATAAGCAAAAAGAAAATGAAACTGATATTGAATGTGCAAAAAGATTTTGGAATTTTTTTGTAAAAAGAAATAATTCAATTATAACTGATTTATTCACTGGTCAATGTAAATCAACCACACAATGCCCTATTTGTAAAAATGTTGCTATAACTTATGAAACTTTCAATACTTTAACTCTTCCAATTCCTGATGATAATTTTTTAAAACAAAATAAAAACAAATTTCAATTTAGAGATACTATTATTTTTTATATTCCAAAATTAAATTTTGGAAATATTGTTAAAATTAAATTTTCTTTACCCATCAATGCTAAATTACATGATGTTGTTAATTATTTAAATAAAATTAAAGATTTTAAGTATCAAATTAATTCACTTGACTTTATGGGAATTCGTGATAGATTTTGTGTTGGAATATTACAAAGAAATCAAAAGTTTTTTTTTAATTTTGATGGATTTCTTTTTTGTTCTGAAAAAGATAATCCAAATTGTGATAAAATTATTCCTTTATATATTATTAGAAAATTAGGGCATAAAAAAGAATATATTGCAAATCCTCGGTTTTTATATGTAAATAAAAATATGAAATATTCTGATTTTTTAAAGAAAATTTATTGTATTGGAAGAAAATATTTTAAAAATCCTTTTGATAAAAATAAAAATGATCCTTTTGAAAGTACATATCGTTGTTATTTATCAAATCCAAATAAGTATTATAAAGTATTAATAGATTTAATTGAAGAAGAATTTAGAAATATATTTGAAAATCCTATTTCTCAAGCTAAAGATTTTAGAAATAATTTACCTTTTAGTATTTATATGAATAATGAAATAAATAAAAGAGAATTTATTGGTAAAAATCAAAATTCTTTATTTCTAAATGGGAATAATACAATTTCTGACATTATAGATTCATTCCTTAATATTAACCCTAAATTAGAATATAAATTAGTTTTAAAGATTATTTTAGATTCTCCTTATACAAAAAATGATATAAAATTTAATAAATGTGAAGAAATTATAAGTGATGATTTTGGAAATAATAAATTTGAATATTCTAATTCAATAAATTTAAATGATTGCTTTAGATTTTATATGAAAGAAGAAACTTTAGGAAAGGGAAATGAATGGTTTTGTAGAATATGCCAAGAATCAAGATTGGCGAAAAGAAAAATAGATTTATTTTACTTACCTAAATTTTTAATAATAAGTTTAAAAAGATTTTCAAATATAGAAAATCAATTAATTAAAGATAGACAATATATTGATTTTCCTATTAAAGATATGGATTTAAGTGAGTTTGTTTCAGGACCAGAAAAAAAAAAATCTAAATATGATTTATATGCAGTTTGTAGACATTTTGGAAGTGTTGATTCAGGTCATTATACTGCTTTATGTCAAAACATTGATAATAAATGGTATCAATATAATGATTCTATAGTGAATGAAATAGATGAAAATGAAATTAACACTGCTGAAGCTTATGTATTATTTTTTCGAAGACAATATGATTAAAAATATTTTCCTATATATTTATTATCTTTTAATTATTAAAATTATTTATATTATGAATATTTTTTTTATGGATGGAATAATTAGTTTTAAATTATTTTTTGTTATTATTTTTTGTTTGAATGTTATTGTGGAATGCAAAGGATTTGGATATGGAATTAATTATTTTAAATTCTCTAATGAAGACAATGATAGTTTTATTTATAATGTTTCTTTTATAAATTTTGACAAATTTAAAACTTTACCTTTTAGTTATGAGAAACAGATTTTAAATGCAACTTCTTTTTTTTTACAAAATAATAAAACAATTAATAGTGCTTTATTTATAAATAATACAAATGATTTAATAAAATTATCAAATTCAAAAATTCCTTTAATTGGAATTATAATGTTAAAATTTATTGAAAACATTGAAAAATCAAATAAATATTTAAATAATAGTTTAGTTAAATATTTTATAATAAATGATACAAAAAAAGAAGTTCAAGATTTTATTTTAACAAATATATATAACAAAAAAGTTCAAATTAATTTCAATAGTTCTGATAAAAATTTATTGGTTTTTATAATAATTCCCTTAATTTCAATAATTCTTCAAATTTTTATTATAGTCTTATTTTCCAAAATGAAAAAAATATATAGAAATAATGGAATATTAAAAATTCATAAATTTATCAGTTTTTGCCCAATTTTTATATTTCTTTTGATTTTAACTTTAATAAGTCAAATTATTTCAACGATAAAAAATAATGATAAATATTATAATAATTTAAATCTTTTATATGGTTTTTTCTTATCTATCTATAAAGGATATTTTATTTCTATTTTATTATTTTCTATAAATGGGTGGCAAATAATATATTTTGATGATGTTTATACAAAATTTACTTTTAGCTTTTGTAGTATTTCATTGATAGATTTCTTATCAGAATTTATTATATATAAAATCATTGATTTTTATCCGCATATCCATTTATATTACTTAAAAAATTCTTTTGAATATATTATATTTGGAATAACTAGTTATTTTCTTTACAAAAAAAATTATTCAATTACAACTTCTTTAATTAAGTTTTATGAAACTAATAAAAACAATAACTTACTTGAAGGTTATTACTTTAAAATTGAAAAATGGACTACAATAATAATAAATGTTTTGTCATATTTTATTTTTAGAGCTTTACTTCCAATTACACAAAATTTTTTATTTGAAATAGATAAACAACATATAATGCATTATATTATAGAAGTCTTTATAGAATCTTTATATTGTGTTGAATTTCATATCTTTCATTTTCCCAAGAATTTACCTAAAAGATATTGTGTTAATATTAAACAAGATTTATTTGATTTATTTCCTTATCGAAGTAAATTTAATTTTAATAAATTAATCATCACTAAAGAAAAAATTGATAAAACTATTAAAAATAATTCTTTTATTATAGTATTTACTCCTTTTTCAAAAAAAGAAAATTCTATTATGTCAATTGGCCATGTTAGAGTTTTTTAATTTATATTTAAAAACCAAAATTTCTAAAAAAAATTTATCAAATATATTTATAGTAATATTATTATTATTTTATTTTTTTGTTAAAATATACAACAATTTTTTGCATTTTTTAATACTATATCTTTAAAATTATTAATAGTATTATTTTGTCTTTCATTCATAATAGATGAAGATATTTGGTTATAGTGAAAGTTATTATTGGGATTAGAATGATATTTCATTTTTTTGATTTCCCTTGCTAAATTCATTTTATCATTATTTAATATAGCATTCTCCTTCTTTAAAATATTCATTCTTTCATCATTAATTTTCCTTTCATTCTCAATTTCCTTTTTTAATTTATTAACCTTATCAATATAACCATCATGATGATTTTTTTCAAGAAAAAAATTGATTAATTCATTACTAATATTTAAATTACAAATAGAGTCTGAAGAAGAATAAAATTTTCTTTTTATAAATCTTTTAAGAAAACAATTATTATCTAAATTAGTATTTTCATTGTTATTTTTACTTAATTTTTTAATTCTTTCATTTAATTCAATAGTAAATCTTTTTTTAAAAGAAGGACAATGTTTGATTGTATCATGATCTCTAGCAAGAGTACACATATTTTGAAAATCAACAAATTCATATCTTATACTTTCCATTATATTATCAATATTTTTTGGATCTTTATTTAAACAATAAATATATAAAGCACTAATAACATTATTTTCATTATCAACTCTTAAATTATTATTATATAATATTGAAGTTAAATCACTACTATATAAGTTTAAAAACCCTAATTTTTCTTTATCATTTTTTTCTGATTTTAATATTATACTTTCTTTTAAATCACATTTTCCTTTTTTGTCTAAAAATAAAGGTTGAAAATTATCACTTATATATTGAAGACATGCACTATGTAAAGGAAATTCTTTTATATATATTATGAAATTTAATATATTTTTTTTACTTAATTGTTTTATATTGAAAAAATTTTTATATCCTATTATTTGGTATTGATCATTAACAAAACTAAAAAATATTACTCCACTTTTTTCAAAGGAAATATCTCTTATTGAGAAATCAAATAATACACTCGTAAAATTTAAATTATATCCCATATTATAATTTCTATTATGTTTATTATTTATACCTCTTTCAACAATGAAAAATGACACATCACCGGAATTATCTATATCAATTTTTAAACAAAAACATCTATTTTTTGTATTAAATTTTTCACTAAAAACAGACATTCTTTGTGAATTAGTATTATCAATTTGAAAAGAAAATTCAAATTTAGGATTTTTATTTTTTTTAATATCAAAATCAGGATTACTATTTATACAAGGAGACAAAGAAGAAAAACTCTTTTCTTCAATTTGTATATTTTCATTATTATTATTTTCTATATTATCATTTAAATTATTATTATCTATACCAAAAGAAAATAATTTATTATAATTTGATAACCTAGTATTAAAAGAATTATTATCTTTACTTCCTTTAGAATTTGATAAATAAAAAGGAGAAGTGAAAATATTATTTTTATTTATATTTTCATTATAATTTCCTTTTGAATCAATTTCACACTTATTAACAGTTTCTTCATTAATTAAATAAGTAAAAAAAGGATTATTATCATTATGTTCAATAAATATACTTTCAATATTAATATTTTGAATATCAAAATTTCTACACATTTTAAATTTATTACTAATTTTATTTATTAATTCAAAAATATCATTTGCATAACCTTTACTAATTAATAATTTTAATAATAAAGAGAGATGAATTTCTTCTACTAAATAATTAACACTATTTTCAATTACTTTAATTAATAATTCAATATCCATTGTTAAAAATTGAGAGGAATTTGATTTAACTAAAGATGATGAATTTTTACTTATACAATTTATACTAAAATGTGCAAGTAAATTCCAACAATCAATTGTTTCTTTTGATATTTGTTTTTTATATGTATCTTTTAGAAAAATTAAAGCTGATTCTTTTGTCATATTTGGAATTATATATTTTATAATAAGTATTTTTTGAAGAGAATACATTTTTAAATTTTCTGCCATTAATAAAATTTCTCTCATATCTTCTATTGATATATTGTTATGGAATTGACCACAATAAATCCATTTAAATATTTCTTTAAAAATTTTAATATTATAAGATTCTGGAAGTATTATTTTTAAAATTTCATTTGAAAAATTATTATTATTACTTTCATTAGCTTTTATCATATTTTTAAAAATAGGACTTGAAGAAATTAAAACTACTTTATGAGAATATATTTCTTCTCCTTTAATACATAAAATAATATCACAAAAATTTCTTTTATGATATAATTCTTCATATGATTTATTATAATTATAAGGAATTTTTGATTCTTCTTTTGTTAAATATTTTTTTGTTATATATTGTAATATTTTATCATTAAATGATTCAGCAACAAAAGAATTTAAAAATGAAGATTTTGAGTTTGAGGATTCTTGGTTTCTCATTTGAGAAATATTCGTATCTTTAAATATATAATTATCTAATGAAAAATGATTTTTAATTTTATTGTTTTCTTTATTAGATTTTTCTTTTATTATTTGTTTAAAAAAAGATATAGTTGGTTTTAATTTATTTGAATTTTGTTTTTTTGAATTATTATTATTATTTATAATATTTGTTAAAATATTATTCATTTTTATTTTAGATATTAAATCTAAATAATTCTCATTTGTTAATATATGCATTTTACCATATGAATCTTCTATACATATCTTAAGATTACCGTTAATAAATTTAAATATGTCTTCTTTTGTTGATTTATTTTTTTCAACTTCTTCTAAAAATAATTTCATAAATTCTTCTTTTGTTTGAGGATTAATACTATAAGTTTGAAGATTACCAGAATTTATTTGAGATAAATTTATTAAAATTTTATCATTATGTTTAAATGATAATTTTATTTGTTCATTTGGAAAATGTTGTCCTACTCCTTTTATATCTAATAAATTTTTATATTTTAATTCTATAGGTATTATTTGCCATGATAATACATTACTAATTATTTTATATGTTTTAAAATATTCTAAATAATTAGTTGGATAATATTTATTATAATTAATATTTTGAGAAAATATATTATTATTTATATTTTGATTGTTTATAGGATTGTTCTGATTAGTTAAATTGGAATTTGTATTAAATTGTTGTTGAAATAAATTATTATTGTTATTTGAATTGGGGTTTGAAAAAATATTATTATTCAATAAATTATTATTATTATTCATATTATTATTTTGATTTTTAGTTACACAATAATTAACTAAATTATTATCATTTATATTATTATTATTATTAAAACCAAATATAGTATTATTTTGATTTGGAATTAAAAGATTATTATTTCCACTAAAACTTATATCATGTGAATTAACGTTAAAAGATGATACATTTTTGTTGTTATCAATTCTAATATTATTGATATTTCCATTTAATTCTTCAGCTCTTTGTAATTTTGAACCAATAATATTTTGAAAATTATTATTATTATTGTTTAAACTTCCTAAAAAATCATTATTATTAATACATTTGGGAATAGGAGAACTAATTAATTTATTATTTGAAAAAAAAGATTGATTTAAATTATTCTTTTTTTCTTCAGGAATAGAAGACAAATTACTAATAAATTTATTATTAAAGTTATTTGTATTTCTTGAAGGAGTTGAAATAATTATATTATTATTATTTGAATTATTAAAAAAGTTAGGATTAATATTTCTTCCTTTATTTAATTTATTTATTAATTCTAATTTAGAATTATTAGATTTATTGGTTGAAAAACCAGTAAAATTTTCAATATTAAATTCATTTTTCAAAAAATCTTTAAAAGTAATTTTTGAAAAATCTTTTCCTTCCTTAAAATTAATAATTTGACAAATACCTATTTCCAAAGTTTCCCATTTTACAGTTGAAGCTCTTGCATCATTATTTAAATAAGGAACATTAATAATATTATTTTGATTCATTAAACAATAACATTTAATTTTTCTAATACCTAAATCTTTAAAATTAACTGAAGGTAATATTATACCATATTTCATTTTCATAGAATTAAAAACCAAATTTCTTGGTCCAATATCATAATAACTTTTATCATTTTTTATTATTTTTGCAGCTGCTATATAACAATCATTTAATAATATAGAACCTACTACAATAAAACCTTCTTTTAAAGTATAACTTTCTTCTACTGAAATTATTTTTTGACTCAGAATACATATAATATAAATTTTATTTAATTGTTCTTCATATTTAATATTTAACCCAATATGAGTAAAACAATTATTTTCCATTAAAACACTTTTTTTACTTACAGAATTTTCTTCTATTAATAAAAAAAAACCATTTAATAAATTATTTCTATCTTGAATTAAAGTTTTAAAAGCTTTATCAAATTCAATTATTTTTTTACTTTTTGAAAAAAAATTTTCTTTTTGTAAATCTGTTTCAATTTCATTTTCTACTACCTTTGAAAAATTTGATTGTCTAAATAAATAATTTTGAATAGCTGTTTGGGCACTTGTATCATGATATAATTTTGGAACTTGAAATAATTCTCTTTGTTCATTAATTTTTAAATATAATTGATTTACTATATAATTATCTAATTGAGTTTGTGATAAAGAATCTAACTTTACTTGATTTGACATTTAAATTTAAAATTTAAAAAAAATTAATTTTTGTTAAAGTATATTATATTAATGACTAATTTATAAAAATTTAATATAAATACACAAAAAAAATAAAATAAACAATATTTAATAAAATTATAACTGAAAAAATAAAAAAATGGACAAAATTTCCAACTTTGAGGAAATTTTAAATTACTTAGTATATAAAGCAAGAGAAGCTAATAACCCAGTTCCTGATGCATTAATTGCTTTTTTATTAAATATACAATATGATAAAGAAAAAAAGGATTTTTACTTTAAAGAAAATGCAAAGTTTTCAAAAGAAAAAGCTCAAGAAATAATAAATAAAGTTCAAGAAATTTTAAATGCAAAAGGAGATGGAATTGCTGAAACTTTAAAATTACAAATTACATATGAATTATCTCATATTCAAGAAGAAGATAAAATTGAAAAAATTAAAATGTATTTTGATACAGAATTAAATAATATTTTAAGAGAAATTACCTCAACTCCTTCTTCAAAAAAAGATACAGAAACTTTTCAAATTCACAAAAAAATATTTAATTATTTATTGATTAAAACAAAACAAAATACATTAAATTCATTAAATGAAATTAATGATGATGATTCTAAAAATAAAAATAATTTAGGGATTAATGCAGAAAGAGAAATTTATTCTTATTTAGATAATATTTTTCCTAAAAGTGGTTTATCTCCTTTTTTAACTTTATCAATTCAAGATAAAATTTCTCAATTAAATGAATTGTCAAATACAGTTATGGGTATAAGATTATTTAAATGTGAATTAGGACAAGGAGGAATCGGATTAATGAATATTGAAGATATAAAAAAGAAATTAAAACACGATTTATTATATGAAGTAAAAGATTTTTATACTCAAATAAATACAGTTTGTGATAAATATAGTTTAATTTATGATAATATTGACCATGAAAGTGTAATTCATGATAAAGAATCTCAAGTTTTAGATAAAATAAGAAAATATATTATATATTATAGACAAATATTAACTTATCTATCAATGTTAATTGATGATTTACATAATTCTATTCAAATGAAAGATTCTTTAATTTTAAGTTATGAAAATGAAAAAAATTCAATTATGGATATTATAGGAGAACAAATGATAATTAGTAAAGATCAAGCATATCCACGTTTTCAAAATTTAGCAAAAATGTATACAAAATTCCAAGAAGAAGTGTTTATTTTAGATATAAGAGATAATGTATTTAGAAAGTTAAAAGAATTTATAGAAAAAAATCAAATAAAAACAGAATACGATCCTAATGAATGGGAAGAATGTTTTGAATTATATACAGATAAATTAGATATATATGAAAAACAAGATGAACCAATTTTTTCTTTTGAAAGTGGAGCATATCCTCATGGAGTAACATTATTAAAAAAAGATTCAACTGCAGATTATTTAAATATTAAATTAGAATATCAAGGATTTTGCATAACAACATTATTAAATAAAAGAGGATTATTATTAAGTGGAAGACCAACAGTAGTCGCAAAATATAATGATAAATATATGGTATTTTGTACTCATCAATGTTTACAAGAATTTATAGATGACCCTCAAAAATATATTGAAGGAGTTAATGAATATGTGAAAGAAAATCCATATTTGATTAATTTATTAAATATGACTGAAGAATTTCCAAATGGAAACTTAGCAAATATGTTTAGAGACAAAGAAAGTGTTGCTTATAAATATAAATCAAGTAAAATTTTGATTGATATGGGTATTCAAACTGATATTCATCCTTATATTGAAAATGATCCTAATTATGTTTGGAATGAATGGGATTTGAAGAAAAAAGCTATTCAACTTGCAGATATTATGAAAAAAAAAACTGTTTCTTCTCAAACTTTCTTAAGTCACTTTAGAAGAGAAAATGAAACTCAAGTTTATCCTCTTAAAGATAGTGGAGTTAGTACTACTGTTAATACTGGAACTAATTTAAGTATTCCTAAAAGTTATGCTGTTGGATTCAGAGTTAGTAATAATAAGTATTAAACTTTTATTTTATTTTTTAAATAAAATCATTTTAATTTAGTATTTAAAAAAATAAAAAAATTAAAAACAAATGTATTTTATTTCAAATAAATAAATAATATTTTTAACAATATATATTTTTTTATTTGTCTTTAATGTATTTATTTTCAGTTACTTTAATTTGAACAAACCTTTAATTTTATTAAGTGTTTTACCTTTTTTATGTTCATTAACAACTTTATCCAAAACACTTTTAAATTCATTATTATTAAGAATTCCATTAGCAAATTGTTCAATTAATTTATTAGTTTCATCATCACTATCATCAGAATTATAAGCTTTACTTAAAACAACTATAATATGACTTAAATTTTTATTATTTTCTCCTAAAACCATTTTAGGATCTTTTTGTAAAATTTCCATTAAAAATTTATTATTTAATTTCCCTTCAGTATGATCTTTAGTAATAGGTAATTTATTAACCCATATATCTAAATATTTATTTAAATCATTTAATTCTTGACCATGGTATTTAATAGTTTTTCCTAAAGCAGAAACAGCATTATCTCTTGCAAATTTCATATCTTCAATTTCAGCTTTTGGAATATCATCTGGAAAAGTCATTGAATTAAGAATTGAATTTAATAAATCATTTTCATACATTTTAAAATCAGTTTTAGTGAATTTAGCAAAAATTCCTAAACCATAAGCTGCAGCATTTCTTAATTCATAATCTTTATGATTTGAATAAGTTATCATTGTTTTTAATATATCATTCCATATATTTCCTATTAAATCTTGTTGAAGAAATTCAGCCATATCATCTATTATTAAAACTCCTAATTTTTTTTCAAAAGTTGAAGATTGTTCATTAAAATATTTTGGTAAATAATCTTTTAAAAATTTTTCTACTATTTCTAAAGTTAAATTTTTATGAGTATCAAATAATGTTCCAAAGAATTCTGAAAAAGAAGTTTGAACTTCTTCTAATTCTTCTATTTCATCTTGAATTTCATCAATAGCTTCTTGTTCACTATCTAAATCTTCTTCATCATCTGAAAATATTTTATTATCTCCTGTTTTTTTGTCATTTTCAATTTCATTTTGTGTTTTCAATTTTTGTTTGTTTAAATCAATTCTATTTTGTTCTACTTTATCAAATATTTTAAGTAATTTTTCAGATAAATCATTTATTTCTGGAGTTGTTAAAAATAATTTTACACTTGAAATTATTTCTCTAATTGAATCTAATAAAGAAACAATTAAAGAAAAATTACTTTCTTTAAATAATTGTTCTACAATATCAGCAATATATTTTTTTGCGGCATTATGAAGCGCATTTTGTTCACAATTTGTTGCAATTAAACTTTTAATGGAATTTGAAAATGTATTTGCAACTTCTCCTTGAATATCAGTATTTGGATATTTTAATAAAGATAATATTACTGGATATAAATTTTCTACTTGACTTGCATTTATTGTTGCTGGAGCACTTTCTAAAATTAAATTTAGAATTTCTATAAATGTAGCAAATTCTTCTGTTTCTGATGTTTGTAAATTTGGTTTTCCTTTTTCTTCTTTTTTTTCTTCATCTTCTTTGAAAAATTCTTGTACATTAACTTGATAATTTGGATTATTTGAAACTGACATTTCTGGAGGTTTTTTTAATAATTCAATAAGTGATTGTGTTACTTCCAATAATTTCTCTTTATTATCTATTAATAAATTTGGTACTATTTTTTCCCATGAACTTAATAAATAATTTCCTATATTTTCTTTAAATGATGATAATGAAGCTTGAATTTTAATTAAAGTATTTACTAAAGTTAATAAATAATTTTTGTAAACTTCTGGACATAATGGACCTATTATTGATATTGTTTCTAATAAAATTCCAATTAATGTTTTGTTTGTTCCATCATTTAATATTTTTTTTAAATATTCGAGTAAAATTGAAAAACATTTTTCAGCATATTTTTTAAATTCTTCATTAGAAGCATCAATAAATTCTTGAACAACATCTAAAATTCCTTCTTTTAATGAACAAGGACATTTTGTATCATCTTCATTGAAAACAGTAAATAAAATATCAAATGAATTTTGTAAATATTTAGCTCCTACTTCATCAGTAACATGTTCAATAAAACAATCTAAAGCATCGACAACTTGTAATCTAATCCTTAAAACATTAGAATTATTTAAAACATTTAATAAACTTCCAATTACTTTACCATGATATTCATTTTGAAAATCTGGATTATGTTCATCAGCTAATTCAGCAATACAATATAAAGCAGCATATTGAATTTTAACATTTTGATTATTAACATCTTTTAAAATCATTTCTATTATATTTTCAATGTGATTTAATTCTTTCACATAAGAAATAACTTCTGCAATTGTGATATATGCAATATATTTATATTTCCAATCTTTTTCTGATGAATGTTGAATTAATTCTGCTATATTATTAGAAACTATTTTTAAAACAACTTTTTCATCTAAAGCATCAAATAATCTTAATAAAAGTGATGTTGCTTCATCTAATTTTTGTTCTGGAATAAATTCATCATTAATAAATGTTGTTGCTTTTGGAGTTAACCATTCATCATCAATTTCTTCATCTATTTCCATTGCATATTTAAATAAGCTTTGAATTAAATTACTTAATTTTTCTTCATCATTTTTCATTAATTTTGGCATATTTTCTATTAAATTTATTAATAATTCATAGGCTATTTCTCTTAAATTATCATCTATTTCTTTATCTTCAATAATTTTACCCATTAAAATAAAAATATCTGAGAATGATTTTCTTAAAATTTTTGGTTCACATTCTGATAAATCGTTTAATGAATCTAAACATATTTTTAAATTTTCACTAGAATGCTCTTTTAAACATTGTAATGTTGTTTCTAAAATATAATAAATAAATTCCCTAAATTTTTTTGATTCTTTTTTACTTGAAGTTGAACATAAAAGTTCATTTATACATTCTACAGTTTTTGCTTTTAAAGAAAGAATATTTGATTTAAAATAAATAGAAAAACAATTTAGAAAAATTGGAATTCCCTCTTTTAATTGGTCATTTGCCACTCCATAAACATTTGATAATAAATATAAAGATAATTCGATGATGTTTAAATTATTTTCACTTAATTCAAGATTAAAATTCCCAATAATATATTTTAATAATTCATCCCATTTTTCATCATTTTCTAATAAACAAGTAAAAACATTAACAATTGCATTTGCGATTTTTTTATTTAAATTTTTATCTTGAACATTATTAACTAATGCATTAAATAAATTATTTTTTAAAACATTTTTATTATCAAAATTGAATGTTTTAATAATATCATTTTTTGAATCATCATTTACAAGGAAAATTTTTCTTATGATAATTGCACAATATAATTTTACACTTAAATCAGTTGAATTTAATAAAATTTGAGAACAATATAAACATAATACTTCTTTTGATTGATTATTTTGAAGTCCTTGTTGCAATTGAATTTCTGCACTTTTTCTTATACTGTCATCTGGAACTAATAAATTTTTTAACATTTGTTCACATTGGGATAAAGCGTTTGTATCGTTTAAGTTTATTGACATGTTTCTGATTTAAAGATAAAAAATTAATTTTATATTAGGTTTTATATTAATTAAAACGTATTTATATGTGGCAAATAATATTCAAAAAAATAAAAAAAAATATTTTTTGAATTTGTCTTTTAAAATTTAGTTCTTTTTTGATTAGATATTTATTTTATATTTTTATTTAATATTTTTATTTTATTTTAATTCTTTTTTAAAAAAATAATTATTAAGTAAAATTAAAAAGCAATATATAATCACTTTATTAAAACATGTTTTCTCTTCCAAAACTTAAAGATGAAGTTATTCAAAGTTGTAATAACATTTTAATAATAAATAATGAAAATTCATTACATAAAGTTTCATATGAATACTTTGCAATGAAAATTCCAAAACAAACAATAGAAGTATTATTAAATTCAGAAAAAGATGAACGTTATTTATATTTTTTACGTTATGGTTTATTAAGAAGATATGAAGGAAAAGGAGATATTCTTTATGTTGAAATTCCTCAAATTCCAAAAAATTTAGTTATTTATAGAAAGCCTTCAATTAGAAATAAATTCTATGAAAAATTATATTTAAATAAAAAAGATTTACCTCATGTTCCTTTATTAGAAGGAGAAGAAAATTTAAAATTATTATCTCTTGAAAGTAATAATATTATGAAAATTGATCATTTAATCTCTTTGAATAATTTATTATTTTTAAATTTATATGAAAATAAAATTACTGAAATTGAAAATTTACAATCTGTTCCAAAATTAAAAGCTTTAATGCTTGGAAAGAATCAAATTTCAAAAATTAAAAATTTAAATTTTTTAAGTGATTTAGAAGTCCTTGATCTACATTCTAATAAAATTAAACTAATAGAGAATTTATTTTCTTTAAAAAAGTTAAGAATATTAAATTTAGCAAATAATCAATTGACTTCATTTTTAGAATTAATGAATAATAGGAATTTAGAAGAAATAAATTTAAGAAAGAATTTAATTGTTTCTATACCAAATTTAACAAATCATTTTGATCAATTAAAAAGAATGAATATAGCAAAAAATATGATAAATAAAGTAGAATTTATTTTAGAATTTAAAAAATTAAGAAAATTAGGAGAATTATTTATTGAAGAAAATCCTGTAATTTGTCAAAAAGATGCATATAAAAAATTAAGTATTCTTCCGTTAAAATTTAAAAATCCAACTTTATTTCGTCAATTTAAAAATTATAGTAATGAAACAAAAGAAAATAAATATAGTAATCATAATAATTCACAAAATATAAATTCAAATATTAATATTATTAATTCAAAATCTTTAAATTCAAATAATAATAATTTTTCCTCTCCAAAAGTTAGAAGTTTATCCTCAATAAATTCACAAAAAAATATAAAAAATAATTATGATGATATTTCAACAACTAGAACTCAAACAAGAAATAGTATATCTATAATGAATTTAACTGAAATAGATAGAAAAATTTTATTGAATAAAATTGAAAAAGAATGGGATTTAGAATTTAAATATATAATAAAGAATGGTTATAATGGTTATACTATTAAAAAATTAAAAGAAACTAAAATGACATTATGTCATGCTGAGTTAGAAAAAGATAAACAATTAAATATTTTTGGAAATGCTATTGAAGTTTTGGGATATAATGAATTTCATCATAATATTCATACTGTTCAAATTTTCTTTTTAAATTATGATTTAATTGCAAATAAAATTAATATTGAAAATTTAAATAAATTTTCTCATTTAAAATCTCTTATTTTAGGAAAAAATAATTTAAATAATTATTATCAATTAATCAAATTAGAAAATATAAAAGGAATAGAATATATTACTATAACAAATAATGAAATATGTGATAGTGAATTATTAAAATATTTTTTAGTATATAGATTTCAAAATATTAAATATTTTAATAATTATGGAATAACTGAAAAAGATATTATAATGAGTAAAAAAATATTCGAAGATTTTGATAGAAGCATTTCTGAGAATGAAAATTTAAAATTTAAAAAAAAAAATAATTTAAGAGAATCAAAATCAATTATAAAAAATAATTATGACTCAAAACAATATATGAAAAATATCAAATTTTTAAATTTTGTAAAACAAAACTTATCAAATATACTTGAAGATATATTAGGGTCATAAAAAGTTTATGTAATTTATTTATTATTATTTTTGATGTATTTTTTTGTATAAAAATTAAAATAAAGTAAATTTTATTACTATTTCTTTAAAATTTTTTACCAATAAAATCTTCAATAATTTTATAAATATTAGTATTGAAGATATAATATTCTCATTTTTAAAATTTATGAATAAAAAAGTTTTATTGCATTTTTTTTCGGTTATTAATTAAAATATTTTTTATTTTTTTGAGATAATAATTTCATTTATATATTTATTGAACTATTGAATCTTTTAATATAAGATTAAACCTTTTTTTATTGCTTTTCCTTTTCCTTCATTTCTTTTAATTCTTTTTGTTTTTGATAAAACATTTTCATTCTTTCTTTATCATCTTTTTTCAAAATACTTTTATCTTCTAAATCTTTTATAATTCTCTTAAATTCTTCAAATTTTTTGTCTAATTCTTGTTGAGTAATAATACTTTGTTGTTGAGATAACTTTTTAATTCTATTATCTTCTTTAGCTTCATCTGTAGCCCATCTAAAAGCATCATTTTGTTTTAAAATATACCAATCGTATTTTTCTTTTCTTTCAGAATTTACTCTTTCTAAATTTTGTTTTTGTAAATTTGCTAAATTTTTTCTATGAACAAAATCAAGAGTTCTATAATCATCTGTATTTAATCTATTCACATGATTTAATTTCTTTAAAATTTCTTTTTTCCTTTTTTCATCTTGTTGTTCTATTTCATATTGCTTTTCTTTTAAATCTTCTAACATTTTTTTATTTCTTTCTTTTAATTTTCTTATTTTTGGATTCCTATATTTATCAAATCTTTCTTTAATTGAATAAGAATTTTCAATTTGTTGTTTGTTAAATTCATTTAATTTTTTAATATCCATTAATTCTACTCTTCTCTTATATTTTTTAGCCCTTTTTTCATATTCTTTTTCAGTATTAAAATATTTAAATTTCTTTTCTCTTTGATAATTATTATAATTATTCTCATGAGCTTCATATTTATCTAATATGTGTTCATTTAACATTATACAATAATTTTCTTCTTCTTCTTTCATTTTATCAATATTTGATTGATAAGGATTAATTTTTGGAAAATTCGAAGATTTTATTAAATTCTCTTTTCTTGAAGATAAAATTTTTTCTCTGTGTAATCTTTTATTATTTACTTTTTTTATTTTTGCTGAAAGAAGTTGTTCTCTTATTTCTTCCATTTGCTTCAATTTTTCTTGTTCTAACTTATGTTTTTCTTTTAAATCTTTTTCTGTTTTTTGTTTCATTTTTTTCAGTCTCATTGCTATATCATAATCTTTCATTATTCTATCATAATCATATTTATTCATTTTAATTGCCTCATTTTGTATATTTTTAATTTTGTTAATTACAGGTTGCGTTGACATTCTTTTTATTCTTTTATTTATTATTTTTATTTTGAAAAATTAAAGTTAAATTGAAAATATTAATTTTTTATGTCTTGATAATAAAATGATAAAAATTAACTAAACACATAATCATCATATTTTTTTGTTAATATTCTTCATTTTAAATTAATATTTCAATTCATTATAAATTGAATGAGGAATTATAATAATTCATGATTGTTATATAATATTCAAAGATTTTTTTTTGAAAATCATCCTTCATATTTAATTATTCATTTTTTAAAATAATATAAATAAAAACAATTAAATGGCTCAAATTGTTTTAGATAAAAATTTTAATAATAATTATGATGAATCAGAAGATGAAATAGATATTAATAATAACGATATTTTAAATTATAGAGGTTATTTTTTAGAAAATGAAGAAGAAGAAGAAGAAGAAGAACAAAAATATTTTGAATATGGTGCTCATTTTCCTTATAAAATATTATATCAAAAATTAGAAATTTTAAAAGAAAAAAGAGATGAAGAAGAAAAAAATAAAATCAAAGAACAAAATGAAAAAAATAAAGAAAACAATACTCTTCAAAATATTTTTAATAACTTTAAGAGTAACAAAGGTAAATCAAGAAATAGAAATAATAATAATAATGAAAAAAAAAATGGATTTACTTTCATTCCTAAAAAAGAAAATCAAATAATAAATACCAAAGAAAAAAAAAAAGATAATAATAAAAATAGAGAGAATAATGCTTCTTCAACTATTATACAAAATAAGGATAAAGAAAGAACATTTGATAACATAAGTTTTCAAAAAAAAATTAATGAAAATATAGGTTTATATCCATCTAAATTAAAAATGAATAAACATTTAAACTTTAGTAGTAAAGAAGATGAAATTGATATTAAATGTAATAAGAATAATATGAAAATTAATTCTTTTAATCATTACAATAATAATAATGATAATGATAACAACAATATTGATATTAACAATTATAAAACTAATTTGGTTAATTCCAAAAAAATTAAATCTATTCAATTATCAAGAGAACATTTAAATAAAATTTTAAATTCTTCCACTCAACAAAAAAATAAATTACAAAAAAAAATTAAGAACAAAAATGATGATAGTAATAATAATATTAGTAATAATTTTAAAAAACCAAATCCAAAAAATAAAGAATTATCCACATCATATAATTATAATCAAAATAAATTAATCAAAGGGTCTTTAAATTATATTGTTCATAATTATAATAACAAACCAAATATTAATTTTAGACCTTCAACTCATTCTAATCCAACAAAAATAACTCAAAATAATGAAAAAAAAAATATTAATAATCCTTTAAGCAGAAATTATAATATTATTAAATATACTCAAAATACGAAAAATTATGTTAATAGAAATAAAAATAATTCATCGAAATTGTCAGAGCAAAATAAAAAAAAATTAACAATATCAATAGAAAGTAAAAATAATTTATCTCAAGATAAAAAACAAAAGAATAATTTTAAAGAAATATTATTATCAATTTCTAAAGGAAATTCTTCTAATAATAGTAGAAATAAAAATATTAATTTAACTAATACAAAAAGTAATATAATGTCAGATAGAGAAAAAAATACTCAAAATTTAACAAATCAAAATCTATTAAATAACAATTGTAATTTATTTAATAAGAATAATCATTTGCAAAAGAAAAAAAACAAAAATGATAAAAATGAAAACTTAATAATGATGAATCAAAGGAATAAAAAAAATATTTCAAATGGGAATAAATCAAAAACTTTATTAGATGTTAACTTAAATTTAGATGAAAAAATAGAAAATAAAATATTAAATCAAATAAAAAAAACTATGAATATTAATAATATAGGATTAAAAATTAATAAAAATAAAATCGATTCATTTATAAGTAATCAAAATAAAAAGAAAGATAAAAATTTTAGTCAAACAAAATTTATAAATTTTCATTCATCAAATACAAGAAATAGACCTTTGACTACAAAATATAATTCAAAAATTGTTGCTAATAATTTATTTAATCATCAAAAAGGAGTTACATCTAATAATATTAATATTAATATCAATATTAATAATCATAATAAAATTATTTATAATAAAATTATTGATAAAGAGAGCAAGTCTTCCAAAAGTAAAAATAATAATTTTTAATTTTTTAGATACACCTTCAAATAAAAGAAATTTTTCCAAAAAAGAGTTAAATGAAAATGAAAAGAATTCAAAAAATAATTATTTGAATTCTCAAAAATCAAAAAAAGAAAATAAATAAGGAATTAACTTATCAAAAATATAAAAATTAGTGTATATATAAGAGTAAAATGTATTATTATTATTTAAATATTTAAATTTTTTTATTAAATAATGGAACTATTTGGATGTATGAATGTATTTTATCAAATGAAAACATTATAATATTATCTGATAATCATCATATGATAAATAAAAAAAAAATCAAAGAATATTTTATCATCTAAAAAAAATTATCAAAATAAATAAAAGAATTACGTCATCAATTTCATCAAACTAAAAATTGAGAATGTGAAAATAATTCAATAAAGTATTAAAACGAATAAAGAAATGATAAAAAAGAATAATAACAATCTAAAATAATTTGAAAATGTAATTTATATAAAGTATAATTTTTTTGGGTTCTATAAAAAATTATACTAAATATTTAAAAAAAATTAATTAAAACTTATTAATATAAATAATATTCTTATTTTTCATTATAAAAATGTCAGGAAAAGAAGAATACAATGTTTTCAACTTAAATCAAGTTCATAAACAACTTTTCACAAATTATATAACTTTTATAAAAAAAAAGCAAGATAAATTTATAAAAGAAGTAACAAATTACATAGAAGACTTTAAAGAAGATAAGTAAAAAAAAAATATTTAAACAATTTTTATAGTGTCAAAGAAGATATGTTTTCTCGTGATGATGTAGATGATATGTTTACAAAAATACAAGGATATGTAAAACAATCAATGGATAAAGAAATAGGATATTATTTAAATATGAATGCAGTTTTCGTTCAATTACTTCTTCATGAAGCTGAAAAACAAACAGTAACTTTAAAAGTTGAAACAGCTCAAATTGAAAATATGTCAAATATTGAACAAATGAATGATTTTATTTCTTCTCTTTCTAATTTAACTTTACAAGATTCAAATAATAATGGATCTTTAGGTAAATTAGGTTCTGTTAAAAACACAACTAATTTAATTGAAAATTATGAAACTCTTAAACATGATTATGATATTTTAAATGAAAAAGTTCAAATTTTAACTAATAAAAATGAAATGTTAAGTAATGAAAATAATAACTTAAATAAAAATATTCAGGAAAATAATTCTACAATACATCAATTAAGAAATCAAATTAGAGAATTAGCTGATGGAGTCAAAAGTAATAATGCAAATGCAAATGTTGAAAATTTGAAAAAACTTGAAAATGAATATGCTGAAATGAAAAAAAAATTAGATGAACAAGTTGCACAATATCAAAAATTAGTTGAAAATTATGATAAAAAAGTTTCTGAATCTACGCAGTTTAAAACTTTAAAAAAAATTTTACAAGAAAAAAATACATTAATAGTCCAATTAAAAACTAAAGTTGCACAATATGAAGAAAAATAATTATAATTTAAAAAGAAAAAGAAAGAAAAAAATTAAAATAAAAAATTTATAATATAAAATTTAAAAATCTTTGAAAAATATTTTAATTAAAAAATTAAATTATTTTTAACATTATACACTTAAAAAAAAAATGCTATCAAAACAAAAAGTAAAATCTCAAAATTTAGACAAAAATAAAGCACCACAAGGAACATTAACTTCAATAACAAAAGATAAAGATTATCAAACAATAGATGATTTAATAAATGTATATATGACATTTGATTCAAAAATGTTATCTGAACCAATAATAAATCCAAGTAATTTTCATGCAGCTTTAGAAAAAGAACTTCCAAATTCAAATAAAGAAAAAATGACATTAAAATTAATGCAATATCCAATTTTAAAAGATTCTCTTTCTCAATGTAGTGCTTTTCCTTCAAAAAATAGAAAATATATTTATGAATATCTTTTTTCTTTACCTCATAATGATAAAATATATAAAAATTATGAAGATTTAGGTCCTCATCCTTTTTATAGATTCATAGATGAAATGTATCCTCTTGATGATGTAAAACAAGAAAAAAATTTAAAAATTATTTGTTCTGCTTTATCTCATTATTCACCTGAAATTGGGAATATATATTTTTTACCTGAACTTGTTTTTCCTTTTATTAAATGTTTTCCAAATGATAATGTTTTTGTTTTGGAATTATTAATTTCTTTCTTTAATTCTATTGGTTATTTTTGGTTTCAATATTACCCTGGATGTCCTTTATATCATTGTAAATTATCTGAAAAAATAATTCAATATGAATCTATTGAAATTTACAATAAAATAAAAGAAATTTTTAAAGAATCTGGATTTTCAACTTTAAAAATGACTGAAATTGTTTGGAGATATATGAAAACTTTATTTAGTGAAATTTTAATTAAAGAACATTGGTTACAAACAATGGATTTTTTATTTTGTTATAATCATAAACCTGAAATGATATTATATTTAGCTAGTTCTTTTATTCTTAAATTAAAAACTCCAATATTAAAATGTTCAAACGGTGAAGAATTAAAACAAATATTATTTGATGTTAATGGTAATATGTCTTTAACAAAGATATTTAAACAAACATTAGAATTATACGATAAATATAATAGATATCAATTATTTAAATATAAACCTCAAATTCCAATTTTTTCAACTTTTGATAAAGATTATCCAAGATTAAATATACATAAAATATTTCCTAATGATTATCTTGAACATGTAAGAGCAGTATCTGAAGATATGGATAAAACAGATAAAGAATATATGAAAAAGGATGAAGTTTTAAATAAAACAGAGAAAAAATTCCATGATTTATTACTTAAAGAAGAAGCAGCACAACGACATTTCTTAAGTGAAATAAATAAACAAGAAGAAAAAGAAAACTTAATTAAACATGAATTAGATATTGCATTGTATCATAAAATGAAATATAATGATAAAATCATTGATAGAAAAATTGATAAGATTTCTAATTTAAATGAAGTTATTGAAAAATCAATTAATATTTTTGATAATTTAAATAATGCTGAAGTAGAACAAGCTAGAGATGAAATGGATCTTAAAAAGCAATTTGAAAATATTGTTCTTACTCAGAGAATTTTACATGAAAAAATTTTAGCATATGATAAACATGCTAATAAATCTCTTCAAAAGTTAGCTAGATTAAGACAAAAAAAAGAAGAAGAATTATTGAATAAATATGATAATGATCAAATGATTTATGATGCTAATCAAATTAAAAGACAAATGAAATATATTAATGATTATGATAAAGAGTTTGAAGAAAGAGATAAACAAAATATTGTTGAAAATGAAGTGTTTTTAAATAAAAGGAATTTAGATGAATTTGGAGAAGAAGAATTAAAAAAAATTAAATTTGAAAATGAAGAAATATCCAATTATTTAAACAAATAAAACATAATATATATTTAATAATAAATCTCAATTTTTTTTTTTTATAAAAATTAACAAAAATAAAAAATATTTAATTATTTAGGAAACATTATAATAAAATAGTTTAATATTTTTTTCTTTCTTTATTTTTTAAATAAAATAATATTTGTTTCATATAATTTTTGATATAAAATAATGTAAATTAAATAATTAAGAACTAATTAAATTATAAATTAGTTAAATTTCTCATTGTTTTTTTAAAAAATAACATCACATCCATTTTTTACAAAAAAATATTTATTTAATAAAGAAAAAAGAATTAAAATAATTATTAAATAAAACAAATCATTTAAAAAATATTTATCGGAGTCCCAAAAACCCCTTAAAAAATATAGATAAAAAAAAAAAGAAAAAAAAAATGTCATCCTCAGCAATAAACTTCAACTACTTATTCAAATATATAATAATAGGAGATGCAGCGGTGGGAAAGTCAAATCTTCTTCTTCGTTACGCTCATGGTCAATTTAAGCAGGAATACCAATTAACAATTGGAGTAGAATTTGGTGCAAAAAACATTCAATTAAACGATAAAATATATCGTATTCAAATATGGGATACAGCAGGACAAGAGAATTTTCGTAGTATAACAAGAGCTTATTACAAAAATTCAGTATGTGCTTTAGTAGTTTATGATATTTCAAACAAAGAATCTTTTAATAATATTTCTTCTTGGGTTGAAGATTGTAAAAATCAATCACCAAAAACTATTTTCATGGTTCTTGTTGGAAATAAAAGTGATTTAGAAGATAAAAGACAAGTTACTAAAGAAGAAGGACAAGAATTAGCTGAAAAATTTGGTATGTTATTTTTTGAAACTAGTGCAAAGACTGGAGAAAATGTTGATGATATTTTCTTTAATTCTGCTAAGGAAATTGCTAAGAAAATTGATGAAGGATTTTATGATTTAGATAGTGATAATGGTATTAAACAAGGTTTCAATAAAAAAAGTGAAGTTAAGTTAAATGAAGATAATAATGCAAAGAAAAATAGTGGATGTTGTTAAAGTTATTAAAATTAGATTATTTTTATAATTTTATTTTTTGTTTTCGTTTTAATTGATTTGGAATTCAGAAAATTTTTATTTTTATAAAAAAGTTAAAAGAAGTTTTTATTATTCAATAAAAAAATAATTAAATATTTTTTCTAAATTTAAAGAATAGTTAAGATGTGAAAATTTTTATTTATATATTGTTTTAGATATAAAGTTTGAAAATGGTTTTCAAACTTAATTGTTTAATAAAACTAACAATATATTTACTAAACTAATATATATGTTATTTTATTTACACTTAATAAAAATTAAATGTGAAGAGTTAAAATCATTCTATTTTAGCCTTTTTTCTTCATTGGCATTAAGTTGAATTAAAACATCTTGAAAATATTGTTCATGTCCTTTATCCGAAATTTCTTTTGTGATATGACACCTATTACATTCGTTTCTAAAAGTGAAATTTAAATTTTTACAATAATAACATGTCCAATCACCATCTCTTTCTCTCAATCTTTTATAATATTTATTTCCTTTTTTTGAATTTTTTATTTTTTTTTTCATTTTCTTTTTACTATCCATTACGTCATTATTTTTTTCTTTTGAATATTTTTTAATTTCTGATTCTGATTTATTCGAATGACTATCACTATTTGTAGAAAAACTTTTAAAATTATTTTCTGTGCTTTCTTCTGTTTTCTCTACGTTAAAAAAACGAGATTTCATTCTTCTGTTAAAATAATATGTTTCATTGTTAATATTAAATATATTTAAGTTGTTTGATATTATGATTAATTCTTGTGGATTATTTATTCCTCTATTTTGAATTACAGAAAATATATTTTGGGAATTACTTGATGATGTTAAAGAAACTTTATTTATCATTTTAAATTTTATATAAAAAAATTCTTATATAGTAATAATTTTTTTTTGTGTTTTAAAAGTTTATTCTATTTATATCTTAATATTTTTGTTTTTATATTATTTAAATTTTTAAAAGTTTATTGATAACAATATATAATTTATTATATAAATTTATTTTTATTAAATTAAATGAAAGAACCCATTTATTATTTTTTAGAATTATATTTATAAAATCAAAAAAATATGTGAATTTTTTTAAATATTTACAGTATTGATTTTATCTTTTTATTTTAATATTTTTTCAACTTAAAATAATGAAACAATCAAAATTAGAAGGTTTAGGTTAACTATTTACATTATCTTTACTTAATGTATAATTAGAATTAGAAATATTAAAGGTATTATTCATTTTAATTTATATTTCAATATATTTATTTTAATTAAGATATGTTTATTTAAAAAGTTTTAATAATCCTTTTTTATATTAATCCCAACTCAAATATTAAAAAAAATTAAAATCTTTTTAACATTAAAATATAAATTTTCTAAATATTTTCTTTGAACTATAAAAAGATATCAAAAAATTTTTTAATCAAATTATATGAAATCAAATAACATCAAATGTGAATATGAATCTCAAAAAAATTATTTTTCTCATATCAAACCTTTTTTCTTTTGTAATCTTTGTAATTATATTTTATGCTATAGATGTTATCCTGTTCATTTAACTAATGATAATTTATATCATATTGAAAATTCAATTTTGGCTTTAGATAACAATGAAATTTTATATGATTCTATGTTATCAAAATTAAAAGATGTAAACAAAAAAATTAAAGAAAATGAAAATATATATAAAGAATTTAATGAAAACACAGAAAAAATCATTAAAAATATTAATGATGAAACAGAATGTTTTTTTAATAAAATAAATTCAATTAAAAATTCAATTATTGATTCAATAGTCAATAAAAAAAATCGTTTTAACTTTTCTTCAGAAATAAAAGTAATCAATGATAGAATAAAAAATATGAATCCTTCAAATTTTTCTAAAGAAGAATTAATTTCAATTATCAATGATAAAGATAAATTAAATCAACTTGAAAAGAATATTTCAAATAAAAATTTATTAACAAATCAAACAGCACATTTTAGTAAAATACAAGAAAATTGGATGGAATTAATTAAAAAGAATGGAAGTTATCATGACCTAATAGATATAAATCTCCCCATCATTTCAAACAATAATATAGAACAACAAAATGAAAAACAAAATTTAGGAAAAAAAAAACAAAGAGACAGTTTTTTATCTAATCATTCACCAATAAAAAAACAAAAAATAGAAGAAAATAAAAAAGAAATAATATTATCTCAGCAAAATAAAAATAAAAAAGATAATGAAAAGACATTTGAATCAAGAAACATTCAAAATTCAGTGGATAAAAGTAAAAATCATCTTAATAATTCTTATTATTCAAAATATTTTTTTTCAATTTATTGTTCAAAAAATTCACTTGGTAAAATTTTGGTATATAATTCATTAAAAAAAAGTGTTAAAATATATCAAATAGAAGAAAAATATTTTAAAAATGAAAAATATACAAATTTTCCTTTTTTATATAGTAAAGGAGTTAACACAAATAATGCTTTTTATTTAACAGGAGGAACGGTAAATTCACTTTTACAAAAATTAACTTTTAAAATAACATTTAATGAAAAATTAAAAAGACCTGAAATAGAAAACTTCATAAGTATGAATTATGCTAGAAAGAATCATAATATTTTATTTATACAATCAAAAAATGAAATTATAGTATGTTCAGGGAATAATAATTTAACTTGTGAAAGAATAAATCTTAATAATCCTATTTGTTGGGATTTATTACCAAATTTAAATTCTATTAGAATGAATGGAACTTTTTTTTCCATTAAAGATAAATATATTTATTTAATTGGAGGATTTGATACTCAAAGTGTAACTTATAAGAAAGGCTATGAATTATTTGATTGTGAAAAAAAAAAAAAAAATTGGGATTATTATGATACTAATATTAATTTTAAAAGTACAATGGGAGTAATAAATTTATATAATAAAGTAATCTTTTTTGGAGGTTATGGTGGAGGAAAAAATTTGCCAAAAAATCTTATAGAAGTTACTTTTGAAAATAATCAAATTCATTTGATAAAAGAGAAAAAAAATTTTTTAGAAAAAGGAATGATATTATATCATTCACAAATGTTATATAATTTTGACAAAAAATACCTTGGTTATGACAAAATTGGCAATCTTATAGAATTTGATGCTTATACAGAAAAAATTAATATTCATAATAAACACTTAAAAAATCTATAAA
>JAEEGK010004457.1_pt1 | contig 34298 bp, 26 predicted proteins | sample 8958771 | NCBI WGS metagenome assembly JAEEGK01 (sample SAMN16246547, study PRJNA631951) | gut metagenome | biome: gut microbiome; feature: rumen; material: SC-attached | host: Bos | place: Iran: Karaj | collected 2018-10 | reverse complement strand
CTGTTGCAAAGCCAAACTCTTCTGCTCCAAGCAGACCTGCAATTACAACATCGCGTCCGCTCATAAGCTTACCGTCAGTTTCTATAATTACGCGACCACGAAGTCCGTTCTGAATCAATGTCTGGTGTGTTTCTGCAAGACCTAATTCCCATGGCAATCCTGCATGATGAATTGAAGAAATAGGAGCCGCTCCTGTTCCACCGTCATGTCCTGAAATTAAAATTACCTGAGCACCAGCTTTTGCAACACCTGCGGCAATTGTTCCGACTCCTGCTTCGCTTACAAGTTTTACAGAAATACGTGCTGCTCTATTTGCATTTTTTAAATCGTAAATCAGCTGTGCTAAATCTTCTATAGAATAGATATCATGGTGAGGTGGCGGAGAGATTAAAGCAACACCCGGAGTTGCGTATCTTGTCTTTGCAATCCACGGATAAACCTTTTTGCCGGGTAAATGTCCGCCTTCACCAGGCTTTGCACCCTGTGCCATTTTAATCTGGATTTCACGGGCGCTCAGTAAATATTCTTCTGTTACGCCAAATCGTCCGGATGCTACCTGTTTGATTGCAGAATTATATTCTGTTCCAAGGCGTTCAGGTTTTTCACCGCCTTCGCCGGAGTTTGATTTTCCATGCAGGTGATTCATTGCGGCTGCCATACACTTGTGAGCTTCTTCTGAAATTGAACCGTAAGACATGGCACCCGTTTTAAAGTGCTGTACTATACTTTCAACGCTTTCAACTTCTTCAACAGGAATTCCGCCGTCGCCTGCAAAATTAAAATCAAGCATTGCACGCAGTGTATGCGGATGTGCGTTGTCATCTACAAGAGCCGTATATTCTTTAAAGCGTGTATAGTCACCGTTGCGCGTTGCCTGCTGCAGGGCAACAATTGTTTCAGGATTATATAAATGGCTTTCTGCCTGTGGTCCGCGGCGGAACTTATGTTTACCGAATGAATCAAGATGTGTATTTACCGTAAGACCGGCTGGATCGAATCCCTGATTGTGATGATAGCGGACATCTTCTTCTATTTCTTTAAGTCCGATTCCGCCTACACGGCTTACTGTGTTTGTAAAGTATTTTTCCGTTACATCGGAAGCAATTCCAACTGCTTCAAAAATCTGTGCACTCTGGTATGACTGAATTGTGCTGATTCCCATTTTTGCGGCAATTTTTACAATACCGTTTATTACAGCCTTATTGTAGTCATCAATTGCTGTGTGATAGTCCTTGTCCAGAATCTTCTGATCGATGAGTTCTGCAATTGCTTCATGAGCAAGGTACGGATTGATTGCACGGGCTCCGTATCCCAAACACATTGCAGCCTGATGAACATCACGCACTTCAGCAGTTTCAAGGATGATGGAAACCGCGGTTCTTTTTTTGGTACGGACAAGGTACTGCTCTACGGCACTTACTGCAAGGATAGCAGGAATTGCGGCATGAGTTTTATCTACCCCGCGGTCAGTTAAAATAATGATGTTGTAGCCTTCAGCATACGCAGAATCAATCTGAGCGAATAAATTGTTTAGTGCAGATTCAAGATTTTTTTCAAACAGAATGGAAACCGTCTTTGCTTTAAGTCCCGGCTGATTAAGGGAACTGATTTTCATAAGGTCAGTTCCGGTAAGAATCGGATTATTTATTTCAAGTACACGGCAGCTTTTGGCTTCCGGATTTAAAAGGTTTCCGTCTTTACCTACATATACTGTAGTGTCCGTTACGATTTTTTCGCGTAAGCTGTCAATCGGAGGATTTGTTACCTGTGCAAAAAGCTGCTTAAAATAAGAAAACAGGCTCGGATGTTTTTCGCTCATTACGGCAAGCGGAGTATCTACGCCCATACTGGCAGTTGGTTCACTTCCTGTTTTTGCCATTGGTAAAACCATTTCGTTTACATCTTCGTAATTCCAGCCGAAAGCACGGTATAAGATATTACGTTCTTCCTGTGTACTTACAGGAATCTTTTTGTTCGGAATTTTAAGTTCTGAAAGGCGGACAAGGTTCATGTCCAGCCATTCACCATAAGGATAAAGAGATGCATATTGATTTTTACATTCTTCATCAGTGATTATTTTTTTCTGTACGGTATCAACCAACAGGATCCGGCCCGGCTGCAATCTGGATTTTGTTTTAATATTTTCTTCCGGAATATCAAGAACGCCAACTTCGCTGGACAAAATTAAAGTACCGTCATTTAGAATATAGTAGCGGCTCGGGCGAAGACCATTGCGGTCTAGTGTTGCACCAAGAATGTCACCGTCGCTGAACAAAATGGCAGCCGGGCCGTCCCAGCTTTCCATCATGGTTGCCCAGTAATGATAGAAATCTTTTTTGTTCTGTGCCATGTTTTCGTCATGCTTCCAGGGCTCCGGGATACACATCATTACAGCAAGTGGCAGCGGCACACCATTCATTAAAAGAAATTCGAGCGTATTGTCCAGCATTGCAGAATCTGAACCGGTTGTATCTACGGCAGGCAAAACCTTTGAAAGCTCTTCTTTGCTGAGCTTTGTAGAAGCGATTGTTTCTTCACGGGCAAGCATACGGTCAACGTTTCCGCGGATTGTGTTGATTTCACCGTTGTGCGCAATAAAGCGGTTTGGATGAGCACGCTGCCAGCTTGGTTGGGTATTTGTAGAAAAACGCGAATGTACGATTGCAAGGGATGACTTATATTCTTCCGACTGTAAGTCACTGTAGAAAGTACGCAATTCGTGAACAAGAAACATTCCTTTGTAAACAATTGTTCGGCTGCTTAAAGAACATACGTAAGTTTTGTGTGCTGTATCAGCTTTTTCAAACTCGCGGCGTAAAATATACAGACGGCGGTCAAATTCAAGGCCTTTTTCCAGGTTTTCAGGCTTTTCAATAAATGCCTGCCAGATTTCAGGCATGCAGTCGCGTGCTTTTTTTCCGAGAACACCTGCATTTACCGGCACCTTACGCCAGCCTGAGAACTTGAGGCCTTCTGCAGCACAGCATTTTTCAAAGCGACTTTTTTCTGCTTTGCATTCAGCGATGTCTCCCGGAAAGAAAAACTGACCTATTCCGTACTCACGTTCGGCAAGTTTGCCGACTAAATCGCCGGCTTCTTTCTTAAAAAAGTCGTGGCTTATCTGGACAAGAATACCAACACCATCTCCTGTTTCACCGCTTGCGTCTTTACCGGCGCGGTGTTCAAGCTTTTCTACAATACTCAATGCATTGTCGACTATCTTGTGTGTTTTTGTTCCGTCAATGTTAACAACTGCACCAATTCCACAGTTGTCGTGTTCAAAAGATGGTTCGTATAAAGTTTGTCCTGTCATTACGTTTCTCTCCTTAATAGGCGTCGTTCGCTGCGCTCACTACCGAGTTTTGCATTCGCAAAACTCGCACATCCAAAAGGTCTAATATGCCTTGTCGTGGACTCCAGAAATTGCTCTGCCTGAAGGTTCATCCATGTTTTTCCAGGCTTCGTCCCATTCCAAAGCTTTTGCAGTTGAACAGGCAACACCAGCTTCATGCGGAACACATTTTGCAGCACTGTCACTAGGGAAAAGCCTTGAGTATATTTCACGGTAATAATACTCTTCCTTTGTCTTTGGAGGATTTACAGGGAAGCGGTTTTCCCGTCTGGCAAATTCTGCATCGCTTACTTTTTCTTCGGTTATTTTTTTGAGCGTATCAATCCAGTTATAGCCTACACCATCACTGAACTGTTCTTTCTGCCGCCATGCAATATTTTCTGGGAGCATGTCTTCAAAGGCTTTGCGCAAAATCCACTTTTCAATACGTTGCTTGCCGTCCGGCAGTTTAATATTCATCTTGTCGCTTGGATTCAGGCCCATCGCAATATCAATAAAATCTTTGTCTAGAAACGGCACACGCCCTTCAACACCCCATGCCATAAGTGATTTATTTGCACGAAGACAGTCATACAAATGAAGTTTGCTCATTTTGCGGACAAGTTCTTCGTGGAATTCCTGTGCATTCGGGGCTTTATGGAAATACAAATATCCGCCAAAAAGTTCATCGCTTCCTTCGCCGCTTAAAACCATTTTTATTCCCATGGATTTTATTACGCGGGCTAAAAGATACATTGGGGTTGAAGCGCGTACAGTTGTAATGTCATAAGTTTCTATGTGATAAATTACATCAGGCAAGGCATCCAGTGCTTCCTGAATTGTAAAATGAACTTCGTGATGAACAGTGCCTATATAATCAGCTGCTTTTTTTGCAGCAACTAAGTCAGGTGAACCTTCAAGGCCAACTGCAAAACTGTGCAGCTGCGGCCACCAGGCTCCTTCCTTGCTGTCTGTTTCTACACGTTTTTTGCTGTATTTTTGTGTAATAGCCGCAATTATAGAAGAATCCAGGCCGCCGCTTAAAAGAACACCATAAGGAACATCGCTCATAAGCTGAGCTTTTACGGCAGATTCAAGTCCGTGGCGCACTTTTTCTATTACACCAGGATTTATGATTTCGCCTTTATCATCTGTAGCACGCGGCGAAGATTTTACTTCATCGTAAGATTCCCATTTGCGGTGATACCAGCGTACAGGTTTTCCGTCACCCTGAACTTGTTTCTCTGTCTCTTTTGTAGATTCTGAAACAAGTTCAGCATGACCACAACTGTACAAAAAACATCCGTTTGGAAATTCTTCTATTGTAGTACATTCGCCTTCCAGGGCTTTGAGCTCACTTGCAACATAGTAGCGGCCGGATTTATCCCAGCCCTGATAAAGCGGAATTACGCCTATTTGGTCGCGCGCAATAAGGTAGACATCGCGCTCGCTGTCATACAAGGCAAAGGCAAAAATGCCTGACAGCTCTTCTATCATTGAAGCAAAATCCGGGGTTTTGCCTGCAGCCTGTGCTTTTGAAATATATTTTTTATAAAGCGGAATAATAACTTCACAGTCACTTCCTGTACGGAATTTGTATTTGCCTTCAAATTTTGAACGAATTGTTTTGTGGTTGTAGATTTCTCCATTTGCAGCAAGAATGATTTTTTCATCATCGCTTACAAGCGGCTGTTTACCGGAAAGAGGGTCTACGATTGAAAGACGTTCATGGCTTAAAATTGCATTATTACCTGTATAAACGCCGCTCCAGTCTGGTCCGCGATGCCTGATTTTTTTTGACATTTCCAATACCTGAGCACGCAGTTCTTCACGTAAACCGTCTGCAATCGGCGTTCCGCCGCAAGATAAATCAAATGCTCCTACAAAGCCGCACATATAAACCTCCAGACAAAAAAAGAGGTCGTAGACAGTACACCCGAACGAATTTAAATTCATTCAAGAATAATATCTACGACCTCTTTGCCGTAATGGTTTTATTATTGTTAAAAGGTTCTAGCGTGTCAAGAGTTTATAGCATCCGTGTTTATAGAAGCGCTTTTATCGTTTATTTTTGCTTGTGCCGTTTATTTTTTCCAGAATGCACCGGTAAAATATATCATCATTGTGTAAAGCTCAAGACGACCTGCAAGCATTACAAAGCTGTACCACCACTTTAAAAAAGCAGGCAGAGAACTGTAATTACATGTCGGTCCTAAAGCACCAAAAGCAGGTCCAACATTTCCAAGCGTAGAAAGCGCTCCTGTAAACGATGTAAGTAAATCAAGATTTGCAAAGGTTCCTATAAAGGTCGTAATAAACAGAAGGAAAAAATAAAAATATAAAAATGCCGCAACATTAAAAACCACATCTTTCCTGCCAACTTTTCCATTCAGCTGAATTGAAAAAATTCCATGCGGATGCAGCATTTTTCTGATTTCATTTGAGCCCTGCTTTGAAAGAATTACCCAGCGGATAATCTTTATTCCACCTCCGGTAGAGCCGGAACATGCGCCGGTAAAAAACAGAAGAAACAGCAAAAACTGTGCCGGATACGCCCACTGAATATAATCATCAGTTGCAAAACCTGTGGTTGTAATTATCGCTCCTACCTGAAAAGCCGCATAGCGCAAGGCCGTTAAAAATGAGCCGAATCGGGGCAAAATAAAAATTGCAATTCCAACTGAAAAAAGAACTACTATGCCAAGGTAAACTTTTAACTCGGTATTATCTATAATATCCTGAATTTTTCCTGTTACGGCATAGTAATACAGTGAAAAGTTTATTCCGGCCAATACCATAAAAACTATACAAATCCAGTCTACAGAAGCTGAATTATATGCACCAATACTTGCGTTTTTTAAGGCAAAACCGCCTGTTCCCAATGTTGAAAATGCAATGGAAATCGCATCAACAAAATTTAAGCCGGAAATCAATAATAATACTGTCTGCAATGCAGTTAGAATAAAATATATAAACCACAGTATTTTCGCTGTATTCGTAATCTTAGGGGTAACCTTACCTTTCTCCGGACCAGTAGTTTCTGCTTTAATAAGCTGAAATCCGCCTACACCTAAAAGCGGCATAAAGGCAACCGTTAAAGCAACGATTCCCATTCCGCCAAGCCAGTGCATAAGACAGCGCCATACATTAATAGCATTTGGCAGACTTTCTACATCGTTGATTATTGTAGCGCCGGTTGTAGTAAAGGCACTTACGCTTTCAAAAAAAGCATCTGTAAATGTCGTTACAGAACCACTTGTAAAAAGCGGAATAGCTCCTAAAAAACTTGCAGAAATCCAGGATAAAGCTGCAACAATAAATGCTCCGCGCATAGAAATTCTTAAACTCTTTTTGCGCCCCACATAAATACTTGCAATCCCCAAAAGAATAACTATTATCATTGGAATCAGGAACGAAGAAATTACCTGGTTTTCGCCCAAACATAATGCAACGCTTATTGGAATTAAAAACGTAATTCCTACAATTCCAAGCAATACAAAAATAATGCGTAAGAGCTGATTCAATTTCATCCCTGTCTTTCTCCGTTAAAGGCTTCAAGAACTCTCTTTGTTTCCTTTGCCTGAGTTACAAGGATAAGATGATCGCCTGCAGAAAAAACTGTATTTCCTGTTGGAATTTGATAATCTTTTGAACCTGCACTTTGAATAAGTAAAACTAAGAATGAACCAGGATCTGATATTTCTTTTAAGGTTTTGCCTGTTAAATATGAAGCCGGTGAAAGTACATATTCAACAACTTCATGCTCACCATTTGTAATAGAATGAATCTCTTTTACTGTTTTTCCGCGCAAATGGCTCATAATGCTGTCTACTACAGAATCGCGCAGCGGAACCGGAACATCTACACCAAGTTTTCTTGCAATATTTGAATATGCTGAACTTGAAACAAGGCTTATTGTTCTTGTTACACCAATGGACTCTAGATAAGCTGCAAGAACCATGTTTTTTTCATAATTATGAGTTGCACAAATAACCAGATCAAACTGATTTAAATTTTCTTCCTGAATGAATCCTTCATCCATTGCATCTGCACAGAATACGCTTGCCTCTGGAAATCTTTCTGAAGCCTGTTTACATAAATTTTCATCTGAATCAGTTATAAGTAAATCTTTTGCATTCCAGAAAGAGGATTTTGTTCCAAAGAGTCGTGCAAAAAATGACTGTTTTTTAGTCTGTATCATCTGCTCAGCAACATTTATTCCTATTCTGTCTGCACCTACAAGAGCAATTTTTTTTATTTCCTTTACATCAAATCCAAAAAGTGTAAACAAAGCAGAAACGTTTTCCTGTTTTGTTAAAAGTCCTATGCTGTCACCTTTGTGCAATACAGTTGATCCGCTAGGCAAAGAAGCTTTTCCGTCAGATTCAACATACGCAATAAGAAAAACCTTATCTGTAAGACTCCTGATGTTCTGTAATTTCTGCCCGTCTACCTTGCTGTTTTCTCCTACTGTAAGACGAATCAGTTCAAAATCAGAATTATCAAATGTAAGGACATCACTTACAGCTCCGTTGCGAACTGCTTCAACAATGGCATTGGCAGCTTCAACATCAGGATGAACCATAAAATCAATACCATAAATTGGTCTGTGGGAACCTGAAAAAGTATCTGCATGTTTTGTATTTACAGTTGAAGTATTCAGATAATAAGAATAGTTTCTTACACGTGCAATTTTTAATAGCTTTGGATAAACCGCATCAACAAGCGAGCAGGTTATCATATTAACTTCATCACTATCAGTTACACAAACAAGGGCATCTGCTTTATCTATCCCTGCATCTTCCAAAACCTGAAGGTTATTTCCGTCTGCCTGAATAACAGAACAGTCCAGACGGTTAGAAGCGTGGCGGGCAGTTTCTTCATCATTATCAATAAGAACAACGTCGTTTTTTTCATTTATAAGGCGCTTTGCCAGCTGAATACCGGTAAATCCGCCGCCAATAATTATTGTTTTCAAAAAGAAATCCCCTCTTTTTTATTTTATCTGCCCTTCATGGTAGCACCCATTTTTTTCTACTGCAAGGCAAAAAAAATTATTCTACCGTAACGCTTTTTGCAAGGTTTCTTGGTTTATCCGGATCATTTCCGCGATATACAGAACAATAATATGCAAATAACTGTGCAGGTATTACAGCAAGTATAGAAGATAAAGTTTCTGAAACTTCCGGCAGAACAAACTGTTCATCTGCTTTGTCCTTAAATGCATTTTTCTTGTCCTGAGTAATTACCAGAGTTGAAGCACCTCTAGTTTTTACTTCTACAATATTTGAACCGATTTTATCATAAAGTTCAGGCTGTGTTGCAATTGCTACAACCAAAGTTGAATTATCTATAAGGGCAATTGGCCCGTGCTTTAACTCTCCGGCATTAAATGCTTCTGAATGCATGTAACTTACTTCTTTTAATTTTAAAGCACTTTCCAAACATGAAGCACTGTCAAACAAGCGCCCAATGTAAAAAATCTTATCCTTATTAAACTGCAGTGAAGCAAATTTCTGTATTGTTGCTTTATCTTTTAATATCTGTTCTGCTTTTTCTGGAATCTGCTGAAGTTCTTCCAAAAGCTTTAAGAATTCTTCTTTTGGCAAAGTCTTTTTTACCTGAGAAATTTTAAGGGCAATAAGGTAAAGACAGGCAAGCTGCGTTGTATAGGCTTTTGTTGAAGCCACCGCAATTTCCGGTCCTGCCCATGTGTAAATAACTGAATCTGCTTCCCGCGAAATTGTTGAGCCTACACAGTTTGTAATAGCTATGATTTTTGCTCCCTTAGATTTTGCAAGCCGCATAGCGGCCAGAGTGTCCGCTGTTTCACCAGACTGACTTATAGTAATAAAAATATCGCTTTGCTTTAGAATTGGATTGCAGTATCTGAATTCACTTGCAGTAACTACTTCTACCGGAATGCGAACCAGCTTTTCTATTGCATATTTTGCAACAACTCCTGCATGGTATGCCGTTCCGCATGCAGAAATTACAATGCGTTCAGCGTTTTCCCAGTCTGATCCAAACTCAATCTCTTCAAAAGAGATATCCACAGGTTTTCCACTTTTATCTTTTACAATACGAGGCCGCAGTGTATCTGTAAGCGCTTTTGGCTGCTCATAAATTTCTTTAAGCATAAAATGCTCATAGCCGTTCTTTTCTGCAGAATTTATATCCCATTCAACATGATAAGAATCTCTATGGATTTTTTCGCCTTCACTATTATATAAATCTACATGGTCAGTATATAAAACTGCCATTTCTTTCTGGTCCATGAACAGAACATCACGTGTATATTCCAGAAGAGCCGGAATATCCGAAGCAAGATAATTTTCATTCTGTCCAAGCCCAACTACAAGCGGACATTCCTTGCGCGCTACAATTATTCTATCCGGATAATCTTTACATTCAACGGCAAGTGCATAAGAGCCTTCCAGCTTTGGAAGAACACTTTTTACGGCTGTAAATATGTTTTTATCTTTTTCATAGTAATAGTTGATTAAATGTGCAATTACTTCTGTATCAGTCTGACTTCTAAATACAACTCCCTGACCTTGAAGCCAGTTTTTTAATTCCAGATAATTTTCTATGATTCCATTATGAACTACAACTATAGAACCAGAAACGTTTGTCTGCGGATGTGCGTTTACATCATTTGGTTCACCATGAGTAGCCCATCTTGTGTGCCCTATTCCCATTGAGCCATCAATAATTTCTTTGGCTATGCGCTCTTCAAGGATTTTTATTACACCCTTTGTTTTGCGAACGATAATATCTTCGCCATTAAAAACAGCAATTCCTGCTGAATCATAACCGCGATATTCCAACTTTTTTAACGCATTTATAAGAATTGGCGTTGCTTTTTTATAACCTATATAACCAACTATTCCGCACATGTTTTCAAGTTTATAAATTTTTACTTTTTTTTACAAGATTTACCTGTACTATCTTTCTATGTAAATAAAAAACCCGTAAAGATGATCTAGGGGGCTAAAAAACATCTTCACGGGTTTTAAATTTTTAATTATTCTTGTTTATTTTTTGCAGTATTCTACATGCAAAAGTTCATGCTCACGACCTTTCAATATACCAGAATAAAGCTCTTTCATAAGAGGATTATCCTGAGAACGCTTGATTGTACTGATTTTGTCAGAACGATAAAGACTGTTCATGCGTTTTTCGCGTCTTCTGTGAGAAAGATAAGGCTGCCCTGCACCACTGATACAACCACCGCGGCATGCCATAACTTCAACAAGGTCATATTGTAAGCTGCCATTCTGTACACCTTTTATAATTTTGCGTGCATTAGCAAGTCCGCTGACAATTGCTATACGAACCTGACGGTCTCCATAAGGAATTACAGTTTCCTTAACGTCGTCCATGCCACGCACACCAGTGTACTGAATCTGTGCAAGGGTTGTCCTTGAATTATCTGAAGCAATTTTACGTAATACAGCTTCTGTAACACCACCGGTTACACCAAAGATTACGCCAGCTCCAGACATTGTTCCAAACGGAAGATCAACTGATTCCGGTTCAAGCTCATCAAACATCATTCCTGAACGCTTAATCATGGAAATCAATTCCTGTGTAGTAATTACATCATCGGTAGCAGGTCCTGCCTTTGTCTTAAATTCGTCGCGTTTTGCTTCAAATTTCTTTGCTGTACAAGGCATAATTGCAACATGATAGTGTTTCTTTTTGCCGTCAGGCAATTTGTCTTTGTAGAAATCTTTTATAACTGCCGAGAACATACTCATAGGAGAGCGGCATGTTGAAATATTCGGAAGCATTTCCGGGTATTTCTTTTCTACAAACTGAATCCATGCAGGACAACATGAAGTAAACATTGGCAATGTTCCGCCTTTTTCAATGCGGGAAACAAATTCGTTTGCTTCTTCAATTACAGTTAAATCAGCTCCTGTTGCCGTATCATAAACTTCATCAAAGCCCATACGATGAAGAGCTGCAATAATTTTGCCCATTGAATCTTCGCCGTCACCGAGCCCAAGTTCATTACCTATACCTACACGCACCGCTGGGGCGATTTCACAGGTAACAAATACTTCAGGGTCATTGATTTTGTCCCAGACTTTTGTTGTATCATCGCGAACAACAATGGCACCTGTAGGACAAACTGCAGCACACTGACCGCAATGAACACAAAGAGATTCAAATAAAGGTTTATTAAATGCTGTACTGATGATAGCTTTTGATCCACGATGAGCAAAATCAATTGCACCTACATGCTGAACTTCGTTACATTCACGTACACAGTCTCCGCAAAGAATACATTTGCTTGCATCTCGTATAATACTTGGAGAAGATTCATCGCGTACAGAATGTTCTTTATCGTTCGGGAAACGTACATTTGTAATACCAAAGCGGGCGGCTAAATCCTGCAATGAACATTTGCCGTTTTTTTCACACGTCGTACAGTCACGGCAATGGCTTGCAAGTAAAAGCTCAAGAATATTCTTGCGGTATTTTCTAAGCCTTCCTGTATTTGTTTTTACCTTCATTCCTTCATAAGGAACTGTAGAGCAGGCTGCCATAAGCCGTCCGCGTTCATCTTCTACCATACACATTCGGCAGGCACCATAAATTGATAAATCCGAATGGTAACAGAATACCGGCATTTTTATTCCTGTCTTACGGATAACTTCCAACAGGTTACGTTCGCCTTCTATTTTAACGGGGATACCGTCTACTTCCATCATTTCTGAAAGCTCCATAATTTACACCTCCTGTCTGATAGCACCGAACGGACAGTTCGATGCACATGCGCCACACTTAATACACTTGTCCTGATTGATTACAAACGGAGATTTTACAACACCGTCAATAGCTTTTACCGGACAATTGCGGGCACACTTAGAACAACCCTTACATTTTTCAGCATCAATGACATAGCGTTTAAGCTTTGCACATTCGCCGGCAGGGCAACGTTTTTCGTAAATATGAGCTTCATATTCCTTGCGGAAGTTCTTTATTGTTGAAACTACAGGAGAAGCCGCAGTTTTTCCAAGACCGCAAAGAGCTGTATTGGAAATTGTATCTGCAAGTTCTTCAAGTAATTCTATATCGCCATCCTGTCCTTTACCTTCTGTAATCCTTGTAAGGATTTCAAGCATGCGCTTTGTTCCTTCACGACACGGAACGCATTTTCCGCAGGATTCATTCTGTGTAAAGTTCATAAAGAAGCGGGCAACTTCTACCATACAGGTTTTGTCATCCATTACAACAAGACCGCCGGAACCAATCATTGCTCCAACTTTTTTCAAAGAATCAAAATCAAGAGGAATATCCAAATCTTTTTCTGTCAAACAGCCACCGGAAGGACCGCCAATCTGAACAGCCTTGAATTTTGTTCCTTCACGCATTCCACCGCCAATGTCAAAAATTACTTCGCGGAGCGTTGTTCCCATTGGAACTTCAATAAGTCCTGTATTCTTGATTTTTCCGGTTAATGCAAACGCTTTTGTTCCAGGACTGTTTTCCGGTCCCATAGACTTATACCATGCAGCACCCTTATTTATAATCATTGGAACATTGGCATAAGTTTCTACGTTATTCAGGTTTGTAGGCTTATCAAAAAGTCCGTGTTCAACAGTTCGCGGAGGTTTTACACGCGGCATACCGCGTTTTCCTTCAATGGAAGCCGTTAAAGCAGAACCTTCTCCACATACGAAAGCTCCGGCACCGCGGTTAATATGTATATGGAAAGCTTTACCTGTTCCAAGGATATTGTCACCAAGGAATCCGTATTCTTCTGCCTGAGCAATTGCCATTTTAAGACGTTCAACTGCCAGAGGATATTCAGCACGTACGTAGATATAACCGCGCTGCGAACCGATTGCAAGACCTGCAATAATCATACCTTCGATTAATCTGTGCGGGTCACCTTCCATTACGGAACGATCCATAAATGCACCAGGATCACCTTCATCGCCGTTGCAGACAATATATTTAGGAGTTTCTTTCTGCTTTGCACAGGATGCCCATTTTTTACCTGTAAGGAAGCCTCCGCCGCCTCTTCCGCGAAGATTAGAATCAGAAACTTCTTTTATGATTTCTTCAGGAGTCATTTCAAAAAGACATTTTTCAAGTGCCGTGTAACCTTCTACAGCAAGGTATTCACGCAAAGAACCTGCATTGATATGTCCGCAGGATTCAAGTACAACTCTAGTCTGTTTTTTATAGAAAGGAATTTCTTCCTGTTTTTTATATAATTCTCCGTTCTGCTTATAGCCCAAACGCTCAATAAATTCACCGTTAAGAATTGTTTTAGAAATGATTTCTTCACAATCGTCTAATTTAACTTTTGTGTAAAGCCAGCCCTGCGGTTCAATACGAACAAGAGGTCCCATTTCACAGAAACCGTGACAGCCGCTTTTTTTCATTCCGACAACATCTTCATGCGGTTCTTCTGCAAGTTCAACTTCTACAGGAACATGCTTGCTTTTTAAAATTTCCTGAAGGCGGGCATAAATATCAAGTGAACCGCCTGCAACACAGCCAGTTCCACCGCATACAAGAATTTTTTTTGTTTCAGCTTTAAATGCAGCTTTGCATTCATTTCTAAGCTGAATCAATTCTTCTCTGGATCCAACTAAATGCATCTTATGCCTCCTCCTTTTTAAGCTCTTCTCTTAATTCTTTGAGCAAATCCATAGCCTTTTCTGGTGTCATAGCAGGATAAGTCTTGCCGTTTACCGTAAGTACCGGCGCAAGACCGCATGCACCAAGACAGGATACGGTTTCAACCGTAAAAGAGAGGTCATCAGTTGTTTTTTTAGTTTCGCTTAATCCAAGTTCTGAGCGAAGCTTGTTAAGAATTGGAATTGAGCCACGTACATGGCAGGCCGTTCCATCGCAGCAGCGGATTACATATTTCCCTTTTGGTTCAAGCGAAAAATTTTCATAGAAAGTAGCTACTCCGTAAAGTCGGGCAACACCTACATGAATTTTTTTTGCTACATAAGGGAATATATCTTCTGGAAGATAGTGATAATGTTCCTGGATGTCCTGCAAAATGGCAATCGTAGAACGTTCGTGCAGCGGATACTTTTCAAGAATTTTATCCACAACACTGAAATCAAATGCTTTTTTCATGTTTCCCCCTAAATTGATTTCTTTGTTGATAATCTAAAATTTTATGAGTTTATATAAAACTTACAAAGTTTTAACGTTTTTAAGATACTCTGTACTTAATATTCCTCCACTTTTAAATATCATAGTCATATTTTTACAAGCACCTAATCTATACCGTTTCAATTAGTTTTATAATTGCTTTAGTTAACACAACTACAATTATATTATGAACACATATTATCGTTTTTTCAAGTAAAAATATCAAAATTGTTTCTTTTTTGGTTATTTTTGAACATTTTTGAACATTTATAAATTTTTAAAATGACGCAGATATGCGGCGGTTCAGGATTATTCCAAACCACACATTACCGGGCATTAAAGCATTATTACGCTTTGTTAGGCTTTGTTAGAATGAGACATTTAACTCTTAGCTTATTTGTTTATTTTCCTACGCAGAAATTATTGAAAATTGTTTCAAGAATATCATCTGGCGTAACTTCGCCTGTCACTTCTGCAAGAGCATCAAGACTGTCTTCCAAATCCTGAACCGCCGCATCCAGGGAATAATCTTCATCCGCACTTTGAAGTGCATGTACTACACAATTATATGCTTCGTGAACTGCTTTTTCCTGCCGCGCAGAGCCCAGCCCCGCCTGTTCCCTTTCTGTGCCGGAATTCTTTATAAGAATCTCTTTTACAGTCTTAGAAAGATTTTCTATGCCATAGCCGGTTTTTGCGCTTATATAAACCTGTTCTTTAAGTAACGGTATCTTTTCTACGATTTTTTCGCTAAGCTGCGGCTTTTTTATATTTCCGTTTTTGTCTGAATTCTTTTTCGACAAATCATCGTCACCAGACTCACCAGACTGCGTATCTTTATTTTCTGCACCGAGCCTGTCGCATTTGTTCCAGACAAAAACCAATGGAATTTCTTTAAACGTTTCAAATTCTTTTAAATCGTCTTCTGGAATTGTTCCTTCTTCAAAGTTTTTATTATTAACATCTGCAAGATACAAAACTATATCTGCTTCTTTAGAAATATCTCTTGTACGTTCTACACCTTTTTGTTCTATTGTATCACTTGTGGCTCGTAATCCTGCTGTATCAAACAGGCGTGCCGGAACTCCGTCAAAACTTACCCAGCTTTCTATCCAGTCACGTGTTGTTCCTTCTATATCCGAAACAATTGCCCTGTCTTCTTTTAATAAAGCATTGAACAAACTGGATTTTCCTACATTTGTTTTTCCACAAAGAACAACTCTTGCACCATCCTGATATAGTTTTTCGCTTTTCCAGGAAGAGTAAAGTTCATAAAGTCTTTCTTTCGCCTGAACCAAATTTGAATGGTCAAATGCATCAGCTATAGTTTCTTCATCTTCAGGATACTCTATGCTTACTTCTATAGCAGCAATTGTATCCATTATAAGTTTTTTTATACTTTCAACCTGTTCGTAAACAGAACCTGCAAGTCTTCCTGCTGCCCTGCCGCAAGAAGTTTTTGTACGTCCTTCTATAATTTCTCGTACAGCTTCTGCTTTTGTTAAATCAACTTTTCCATTTACATATGCACGAAAGGTATATTCTCCGCGCTGTGCTTCTTTAAATCCGTGTTTTAATAAAAGATTATAAATTGAAGAAACAACGGCTGTTCCACCATGGCAGCTGATTTCTGCCATGTCTTCACCAGTAAAACTTTTAGGTGCTTTAAAAACGCTTACCAAAACTTCATCAATTTTTTTATTTTTCCCGTTTTCTTTTTCTTCGGGATTGACAATCCAGCCATATACAATTGTATTCCCTTCTGCCTGCAAAAGAGCTTTTGGCCGGGAAAATACATGAGAAATAAGTTCCAGACAGTTTTTGCCGGAAGTTCTAATAATTCCAAGTGCAGAAGGAGCTAATGCTGTTGCTATAGCTGCAATTGGTTCTTCGGGTATATAGCTGTTTTTCATGTTTAAAAACTATATGATTTCTTCAAGAACTTCAATTGTTTTTGGATCATAAACTCCAGGCCGTCGCTTTAATTCTGCAATGGCTTTTTCTTTATCCATTATGTCTCTGTAACTGCGTTTATTTACAAGACTTACATAACTTTCTGCTGTATGAATTAACCGGGCAACCAAAGGAATTTCTTTTTCATGCATTCCGTTTATGTAGCCGCTTCCATCAAAGTTTTCATGATGATACTCTGCTGCATCCAGAAAAACCGGCAGTATTTCTTTTGGAATAAAATTAAAATATTTTTCAGCGTTATTTACATGGTCTCTAATCCATTCGCGCTGTTTTATAGAAAGATGGTCTGTTTCAAATACAGATTTATCTACTGCTAAAAATCCACAGTCGTAAACCATTCCTGCACAGAAAAAAATCAAGGCAGATTCATCGCTGATATTCAGCTTTTTTGCCATTTTATAAACAAGTTCACTTACTTTTCTGGAATTATTTTTTCTTCCCGTTAAAGAATCTATTTTTGATCCCAAATCGTTGCATTCTTTTTCAAGTTCTAGCAGAACGGAAGGTTTTAAATCCAATAGAGGTTCTGTTTTTTCTCTTTTACCCTTTTGTTTTGAAGTAGCTTTTTCCTGTTTATTCATGAATGAAACTACATTCATAATAACTTCAAATTTTTCTTCTGTTTTTCTGCGTTTGATGATGTTTCTTATAATTACACCAATTAAAGCAATAAATCCGCCTATAATGATATATGTAAATGCCTTCAGGGCTTTTTGTTTTCTATCCTGAATTCTCAATTCTTCCAGAATTTTATCTTTTTGAAGAATTTCATTAAGGCTTTTTCTTCCATCAAGAACTGCAATTAAATCATCCTGCTTCATTTTTATGTTTTTCAACATATCATTGTATTCAAGCCATTGTGAACTGCGGTATTTTTCGGAAGCTTTTTCCATCTTGGAATTGATTTCAGCTTTTTCCAGTTCATACATCTGGTCAAGCCGCTTGTAAATTTTTCCGCTTACCTGAAAAGGATGTCTCTGTAACATTTCGCGCAGAAGTTTATAGCCGTTTATATCCTGATTTAAAAGCAGATTATCCAGCCATTGACTGTATACAGTCTCTGCCATCAACGTAACATTTTCAGAGATTTCTAAATCTTGGGCAGCATAGTATTCAAGGATTTCATTTATCTTTTTTACAGATTTTTCATACTTTTTTTCAGAAAACAATTCCGTGCTTTCTTTTAGCATGTGCTCTATATTCTGAGTGTCCTGAGCAAAAATTGAAAAAATAAAAAGTAATCCGAATGCAAAAATACTTAACTTTTTCTTCATTTGTCTTTCCTTTTTAATTATATACACAAATTAAAAGATTTTCCGCTCAGTAATTCAGTTTTTTATGCTTTTTTGTAGTTTTACACTTTGCAACATGCTGTGAATCTTCAAAATCAATGTAAATCTTTGCAAAAGTACAATCTTTTCTTATCCTTTAATCAATGTAATTTAAAAACTGGTTTTTCAAAATCCTGACTGGATTCCTTTGTTTTTCCCGAATACAGTTTATTTCCTATATCTTCCTGTATCATCTCATAATTACCAATATTATTCCAATACATATATCCTGTATTTATAGAATCCCTAATTCCAAAAATTTGCTGCTGCACATAATCTTTGCCGTAATATTTATTGTCATATCTTACGCCAAGTTTAAATGCCTGAACCCATGGACGAACAATTATTTCATTCCGCCCGATTACTGTATTTCTGTAACTTCCGTAAAAATAAATTCTATACGGACGTTCTGCATACGGTTCATAATCCAAAAAATTCTGTTCAAAATGACTTGGATAGAACATTGGGCAAATTACATCAACATAGTTAGCAAGCATTTCTACTTCCTGTCCTGTGCGCGCACCACTTCTATACCAGCCGTTTGCACCATAAATATCAATTCCAATCGGTGCGTCTATATTTTTCCTTGCATAAGAAAGAAAAGACATCAATGCCGATTCTTTAGACATTCTGTTATTGTGCCACCTGAATTGAGCATTTTTCAAATTATACCCGTCTGTAGGAAAACGGATATAGTCAAATTGAATTTCATCAAATCCGCGGCCAATGAGTTCTTTTGCAACTTCTACATTGTATTCCCAAACTTCAGGAGAATAAGGATCTACCCAGTTTTCGTCATAATATAATGTATTCTTTCCTGTAACTTCACCAGTTGTTTCGTCTGTTACATCTTCATAACCTTTTATGCCGACCCAAGGTTTGTTTAAAACCCTGTCCCAAACTGCATATTTTCCTTTTGCATATTTTGTAAGATTCCGGTCTTTGAAAGTTACAATTCGTGCTATCAGATAAATATTTTTTTCTTTGAATTTTGAAACAAAATTATCTAAATCTACGGAATATGAACTTTCTACACCTTTTTCCAAAACAAGCGGATTTTTTGATTTATAGCGCAAAAAGCCATAATCGTCTTTCATATCAATTACAATGCTGTTTAATTTATTTTCTTCTGCAATCGACATGAACTTGTCTATACCTTCATCTCCAAGCTGTTTTCTAACCTGATACGGAGGAATGTACAAACTTCTTTTTTCAAGAACCTGCTCTTTATATCGGCTGCCAACTTTTTCAGGCGATAAAAGCCAAAGTTCATTTAATACAAGCTCTTTGTCAAATCCGCTTATTTCCTGCGGAATACAGGCTGTATTTATTCTTGTACCAATTGCTTCAAATTTTTCTTCCCATTCAGTTACTTTTTCAAGATTACAAATTTCTGCCTGAATTTCGTTCTGTAAAGAACTTTTTTGCACTGCGTTTGCTTCGGAAAAAACCGCAACTTTATCAACCTGCACAGACTTTACCGAAAATCCTAAGATTTCATTTGTTTTTACAGCAACCAGTGTATCACCTGCAAAAGCCAGAGAATCTATAGTCTGTGCAGGTTCTTTTCCGCTATAAATTAATTGTCCTTTTTTTTCTTTCCAGTCAAATCTATAAATATTCGGTATAAATGTCTGAGAAACAAATAATTCAACATTTGTTTTTCCGTTTATGTCTGTTTTTATAACAGGAAGAATATCTGATATTTCATCAGGATAACTCATAGATGGAAGCATTTTAAATCCGGCAGAAACATCATTCCAAACTGCTTTATTCCGATCCGGCAGTATATAAGAAAAACCAAAAATCGGGTGTGTCATAAAAACGGCAAGTTCTGTTCCGTTTTCATTTCCGTCAGAATCATAGCGCGGCATATCAGCAACAGCTACAGCTTTTATTCCAGGAGTTGCTTTGCTCATGCTTCCTAAAGAATTCCAGCTTAATCCACCGTCATAACTTATAAAAACACTATTCTTGGTAGCTGTAACTAAAATTTGTGGCTTCAACGGATTAAATGCTAAATCTTTTATATCTTCTACCTGTTCAACAAAATGATTTTCTTTTCCATCCCATTCGTTTAAAACTAAAAATGGAATTCCGTTATTTCTATATTCAAAATTCTTTAAATCAGAAGAATAAAGGATTCCCTTAGAAGTAACAAAGTACCAGTTTTCCAGTTTTTCACCTTCAGCAGAAACAGTTTGAGTTTTTACAATCTGCTTAACTTTGCCTTCTGTCCATAATGGAATAATTGAATCTTTTCCATAAACCTTATATAAACCTGAATCGTTTCCAACAATAATGCTATAAACCTGATTCTGAATAACATTATTTACTTTTTCATTATTATTTTTAACTTCAGAAATTTCATAAAGAGGCTTCGCAGGCGTCTGGCATGACAAATTTAAAGTTGAAAATAGAACACAAAGAATTGCAAATTTTACGAATTTCATAATCTGATTATCGGTAAATTAACAGTTATTTCTTAGCTTTACTTACAAAGTGTTAGACTGTAAAATTATAAAGAAGGAAGGATAAATGCTCGGATTTTTTACTAAATCATCAGAAAATTCTTTAAACACCTCTTTAGAAAATTCTATACAGCAGCTTCAAAAACTGATTGATTCAAGCAATAACATCGTTTTTTTTGGCGGTGCCGGAGTTTCTACAGAAAGTGGAATTCCAGATTTTAGAAGTCAGGACGGTCTTTATAATCAGGAATGGGATTATCCGCCGGAAACAATTATCAGTCATTCCTTTTTTCAGACAAATCCCGTTGAATTTTATCGTTTTTACCGCAAAAAATTACTTGCCCCAAATGTACAGCCAAATGCAGCTCATTTAAAACTTGCAGAACTTGAGAAAGCTGGAAAACTCAAGGCCGTTATAACGCAGAATATAGACGGGCTGCATCAAAAAGCCGGAAGCAAAATAGTTTACGAACTTCATGGAAGCACTCTGCGAAATTATTGTACCAGATGCGGTAAATTTTTTGATGCCGAATTCATTGCTAAAAGTGAAAATGCACCCGATAAACTTCCACACTGTCCAGAATGCAATGGTTTAATAAAACCGGATGTTGTTTTGTATGAAGAAGGTCTTGATCAGACAATTATAGAATCTTCCGTGAATGCAATTTCAAATGCAGATATGCTGATAATTGGCGGAACTTCTCTTGTTGTTTATCCTGCCGCAGGATTAATCAATTATTTTAATGGAAGATACCTTGTTTTGCTTAATAAAACACCAACTTCAAGCGATGCAAACGCAACTTTGGTAATCCACGATTCTATCGGAAAAATTCTAAGCCAGATAAAAGTAACGTTATAGGATTTTCCGCAACGTAGTTATAAGTGTGCCTGACAATAACAAATTTGTTAAGAATTGCAAAGAAGTGTAAAATCTGAAATTTTTGCAAAGTTATTTTGTAAAAATTATTTTGCAAAAATAGAATACAGCCTGTCTAAATCGTCACTGCTAAAATATTCAATCTGTATAGAACCACGGGTTAAATCGCCTTTTATCTGAACTTTTGTTCCCAGAACTTCAACAAATTTCTGTTCCAGTTCAAGCAGATTCGGATCTTTATTTTCTGTCTTTGGCGCAGCAACTTTTTTTGCAGGCTTTTTTTCTTTATTGTTCATCTCGCCTGCAAGCTGTTCTGCATCCCTTACAGAAAGTCCGTTGCCTACTATTTTTCCAAAAAGAATCCTCTGTTCAGTTGAATCAACCACAGAAAGAATTGCTCTTGCATGGCCGGCAGAAATCTGACCACTAATAAGCGCAGCCTGTATATCTTCCGGCAATTTTAAAAGCCGCAAGGAATTTGCTACCGTTGAACGATTTTTTCCTACACGTTTTGCAACTTCATCCTGACTTAATTCGCCAAGTTCCATCAGCTTAAAATATGCTCTGGCTTCGTCTATAGGATTTAAGTTTTCCCGCTGAATATTTTCAATAAGTGCAACTTCAAGTTTTTTTACTTCATTAAACTTGCCAAGCTGTACCGGGATTTTTGTAAGACCTGCAAGCTTTGCAGCACGGGTTCTGCGCTCACCGGCAATAATATAAAAGGTTCCGTCGCCTGCATCTTCTATTAAAGGCGGCTGTAAAATACCATTTTCTTTAATTGAATCTGCAAGTTCCTTCAAATCTTCTGCAGAAAATTCCTGTCTTGGCTGCTGTGGATTTGGTTTTAAAAGAGCAGGATCAACCCACATTTTTCCGCTCTCATCAATGCTTATGCCTTCCGGCACATTAAAAGAAAGTGTCTTTCCTTCCTTTTCGGTACTCTGTGAATTTTCTGTTTGGCTTGCAGAATACTCTTCAACGGCTTGCCCCATTAAAGCATCCAGGCCTTTTCCTAAACCCATTCCACCTTTTTTAGCCAAGACGAATCACCTCTTTAGCAAGACTTTCATAGCTTTTTGCACCAGCACAGGTTTCATCATATTCGCAAATCGGCATTCCATGCGAAGGTGCTTCTGACAGGCGTACATTTCTAGGAACAATTGTATTAAAAACAATGTCCTTAAAATACGATTTTACCTGCATTACAACTTCCTGTGCTAATCTAGTTCTGGAATCATACATTGTAAAAAATATTCCGCCGATTGTAAGATTAGGATTTATGCTTTTTTGTACTTTTTTTACAGTCTGAAGAAGAAGACTTATTCCTTCAAGAGCAAAATATTCACATTGCATTGGAACAAGAACTTTATCTGCAGCCGCAAGGCCGTTTAATGTTAAAACACCCAAAGAAGGCGGGCAGTCTATAAAAATAAAATCATATTTATCTTTTACAGGAGCAAGGGCTTTTTTCAAAAAATATTCTCTGTTTTCCTGATCTACAAGTTCAATTGCTGCACCAGAAAGATCAATTGAAGCACTTATTGCATCCATATTTTTTATGGAAGTATGATGAATAACACGTTCAGGTGTTGCTGTGCCAGAAAGTAACTCATAAATCGTAGGCTTTTCTTTAGAAACTCCTACACCGCTAGACATATTACCCTGCGAATCAAAATCAACAAGCAGGACTTTTTTTCCTGTAAGAGCAATATAAGCACCAATATTTATGGCAGAAGTAGTTTTTCCTACTCCTCCTTTTTGATTTACAAATACAAAGCACTTTCCCATTATTTCAGTATATCATTTTTGCAATATTTAGTATACAGTACTTTTTGGGAGCAAAAATGATTTTATCTGTAACTTTTTCTAAACCTTCTAAAAACTGCGCAGAAATTCTCGGAAAACCTTTTCAAAAAATCAAAATAAAACCTGTTAATAAAAATTCACAAATTTCTTATTTTGCGCAGATGTTTACAGATAAGCAGGTCTTTCATAAATCATTTGAAGAATCTGAACTTCTTTCTTTTATTGAAACACATGGTGGAAAAACTTTTTTACAATGCAATTATAAAACTGAAAATGAAGAAATAATTATCCTTGGAAATAAAAAAGGTCATGTTTCAAAGATAACAAAAAAACTCAATTCAAAAAATTTAATCTCTGACACAGTTACAGGCCAGGAAAAATCTGCGTATACAACCTCCTCTGATAACTCTTATAATTCTTTTAATTTATTTAAATCTCTTCCGGAAAATTTGCAAGATTCAACAGAAAACCGTAAAAAACGCCGCCTTCTGCCAGAAGGACAGCCTGTTCCATTTTTAATTCTGCTTGGAATTATGACTCCTGAAGGAAAAATAATTTCTTCAAAATATGATAAATTTAAACAGATTAACCGATTTCTGGAATTCATAGATGATATAATTGATGAAGTTATAGAATCCGTAAAACGTGAAAACAACGACAGCCCCACTTCAGATGATCAGAAATTAAATGCAGATGCACAAAGCATTTTACCTAATGGTTTAATTAATCAAAATACAAATCAAATCAGACCAATTCGTATTACAGATTTTGGCTGCGGAAAATCCTATCTTACATTCGCTGTTTATTATTACCTTACAGAAATTAAAAAAATTCCCGTTTCCATTATTGGTCTTGATTTAAAAGAAGATGTAATAAATTACTGTAACACTTTGGCCAATAAAATGAATTTTTCTAATCTTTCTTTTGAAATTGGCAACATTGCAGATTATTCGTATAAAGATAATCCGGATATTATTATTACCTTACATGCCTGCGATACTGCAACAGATTTTGCATTACAATATGCAGTTAAGCACAATGCCAAAGCAATTCTATCCGTACCATGCTGTCAGCATGAAGTTAACACTCAGCTTAAAAACCAAAATCCGGCGCTCAGTGAAAATTCTGCTTTTTCATCGCTCCTAAAATACGGACTTATAAAAGAACGTTTTTCTTCTCTTATTACAGATGCCATTCGCGCCGACTATCTGGAAAAACAAAATTACAAAGTTCAGATTCTAGAATTTATTGATATGGAACATACTCCAAAAAACCTATTGATAAGAGCCGTAAAAAAATCCAGAACGGATAAAGAATCCTGTGAAAAAGCTCAAAAGCGCATAGATTCTTTAACAGGCCATTTACATATCAAGCCGACAATTTTGTCATAAAAAAATGTCATAAAACATATGTATTTATAAAATCTGCAACTCCGCAATCTTCATTTGTTTTTCTTGTAACAAATCTCGCAATATTTTGAATATATTCCAGACCATTTTTCATGGCTACAGAATTATAAATTTTTCTTATCATCGATTCATCATTCATACTGTCGCCAAAAGCCATTGTCTGTTCAAGAGGAATATTTAATTTTTTTGCCAGAAATTCCAATGCTTCACCCTTTCCACAGCCAGAGGCCATTATTTCAAGAAAATAAGGTTTGCTGGTAAAAATTACTGCACGGTCGCCTAAACGTTTTTCAAGTCGCTCTTTTAATTCCAAAAGTTTTTCAGGATTTCCCGGAATAAGCATTTTAGAATGTCCCTGCTTCAAAAATTCTTTAAAATTTGGAACTTCCTTCATCGGTATCAGACATAAGCCAGAATCCAGCCTTGTCCATTCATTATCAACATTTGTGTAAATTGTTTTTTCGCCGTAAACTTCCGCAGAAAATCCTGATTTTTTAACTTCTTCAAAGGCTTCTACCAGAACGTCACCATCTACATTTTTAGAATAAATTGTTTCTCCTGTTGAAATGTCATATATTCTGGCACCGTTTAATGCAACAATATATTTTCCTTTTTCATATTTATCTAGTTCAAGTGTTTTTGAAAATTCAGTTAATGAAGCCTTTATTCTTCCAGAAGATAAAACAACATAAATTCCTTTTTCTGCAGCATTCAGCAAGGCTTTTTTATTTTTTTCCGGAATCTGCGCATTTTTATCAAGAAGCGTGTCATCCATATCTGTTGCAATTAATTTTATATCTAGTTTTTTTTCTGGTAATTTCATTTATTTTCCTTATTTACGTTTAGGACGTGTCGTTCCTGCCGAGGCTTCTCAAATTTTACAATTTTGCCTTCGTAAAACCGGCGGACGTGTGTTTCGTTTCTCTGCCGTCTTAAGCGCCTTTGGTGCTTCGCACTTTGTTCCCGCAAATAGACATGTAAATCATAGCCATAACAGCAAATATGATTATGTAAATTAAAGCGATATAATATTTTATTTTTGGAAAAACAAAAAACATAATTCCACAGATTAAAGTCAAATAACCAAGAGCCATAGAAAAATATCCTGTTACATTGGCAAAAAATTCTTTGGCTTTTTTCTGTTTTTCGTCATAAATTCCGTAGCACAAAGCTGCAAGATATTTTTTTGATTTAAAATAAAAACCTGCTGCTATAAAAAGCAGAGCTCCAATAATAAATACAATTCCTATAATGATTTCTTTCATATTTTCTTTATGCTTTATCGTTTTCCAGGCTTTTTGCAAATTTTTATTCGCCTGACTTTATTCCCATTTCACAGATTTTTTTATACATTTCTTCATAAGGATGCTGAGTAGTAATCAAAAGCTTTTGTATTACATCTGCGTTTTCTTCAATTTCAAAATACATTTTAAAGTTTCTGCCTGCAAGAAAATCATACCATTTCTTTGGCAGTTTTTTTATACAGAGATTTTTAAAGTCAGAAAGATTTACAAGCTGTTCTTCTGGTTCACTTGCATGAACTGCCTGCCTGAACATCATAGACATAGCAGATTCCCATGCATGAACATAAAAATACAGGGATTTTTCGCAAAAAACAAAAAGTCCCCATATTTCATTACTAATAGATTTTTGTTTCAAATGAAGAGCATTAAAAGCTGCCGGACTTGCTTTTAAACAAGCCATTTCCAAAGAATTTACCTTTTCGCCGACTTTTTTAGAAAAATCATCATAAAATTTTTCTATTTCTTTTTTCTGCTCTTCGTTCATATTATTTTCCTAGTTGATTTTTACAACTTTTACATCAAAACAGATGTAAGAATTTCCAGGAATTCCTGCCTGCGGCACACCATAAGCTCCGTATGCAAGCTGCGGCGGAATAACCATTTTGCGCGTTTCATTAAGTTTCATATCTTGAACCATTGCATCAAATCCCGGAATCATCTGACCGGCACCTGTTTTAAATGAAAGAGGTTCATGTCCCTGTGGATGAAAACCTTTAGAAGCATCAAAAATCTGTCCGTTTGTAAGATATCCCTGATATTCAACTGTTACAGATTTTCCTTTTCCTATTGCGCTTCCTTTGCCCTCTTCAAGAACTTTATAATAAGTTCCATTTTCTGCTTTATTTAAATCTGCTACAAAAGCTTCAAATTCTTTCTTTTCTTTTTCTTTAAGTTTAGCAGCAAATTCCGACTTCGCTTTCTGTGCAACTGGAACCAGTTTATCAAAATCTTTTTGTGTTGCAGTAAACTTTTCTGCTTCTGTACCTTGACGGATAATTTTTACAGACTTAATTTCATCGCCCTGTGCAGTTTTATCTACAACATCCTGGCCTGAAACTACTTCTCCAAAAATTGTGTGCTTGTAATTGAGCCAGTCTGTCGGTACATGTGTAATAAAGAACTGACTTCCGTTTGTATCCGGACCAGAATTTGCCATAGCAAGTTTTCCCGGTTTATCAAAGATATACTTGATTACAGGCTCATCGCTGAACTGATATCCTGGACCGCCTGTTCCGTTTCCTTTAGGATCTCCACCCTGAATCATAAAATCTTTAATTACACGGTGAAATTTTAATCCATCGTAAAATGGTTTTCCTTTTGCAGCTGTTAATGTTCCTTCTGCAAGACCAACAAAATTTGTAACTGTTAAAGGAGTATCCTTGTAAAACAATTCACAAACAACTTCTCCACGTGTTGTTTCAATTACTGCAAAAACTCCGTTTTTTCCTTCAATTGCTTTCATACTTTTCTCCGAAGGAGCAGCTGCTCCCATTGAAATTAATATTGTTGTCAAAAAAATAACAAAAATTGATTTTCGTTTCATTTTTACGCCTGCCGTCTGTCTTTCTAACAATTTTAAAATTGTTCTTTAAACCATTTATAAATTGCATCCAGACGTGAACTTAAAGACTTTTCCATTCTTTGTTCAAGAATTGAAAATCTAGCTATTTTTGCCTGAATTGCCATATATACTAAAAATGAATCTCCACAGTCAGTTACAATAACATTGATATTCATGTTACCTTTTTTTACTGCCCTGAAAATTTTATATTTCAAAGATTCAATATTCTGAAATCTGACAGAAACTTCATTTTCAGTCTGACTATAATTCAAAACATATTTACTGTCGCCAAAAGCATGTTCATGCTGAAAACAATATAACTGCAAATTATCTGCTGAACCTTCTGTTTTATCAGGTATAGCTTCTTTTGAATCTGGATCTGCAATTAAATAAGATTCTTTATACAAAGTATCCCATTTCTGCCGGCTGTTAGACCAATATTGCATTCCTTTCATTTTAGAAATTGAACGTAAAATTACAGAAACTTCATCGATAGAAATATCAGAAATTTCTTTTCCGCTTTTTTCTGCAAGTTCTGATTTTTTTATAAAATACAAAGCTTCAGAAGCATAAGAAGGTTCTTCTTCATCTTTTCCGCCCTGAAAAACAATCTTTGATTTTACAAAATCTGTAGCAGGCATTAGAGTAAGTTCTGTTTCGCCTTTTTCAAGAGTATGTTTTATTTCCCCTTTTTCGCTCAGTTCTTTTATAGTCGCTTCATTTAAAATGTTCTGCAAAACATATGGTTCTGCAGACAACAACGACATAAAAAAAAGAACCGAAAAAGAAAGAAATAATTTTACTTTTTTTTCCGGTTTTTTCATTTGATTTTTAATCCTTTCCTTATCTGATTCCTTTATATAAAACTCTTACCTGTTTATATAAACCATCGCCTTCGCTTTTGGTTTCAATATCTGGAATATCATTTAATGTTGTATGTATCAAACGCCTTTCAAAAGGATTCATCGGCTCAAGCAAAATTGAATTATGTGAAGAACGAACTTTATCAGCAGTTACATAAGCCATTCGGACAAGCATTTCTTCGCGACGGATTCTGTAGTTTTCTGTATCAAGAATAACCCTTACTTCTTCGTGGCCGAGGCGACCTGCATAAACATTTGCCAAAAGCTGCAAAGCATCAAGGTTCTTTCCTTTTCTTCCAATAAGAATAGAAGAATTTTCAGAATCAAGTCTGATTCCTACTTTACGTTCTTCGCGGAACATTACAGAAACCTTAACAGAATAACCCATTTTTTCAATTACTGTCTGGATAAATTCAAGAAGTTTCTGTTCAAATTCACCCTGCGGAACAGGATCTGCAACTGTTTTTTTAGAAGGAATTTTTCCGTCAAATTCCGGAGCATGTTCCAGACTGTCTGTATGAACACGGATTTTTACAAAACCCTTTTTAAAAAGTGTACTTTTCTGTGTTTCAAGTATTTCTACATCAAATTGATCTCTTTCAAGACCAAGTTCATTTGCAGCCATTTCAATGGCTTCTTTTTCTGTCTTTGCTTCGTATTCGTAAGTCATTTTAACCTCTATATTTTAGAACGCCTGCAAAACCTTTTTTCTTCTTGAATTATGGATTTACAGACGACCTTACTTAATTTCCCTGCTTATTTTTTTGGAAATTTCTTTATGTTAGCAGTTTTGCTTTTGGCACTTTTCTTGCTTTCAGCCTTAGCATTTTTCATAATCTTATTGATTACAAGCTGCTGAATTAACTGCATAAAGTTAGAAACTGTCCAGTACAATAAAAGACCTGCCGGTGCATTGTAGAAAATAAAGAAAAAGAACAATGGCATACCGTACATCATCATTTTCATCTGTGCAGCGTTAGAACCTGTCATTGTTCCGCCATTCTGTGTTATTTTTCCAAATAAAAGCTGCGAAATAACATAAATAATCGGCAAAAGTCTTAATTCATTTCCAAACAATGGCAATGCATGCTTAAATGTATATACGCTGTCTCCTACAGAAAGGTCAGGAATCCATCCAGGAATAAACATGGCTCCGCGGAATTCAAAATAATTGTTGAACAGATTGAACATAGCAAACAAAACAACAAACATGAAAACCATCGGTAAACAACCGGAAACTGGATTATATCCTGCTTCCTTGTAAATTTTTGCTGTTTCCTGCTGCATTTTCTGCGGATCATTTTTATATTTTGCCTGAATTGCCTGAAGCTGTGGCTGCATTTCCTGCATTTTCATTGTTCCCAAAGAACTGTTCTTTGTAAGCGGGAACATAATCAGCTTAAGGAAAATTGTCAGAATGATGATAGAAACACCCCAGTTTGGAATAACCTTATAAATCATTTCCATCATCCATTTAAGGATTGTTTCAAGCCATGAAAGGAATCCGCTTGACTGCAAACATTCCCCAAGGCGCTGTCCTTCAAGTCCCCAGGCATTATTTGCTGCAACATTATAAATGCGTAAGTCTTTTTCATTGCGAGGACCTAAATACATATAATATGTATCGCGAATGCTTCTGTCTGATGAAGCTGTTCTTTCTACAAGTGCCTGTGCATTTGCATAATTGTCTTTTTCAATTACAGAAGAATAATAAACTTTGTTTATAATGCTTTTATTTTCCGGAACAATCAAACCAACAAAGTATTTTCCGCCAATTCCGGCCCATGAAATATTATCTTTGTCATAAGCTTTATACTGTTTATCAGAAAGAACAATTCTTTTTGCCTTTTCACCATTATAAGCAATGAATTGTCTTGATTCATAACGGTCTGCTTTTCTGTTAAAATGAGGACCAAGCTGCGGTGAAGTTCTGATTGTATATGCAACACCGTTGAAATTTAATCCTTTATAATTTTCTGCTCCGTCAATTGCTACATCAAGTTTAAAGGCATATTCGCCTGGTTTGAATGTATAGGTTTTATAAACAGTAAATGTGTTATCAGAATTGTCTGAATTTTTTACAGTGAAGGTTTTATAAAAACCGTAAGAATAATCATCAAGTTTCTTATAACCAAATACATCATTGACAATTGAATTAGATGAAGAGCCGAAGGCAATAGCACAGGCCCTGTTCATTGCAGAAACATTATCAGCAAGTTCAACACCTGTTGAAGTATCTCTGTCTAAATGATCGATAAGCTTGTAACTAACAATATCACCGCCGCGATTTGTTAAAACAACTTCAATTTTGTCAGTTTTAATTGTGAAATTTTCTTCAGAGAAATTTTCATCCGAAGCTTTAATATCTGCTGCAAAAGTCGGAGGAAGTACAGTTCCGTTTGAATTTTCAACAGTTTCCGTGTTTGTTATTTCTGTTGATGCAGCAGCATTCTGCTGTGTGTTAGTCGGGTAAAATTTCTGCTGAAGAAACATGAATCCAACTAAAACAATAGTAGAAAGTACAACAGCCCAAATAGTATTCTTTTCCATAAATGCAAATACTCCAGTTTTATTGATAATGAAGTCGTCTGTAAATTTTCAGACAGCTCCTTTTCTTTCAGGTTACGGGACGGGATCATAACCTCCCTTATGAAAAGGATTGCATCTAAGAATACGTTTTATGGACAGATAAATTCCCTTTATTGGTCCATATTTTTTAAGTGCCTCAAGTGCATAATTTGAACACGTAGGATAAAATCTGCAGCAATGAGGTTTTAAAGGAGAAATAACTACCTGATAAATTCGGATTAAAAAACAGAAAAATTTTATAAAAAAATTTCTCACGCTTTTATTATTCCTGCCTTTTCACATAATAAACGAAATTGAAAATACCGCGAGCTGAACGAGTTATTTCCAGGATACACAAGTAATACTAAATCATATCCGGTGTTCAGGTATTTTTTTAAAGACCGATAAATTTCACGGCTATAGCGTTTAGATGTATTTCTTTCTACCGCACAACCATAGCCGCGCGAAAGACTAAAAGCGATTCTGTTATAACCACAATTATTTTCAAGAAAAAATAACTTTGCCCCAGAAACGCTTACTTTCTTTCCATTTTTAAACAGATTCTTAATTTCATCAGGGCGTTTTATATGTTCTTTTCTATAAAACCGCTCTGAATGCAGCAAGCCTGTTTCCATCCCTTTCTTACTAAAATCAGTAAGGCTTCTTTTCGTCAGAAACTGTTAATTTTGCGCGACCCTTTGCACGTCTGCGGGCAAGAACAAGTCTTCCACCGCGAGTTGCCATGCGGGCACGGAATCCAAATTTTCTATTACGTTTAACTTTGCTTGGCTGATATGTTCTTTTCATAATGAACACGTCTCCTTATTTAAAGAACCTATCCAGTAGGTTCAGAAATTCACTTTACAGTGTTTTACAGTGTTATTGAATATATCATCAATTTAAAGTTTTGGTCAACCAGTGAAACGGCAAAAAACACGTATTTGCAAATTTGTTACTTGTTTTGCATGCTCTTTTTCATTCTCTCAAAGGCTTCTGCAAGTTTGGCCGGTGTCTGACTAATCGTCTCATTATTTTTTTCAGACATGTTTTTTTGCTGATTTATTTTTTTTGCCTTATCAGATTTTTTGTAAAAGTTTTCTATTTCTTCATCTGTTTTTCTAATTTTTTCCTGTTCTTCAATTTCTATTTTTTTATGCTGCTCAACAATTTTATCTGCAAGAACTGCATCGCTACCTTTCAACCTAAAAGACAAACTTTTTATTGAAAGACTTGGAACAAACTTTTTTAAACCGTTCAAAATATATTTTTCATAAATTCTAAACATCTGTATAAAACCAGGATGGTCTGTTTCTATGAGTAAAATTTCATTTTTCAAATCTATTATTGAACTGTGATAGAATAATTTTGAACCTACGTCTTCTTTACTCGTTGTACTTTTGATAGAAGTTATTATTTTTTTCCATGCATTGTCTATGCTGTCTTTTTCTTCAAATCTTTTCCTGTCGATATTTGAAAAAACTTTTAAAATCATCTCCCGGCTGTTTAAAATCTCTTTTGACTGACTCATTTGTGAAGCTGAAGATCTATCTATGTATGTTGATGTTACCGACTTAAAATTATGAATGTCTTTTTCTGTGTAATTATTCATGCCATTCACCTTTATCTAAAAAATAAATCTTTGTTCCTTCATGCATATAATTTTCGTACGGTTCTCCAGGTAAAAATGTACAGAAAATCTGGTCATATTCGGGTAAAAGTGCAGTTAGTTTTTTTCTTTTTTCAGGATCAAGTTCCAGCATTACATCATCCATTAATAAAATCGGTTTCTTTCCTGTCATTTTTGTGTAAAAAACTGCCTGTGCTGTACGCAATAAAAGAGAAATAAGTCTTCGTTGACCTGTAGAAGCTGACGGAAGTGATCAACATGGAGTTAAATGAATACTTTGATAAAAAAGTAGATGAAAAATTTGATATTAAAAGCAAAAGAATTAGTATGCTTAAAAACTATGGTGAGAATTTTCAAGAAAAAGATTATATAACAAATCCAGCTATTGGAAGAGATAGACAAATCAAAGAATTAATACTAATTCTATTAACCCCTGATAAATCAGCTGTATTAATAGGAAAGCCTGGTGTTGGTAAAACAGCTACTGTCGAAGGATTAGCCTATAGAATTCAAAAAGGAGAAGTACCTGATTTACTAAAAGATTATCAAGTTATTAAATTAAATACTGCAGCTTTATTAGGAGTAGATCCTGTAACAGGAGAATCAAAGGTTCAAACCCTAATTGATGAACTAAAAGACAAAACAAAGTTAATTCTTTTTATTGATGAAATTCATACACTAATGGGAACAAAAGGTGAGGCACTAGATTTTGCTAATATGTTTAAACCAGCGTTAGATAGAGGAGATATAAAAGTAATAGGTGCAACTACTACTGAAGAATATGAAAGATATATTTTAAGGGATAAAGCCTTTGTTCGTCGTTTCCAAAAAGTTGAAATATTAGAACCATCAAGAGAAGAGAATATTCAAATACTTATGGGAACTCTTCCTAAAATTGAAATAAGAACAGGCGCTAAAATGATGTATACATCTTTTATTCAAAAAAGAATAATGGAATTTATTACAGATATAACAAGTGAATATAAAAGAATTTATGAAATAGGTTCACGTTATCCAGATGTATCATTGACAATTGTTCAACAAGCTTTCTCAAATGCCTTGTTTGATAATCGTAGAGAAGTAAATGTAGTAGATTTTAAAAAAGCAATTATGGAAAGCAAAAATATATATCCCGATGTAATAAGAAAAGCAATGCCTCAATTTGATTTATTATTTAAAGATCAAATTGCTGAACTTGAAAATAAAGAAAAAAAGGAATATGAACATTTATCAGAAGAATAGTATAAAAAAAGGGTGATACTATGCAATGTAAAAATTGTGGAAAAAGACTTAAAACTAAAGAGTTATTTTGTCCTTCTTGTGGATATTATAATGGTGATGTTAATAATGTATCATGGGATAATAATATAGATTTATTAAAAGATGACAAAACTGAACAGACCACAGATATCATAGATAGAAGTAATACTACAGATACCACCCAAAAAGAAGAATATAGTTATGAAGACGAAGATTTATTAGAAGCTTTTATTGGTGAAGACTATAAAATAATTAAAAAACATACCTTTAATATATGGGCTTTATTCTTTGGTTGGGTATACTTTATATATCGAAAACTATATGTAATTGGGACACTTGGATTAGCACTAACGCTAGCAGTATTAATGCTTTTTAGTAAAATCTTTATTTTTTATTTAATACTTGTGATGATTGCCTGTGGATTTATTTTTAATCCAGTTTATATTTTTATTGCTAAGAAAAAAATAGAAATAATAAAATTAGATAATCCCGATTCAGATCGTTATACTCTTTCAAATATAGCAATGAGTAAAGGTGGCGTAAACTTACCAGTTGCTTTAATTATTTATTTTGTTTTTATGGTAGTTCTATTCTTTATGATGATTACCATATACTACAACAAAGATCATAATACTAAGTATTGGGAAGAAAATAGTGAGAATCAAGCAACTTGTATCAATCTTATTAAAATAGCTTATAATAACATAGAAGAAGAATATAATTTAGGAGAAATATCAGATGCAGCTTGTAAAGTATATAAAACGACAAGCAGAGAAT
>JAEEGK010004456.1_pt1 | contig 34300 bp, 26 predicted proteins | sample 8958771 | NCBI WGS metagenome assembly JAEEGK01 (sample SAMN16246547, study PRJNA631951) | gut metagenome | biome: gut microbiome; feature: rumen; material: SC-attached | host: Bos | place: Iran: Karaj | collected 2018-10 | reverse complement strand
CTCGTAGCAGGTCTTTCTCCAGTACTCAAACCACTCGGTCTGGGTGCCGGGCTTGCAGAAGAACTCAAGCTCCATCTGCTCAAACTCTCTGGTACGGAAAGTGAAGTTACCGGGAGTGATCTCGTTACGGAAGGACTTACCGATCTGGCAGATACCGAAAGGAACCTTCTTACGGGAGGTACGCTGTACATTCTTGAAGTTTACAAAGATACCCTGAGCGGTCTCGGGGCGAAGGTATACCACGTTCTTTGCATCCTCGGTAACACCCTGGAAGGTCTTGAACATAAGGTTGAATTCCCTGATGCTTGTGAAGTTGTGCTTGCCGCAGGAAGGGCAGGGAACATTGTTGTCTGCGATGAACTTTTCCATCTCTTCGTGGGACCAGCCGTCTACGGAAGACTTAAGTTCGATACCCTTTTCAGCCGCAAAATCCTCGATGATCTTGTCGGCGCGGAATCTTTCGTGACATTCCTTACAATCCATCAAAGGATCCGAAAAGCTTCCCAGGTGTCCGGAAGCCACCCAGGTCTGGGGATTCATAAGGATGGCGCAGTCAACACCTACATTGTAGGGATTTTCCTGAACGAATTTCTGCCACCATGCTTTTTTAACGTTATTTTTAAGTTCTACTCCGAGATTACCGTAATCCCAGGTGTTCGCAAGTCCGCCGTAGATCTCGGAACCCGGATATACAAAGCCGCGGGCCTTAGCCAGGGCAACAATCTTTTCCATGCTTTTTTCCATTTTTGTTTCCTTCTTTCGCGTGTGATGTTAAACAAAGTCAATTATATATATTATCTTTTTTGTTTTCAACAATAAAATCAAAGCATTGACTCAAGAATTTCAAGACTTTTCATTTTTTTGTCCACAAGGCGCTTCCTCTCAAGTTCCGCAATGTTACGAAGATCTTCTTTTATCTCCTCCGAAACCGTAAAACTGTAGAGTTTTTCGATGGTGCTTGCGGTTATGTGTTTGATGGCCTGTTTTGTGGCATCGCAGTAATTTCCGAAGGTTTCCGGGGGAATTAATTCTCCTTCGATGGAAAAGAGTTTAAGTTCATACACCGTTCTTACAAAGGAATTGTCCAGTTTCTCGCTCTTTATTCCCTGAAGAGCCCTGTACAAAAGAAGCAAAAGAAGGGCGTCATCGGCGCCCTCCATGGCATAGTAATCCGCAAGGGACGCAAAATACATGGCATAATATGCGCCCTCGATATCCGTTCTCAGATTTTCGAAATAGTTGGTTATCTTAACATCCTGCACGTTGTATGCCGTTCTGCCCACGTAAAGATCGAAAGTTCCGAAAGCAAACATATCCGTTGCAGCACAAAAACGGCTTCCCTGGCGTCTGGCGCCTTTAGCGAAAGCCGTTAATTTGCCCTGTTCCTTTGTCAGGATCACAAGTCTTCTGTCATATTCTCCCTGGGGATACACCCCTATCACGAGTCCCGTGACTTTAAGGAAGTCCTGCATGCCTTACCTCAGTTTTTGAATTCCCCCGGGTTGTAGCCGAAATTCTTAAGAAGGAATTCGGAGTCTCTCCACCTGTCCTTGACCTTAACAAAGAGCTTTAAGTTAATCTGACGCTCAAGCATCTTCTCAATCTCGAAGCGGGCGTTGGTGCCGATCTTTTTAAGCATGGAGCCCCCTTTGCCGATGATGATCCCCTTGTGGGATTCTCTCTCGCAGACGATGGTTGCTTCCACATCCACCACTTTCTTGTTAAAGTCCATTTTTTCTATAACTACGGCTATTCCGTGAGGTATTTCTTCGTTAAGGGCGTGCAGCGCCTTTTCCCGTATCATTTCGGCAGCTATCTGCCGTACGGGCTGGTCGGTAACGGTTTCTTCGTCAAAGAAGGGTTCTCCGTAAGGAAGATACTGCATGATCACTTTAATGAGCTCTTCCACGTTCGTACCCTCTATGGCACTTACCGGTACCGTTTCTTCAAAATTGCATTTTTCGGAAAGTTCTCTTGTTATCTTTAAAAGTTCCTCACCCGTTACCGCATCGATCTTGTTAATGACTAAGATCTTTGGCATTTTGAGTGATGAAAGCTTATTCAAAACCTCTTCGTCCCTGTCGCCGAACTTTGCATTGGCCTCCAGCATATAAAGAAGCACATCCGCATCCTTAAGGGCCGAATCGGCCGCATTCATCATATAGCCCCCCAACTTGTTCTTTGCCCTGTGGAGTCCCGGGGTATCAAGAAACACGATCTGCCCCTCCTCTGAGGTATAGACCGCCGTTATCTTGTTTCTGGTAGTCTGGGGCTTATTTGATGTAATGGCTATCTTCTGTCCGACGATTTTGTTCATCAATGTGGACTTTCCCACGTTGGGGCGTCCCACTATCGAAACGAAGCCTGATTTGAATTTATTGTCCATTATTTGTGTTGTTTTCCTTTTTATCCTGACTGTTTTCCGCTACCAAAGCCTTGGCTTCGGACTTTGAAAGTTTACGTCTGATCTTTTTGACAACGATCACGATCACCGTAACACCCACTGCCGCGAAGATCACAAAGATTATGATTCCCGGAATGTTGTTTACGAAATTGATGGCGAAATCCTCGCAGCCTTCCTTAAAATCTCTCCAGCCGTCTTTAAAAGCTTTGGAAATCTTCTCTCCGAAGGTTTCGGGCTTCGGCTCAGTGTACTGCTTAACTTCGTTTATGTAAAGATAAATCTGTGTGTAATCAACGAGGTTGTCATAGGTACGAAGCTGGGATTCCATGGATTCAAGCTTGTATCTTACCATGGCGATGCGATCTTCCAAAGTAATGATGTCTTCGATCGTCTCTGCTTTTTCAAGAAGAGCAAGAAGTCTTTCAAGTTCGATCTTATATGTGTTTCTCTTACTCTCGGTATCTACATAGTTAAGGGTGATATCCTGAGAAGAAAGTCCTTTGCTTGTAATGTTCGCGTTTTCACCGATGAAGTTAACGAATTCTTCTGCTTTGTTTGCAGGAATACGGATGGTGATGTAGGAATATCTCTGACTTCCGTAGGTTTTGTCGTAATAGTAACTTCCGTTGTTGGTGTCGATATTTTCAAAGTATCCGCCAAAGAAGTTGACTCTTTGCTGAAGTGCCGAAAGAAGGTTGTCAAAATCCTCTGTTTCAACGTTTAAGTTATAGTTTACGATTCGTTTTCTTGCCGAATCGTTAAGAATGTCTGCCTGCGTATTGTCGGTTGAAGACATTCCGCTGTTACTGTTATAAGAGCCTCCGTCATTTGAAACTTTCATGCTGTCGGTAGCCATTTCGGACATAAAGCCGTTGCCGGATTCTTCATATAAACCATAGTCCTTTGAAAGTGAAGGTTCGTAGCTTGCTACCGCAGATGATGCTGATGCGCCTTTTGTATAATTTGCAAGTCTGTCGGATGCGTAATTATCCCGGCTTCCGCACGCGGTAAGAGTGAGTGCTGTTGCAAATATCGCACAAAGTAATGCTTTCTTTTTCATGATAGCCTCCTTTTGTCGGCCGCTATCCTTTAATGAGCGGCACGATCGTTTTGAATATACCGCCCTCCGTTTCAAGTTTAGTTGCTCCCCCAACGGTGCAGTATACGGGATTTTCGGAAACTGCCTCAAGATAGGACGAAAGTTCTCTGATTTTTGCGGGAGTCGTAGCCAAAAGTTCGTCTCTTATCTGCTGCAGTGTTTCCTTTGTAACCTGGCCCTTGTATTCGCCGTAAGCCATGGTCGCACGGAGCGAAGGCGTAAGCGGAACATCAAGGTCTCCAATTGCTGTAATTATGTATCTGTCTGTAAAATCCTTATCTTCCGGGAGGTTCTTTACATATTCGGTTGCGTTCTTGTAAACGTCAACGGTCTTTAAAAGGTTAGGGTCTCTGTAGGAGATAAAGTATGCGGCACCGTTTCTTGAAAAACCGCACATTACTCCGTATGCTCCGCCTTTTAAGCGAACCTCGGTCCACAGGTATTCGTTGCTAAGAATTGACTTAAGAGCAAGAAGTGCGCCTGTGTAAGGAAGACCTGCTTTCTTAAAGTCTCCGAACATTCCCACATATTGAACCTGGGAAGGGTAGGAAAATGCCTCTTCTTTGTCCTCGGCTTTGATTACAAGCTTTTCTCCCCTTACGCTCTTTTCGGGAAGTTCATCGACAAATCCGCCGAGTGCAGCTTCGAAAGCAGCCATTCCCTCTTCTTCCGCTCCCACGGAAACCTCGAGACGGTCCTTTGCAAGCACGAATTTCAGGGCCTTTTCCATGTTTGAAGCAAGAATGGGGAATTCATTTTCATAATCGGCCAGGACCTTCTCCACGTAGCGGAACCAGTCCATTCCCGACATATATTCTTTAACCTTGCCTCCGTCCGAAATATAGGACATGGCACGGGCCAAAGCAACCGCATGTCCGCTCTGCATCATAAAGCTCTGGGTCCTGAGTCTGGATTCCTCAAGGATTTCCTTTATGCGCTTTGCGTCCTTTAATACAGAGGTAAAAAGCACCTCTTTCACAATTTCCATTGCATCGGGGATCCTCTTGTATAACGTCTTTATCTGAAGTTCAAGAGAGATACCGTATTTATCCGCGTCCGCAGGGTCGATGAAGACGCTGGAATTTACGGCAAATCCGCCGGTCTTTATGTTAATTTCGTTGATAAGATCGCCGTATTTATAGTTTTTCGTATCAACGAAGGCAAGTACGCTCTTTAATACCGAGAATGCGGGAACCAGTTCCTTAGGCAGGTCGCTTGCGTCAAAGGAAAGGCCGATATAGGCGATTCCGTTTGATTTGACGGGAATCTTTACTTCTCTGACACCGTGAACTTCCGATACGCTGTAATCGATGAATCGTGCTTCTTTTCCGATGTCCGAAAGCTTAAGGGTGGGAATAGTGTCCAGAGCCTCCTTGGAATCGGGAGTCTCTTGATATTCCTTAAGTTCCTTTGTTTCTCTGACAATTGCTTCAAGCTCGGTCTTTGAAAAGCCTGCTTTGATCTTTTCAAGCTTGTCGGAAAGTTCTTTTTCCTTTATCTCCGAAAGCTTGGGGTCCGGCTTCATTACAACCACGGTCTTATGGCTGTTTTCAAGGAATCTTTCTCTTAAGATTTTTTCGAAAAGTCCCTCGTCGATGCCCTTTCTCAAAGCTTCGTAAACGGCATTTTTACGGATGTTTGCAAAGATGTTTTCATCCGAATAGGTCCAGTATTCAAGGATATTTATGCCGTAATATATGCCCTTTGGTAAAAATCCGAAATCGCCTTCTTTGTAAGAGAATTCGGATGAAGCAATGGCGGCTTCCAAAGTTTTTCTGTCAAAGCCCTTCTCACACACTTCCATAAGGGTCTCGTCGACGATCTTAACGAAGCGTTCTTCGTCCTCGGGAGTTGCATCCTGTGCGACGATGGAGAAAAACTTCTGACAGGTGTCGGTCTCGAATTCGGAGTATACGTCCTTACCTATGCCTTCATCGATGAGTCTCTTTTTAAGGATAGCTCCGGGCACGTTGCAAAGTGCATAGTTGATCACATCTGCGGCTTCGGTGGTAAGTACGTCCGTATAGTCGGAAACCACGAAATTATAGGTAAGATAGGTTCCGCTTTCTTCGTCATCGGAGGAAGCATAGGTCTTTTCGATCCTTACCGGCTTATCAAAGGGCTTTTGAAGCTTGATCTCGGGATTTACGGGCTTTGCATCAAATTTGCTCAGATATTCCCTGTCGATGAATTCAAGCCTCTCCTCAAAATCCATGTCTCCATAGAGATAAATCCTTGAATTTGAGGGATGATAAAGTGTCTTATGAAAATCAATAAACCTTTCGTAGGAAAGCTCCGGAATATGATCCGGGTCGCCGCCTGACTCAACCCCGTACTGGGTGTCGGGGAAAAGTGAAAACAGCGTATAGGAAGAAAGAGCCGAGTCGGGGGATGAATATACGCCCTTCATCTCGTTGTAAACCACGCCGTTATAGGTAAGGGGCGAATTTACGTCTTCAAGCTCGTAGTGCCAGCCTTCCTGCATAAATACACGCTTGTCTTTGTAGACTCTCGGGAAGAAAACCGCATCGAGATAAACGTCCATAAGGTTCTTAAAATCCTTGTCGTTGCAGCTTGCAACGGGATAGATCGTTCTGTCGGGATAGGTATAAGCGTTTAAAAAGGTGTTGAGCGAGCCTTTGGCAACCTCGGTCATTGCATCCTTGACGGGAAACTTGTTCGATCCGCAAAGCACTGAATGCTCCAGTATGTGCGGTACGCCGGTCGACTCATATTGGGGAGTTTTAAAGCCGACCATGAATGCTTTGTTCTCGTCATCGCAGGATAAAAGAACGACTCTGGCGCCGGTCCTGTCGTGCTTTAAAATATAGGCCACCGCGCTTATATCCTTAAGTTCTTCCTTTGAGATCAGTGTGTAATTTTTGCAGCCCTTGAATTCTTTCATGTAACTTCCTTCCGCACTAAAAATCTGATTCAAGGCCTTCTATCTTATTAGCCGTATTTTTGAGTGCATCTATTATTTGTTTTTTTGAAATTTTTGTTTTTTCTGCAAGTTCATCTGCGGTGACCTTGCGTCCGAGCTCGGCAGAAAGCGCTTTTGCGGCCGCTGCCACCTTCTCGGTTTTCTTTACGATTTTTTCCTGTTCCTTGATTTCATCGCTGACAGCCTTGACCATTTCGTCATAAACTTTCACGAGTCCGTCGGTAACGACCGTCTCAAGATTGCTCTCATTCGTATCGCTCGGAATATCCTTAAAGAATTTTACAAGGAAAAGGTTTCCCTCACCGATAAGATCCTGAAGCAAAACGCCCTGGCCTGCGTACATGCGCGCCACATCGACTACGCTGCACATGAAATCCTGGATTAAGATCCCCCTTGCGTCCTCATCGCCTTTCTTTGCGGCGGCAATGTATTTCTTTCGCTCTTCGACAGGCAAAGCGGGTATCGCGTCCATATCGTCTTCATAGAGTTTAAGAAACTCGATTTCTTCGTCACTCAGTAACCCGTTAAAATTGTCTGACATGTATGTTCTCCTTGTTGCTGTTATATATTTGATTTGTTAATGATCATTCAATTGCTATTTTGCTGTTGTAGGTATGTGATGGGGCCGCCCCGGTCGGGTTTCATCGCTCACGAGGCTCCACTCCGCTCAACCGCTTGCCAACATCCACCGGCGTTCCAAGGATTCGCCGTAAGCGAGGCTCTTCTTTGGAACGCTCGGTTCCCGTAGGCAACCGTTTTCACTGCGGTTCCCGCCTCAGTGTTCGCTCTGTAAATCCCGAACCGGGGCGTCCCCCAATTTACACTTCTAAAAAATGATTATTTTATAGCATCAATGTTTCCAAAAGAAAGCGCTGTTTTTCCTCTGTAACTTCTAAATAAATGTGTCCTCTATATAATTTTTAAAAAGTATTGCTCCATAGCATAGCGGGCAAATCCCATTAATTGTTTCATAGCTTTTATGGCCGCTGCGGGCCGATGTTTCGCAAAGCGAACCCTCCGGCGGGAACCGCAGTGAAACTCGTCACATCGAGTAACGATGTGACAGCCTGAGCGGCGTTTGAGCGGGGTAAACTGCACACGACGTGAGAGTTTCGCTTCCACACGAACACGTCAGGGTGCCTAGTCGTAGTTAGCAGTTAGTTGAGCGGAGTGGAGCCGGGTGAGCGTCGAAACTCGACCGCAGCGGCACTAATCTACGACTCAACAATAAAAATCTACCTTCGGCACTAATCTATGACTCAACAATAACTTACTCGATATGCTTATGCGTAAACAGATGCTCCGAGCAGTACTCATAATTTCCCTTGCACTTCGAGCAGTATCTGAATTCAAGATCCGGATACTCCTCATCCGTGCGCCCGCAAATCGCGCACTTGTGTCTTGCGATCTTCGGTTCCGCATTTTTGATGCTTGCATTGTATTCATGGCGACGGACTGCCTGCCTCATGCGGGCACGGGGTGAACGTCCCGACCTTTTCAGCTTAAAGAAAAAGAAAATCAGGAAGTTAAGCAGCGACACAAGGATCACCACCGCCGTAATGACTCCGCCTTTTAAAACCGCCGACACGAACTCATAAACAAGGAAGGCTCCGTAAATGATACCGAGCCACTTGACCCTGATGGGTATGATAAACATAAGAAGCACCGTGGCATCGGGGAATGTCGCCGCAAAGGCCAGGAAAATGGACATATTTACGTAATATGTCGTAAAAGCAAACTGAGCGGTCGCCATCACTAGGAACATCGGAAGTGCGTTGCCGAGATCGTCCTTTATGGGGAACAGATAATAATAAAGCATGATAACGAAGCTTCCCAGGACAGTAAAAAACATGCCGCTGAAAATGTAAACATTGTACATCCAGTCGCCCCAGGCACTCTCAAGGCTGCGTCCTATGGACCAGTAAAAGAACAGGGTGATCAGAGTGGCAAGGCCGAATCCCGAGGGCGGAACAATGATCCATGTCACAAGCCTCCAGACTTCACCGTGTATTATTCTGTAGGGATTTAAAGTAAGATAGTTAAGAACATAACTTAAAGGCGTCATCATAAGAAGGTAGCCGACGCCGTAACAGGCAACAAGAATCAGCGAAAGGTTTTTGATCGCGTACTTTCCGAATTTTCTTTCTAATTTTCCCATTCATTCTCTCCGTTTCAAAAATATCAATTGATTTTATCATTCGCACAAAGAAATGTAAACAAACCCGCCCCGCCCCCGCCAAGAATTAATCAACTTTTAACAATTACTTCGGGCGTCGTACTTGTTTTTTTCCCTTTTATACCTTAAAATATAGCGATGTGGTTTTTGAAACCACATTACTTTCAAATACCTGAACGGATGGCCCGCCATTTTGCATCGCAAACCGGCTTCACTCCGTGCCCTCCTTACCACCGAAAGTCAATTCCGATGGTATTTTGGAACAAAAAATTACGAAAATAATGCTCACGGCGGACCGATATTTGCGCAAGCAAACACTTACGGCGGGAACCGAAGCGAAAATCCACTTCTTACGTAGGCTTGGCGTGCGGCGTGAGAACTGCGCTTCCACGTGAACACGCCTGCACGACTAGTCGCAGTTAGAAGTTAGTTGAGCGGAGTGGAGCCGGTTTGCGGTGCAAATTTCGGTTTGACGTGAGCAATGAAAGAAAGAAATTGATGAACGAAAAACATTACTCCCTCGGAATCGACATCGGTTCCACCACAGTTAAAATTGCCGTCCTTGACGAAGAAAAAAACGTTCTCTTCAGCGACTACGAGCGCCATTTTGCAAATATCCAGGAGACCTTATGCTCTCTTTTAAAGAAGGCGGAATCGGAGCTTTCGGACATTACCGTTCACCCCATGATCACGGGTTCCGGCGGTCTGACTCTTGCCAAACATCTTGAGGTTCCCTTCACACAGGAAGTTATCGCAGTTTCTACCGCCCTTCAGGAAATGACCTCGGGCTGCGACGTTGCCATCGAGCTTGGCGGTGAGGATGCCAAAATCATCTACTTTGAAGACGGTAACGTGGAGCAGCGCATGAACGGTATCTGCGCAGGCGGTACCGGTTCCTTTATCGACCAGATGGCAAGTCTTTTGCAGACAGACGCATCGGGTCTTAACGAGTATGCCAAAAACTACAATTCTTTATATACAATCGCTGCCCGCTGCGGCGTGTTTGCAAAGTCCGATATTCAGCCCCTTATCAACGACGGAGCCACCAGAGAAGACCTTTCGGCTTCCATCTTTCAGGCGGTTGTAAATCAGACGATTTCCGGTCTTGCCTGCGGTAAGCCCATCCGCGGCCGCGTGGCATTCTTGGGCGGCCCTCTTCACTTTCTTTCTGAATTGAAGGTTGCTTTCATCCGTACTCTTAAACTGGATGACGAGCATGTCGTAAATACCGACAGATCTCACCTTTTTGCAGCCATGGGTTCCGCTCTTACCAGCGATTCCGAGGTTTCCTGCAGCTTAAGTTCCATGATCGAGAGGCTTTCAAAGGGCATCAAGATGACCTTCGAGGTAGCCAGGATGGAGCCTCTGTTTGCATCCGAAGGCGAGTATGAAGGCTTTAAGGCCCGCCACTCAAGGGCAATGGTGAAGAAAATGCCCATTCAGGATTACCACGGCGAATGCTTCCTCGGTATCGATGCGGGTTCCACCACCACAAAGATCGCCCTTGTTTCAAAGGACGGTACTCTCCTGCATTCTTTCTATTCAAACAATAACGGAAGCCCCCTTAATACGGCCATCATTGCCCTTAAGGAAATCTATTCCCTGCTTCCCGCAGATTCAAAGATCGTAAGAGCCTGCTCCACCGGATACGGCGAAGAGCTCATGAAGTCCGCCTTTATGCTGGACGACGGCGAAGTTGAGACCGTTGCCCACTACTATGCCGCCGCTTTCTTTGAGCCCGGTGTCGACTGTATCCTCGATATCGGCGGACAGGACATGAAATGCATTAAGATCAAGAACCAGACCGTAGACAGCGTGCTTTTGAACGAAGCATGCTCTTCGGGTTGCGGATCTTTCATCGAAACCTTTGCAAAGTCCCTTAACTATTCCGTTCAGGATTTCGCCAAGGCAGCTCTTTTTGCAAAACACCCCATTGACCTTGGTACCCGCTGTACCGTGTTCATGAATTCAAAGGTTAAGCAGGCGCAAAAAGAAGGTGCCGATGTTTCCGATATTTCCGCGGGCCTTGCTTATTCCGTCATCAAGAACGCCCTTTTTAAGGTTATCAAGGTTTCCGACGCTTCGAGCCTTGGTAAGAACATCGTGGTACAGGGAGGAACCTTCTACAACAACGCTGTCCTCCGCAGTTTCGAGAAAGTTGCGGGCTGTGAAGCCATCCGTCCCGATATTGCGGGTATCATGGGTGCTTTCGGCGCAGCACTTATCGCCAGAGAAAAATACACCGAAGGTTATCAGACCTCCATGCTTTCCTTTGAGGACATCTGCAACCTTAAGTACGAAACCAGTATGGCCAAGTGTAAGGGCTGCACCAACTCATGCCGCCTTACCATCAACCGTTTCTCCGGCGGGCGTCAGTACATTTCCGGAAACCGCTGCGAACGCGGTATCGGTAAAGTTAAAAACAAAGACAACGTTCCGAACCTTTTTGACTATAAATTAAAGCGCTACTTTAACTACGAGCCTTTGAGCGCAGACCTTGCCACCCGCGGAACCGTCGGCATTCCGAGAGTTCTTAACATGTACGAAAACTATCCCTTCTGGCATACGTTTTTCACCACTCTCGGATACAGTGTCATTCTTTCTCCCGCGTCGAATCACCAGATCTACTCTTTGGGAATCGAATCCATTCCCAGCGAATCCGAGTGTTATCCCGCGAAGCTTGCCCACGGTCACATTGCATGGCTCATCGACAAGAACCCCGATTTTATCTTCTACCCTTCCGTCTTTTACGAAAGGAACGAGACCAAGGAAGCGGGCAACCACTATAACTGCCCCATTGTTACTTCCTACCCCGAAAATATCAAAAATAACGTGGATGAGATAAGCGGAGGCAAAGTTAAGTTTCGCAATCCTTTCCTTTCCTTTGAAAGCGAAAAGACTGTCTGCACCTCCCTTATTGAGGAATTTTCCGAAATAGACAAAAAAGAAGTAAAGCGCGCCGTTCACCTGGCTTTTACTGAGCTTGACAAAGCACGTCACGACATCGAAGCAAAGGGTGAAGAAGTTTTGCGCGAGCTTGACGCAACGGGCAAAAAGGGCATTGTGCTTGCGGGACGTCCTTATCATATCGATCCCGAGATCAATCACGGTATCCCCGAACTTATAAATTCCTACGGTATCGCGGTCCTTACAGAGGACAGCGTTTCCCATCTTGTGAAGCCCGAACGGCCTCTGATCGTTTCCGACCAGTGGATGTATCATTCAAGACTTTATGCGGCCGCCAGCTTTGTTGCCACCAAAGAAAACCTTGAGCTTATACAGCTTAACTCCTTCGGCTGCGGTGTTGACGCCGTTACAACAGACCAGGTTAACGACATTCTTTCCGCCAAGGATAAGATCTACACCTGTCTTAAGATTGATGAAGTAAACAACCTCGGTGCCGCCAGGATCCGTATCCGCTCTCTTCTTTCCGCTGTAAGGGTTCGTGAGATGCGTAAGCACGAAAGAAAGATCACCTCAAGTGCATACCACAGAGTACTTTTCACCGAAGACATGCGCAAGAATTATACGATTCTTTGTCCTCAGATGTCTCCCATCCACTTCGGTATGCTTGAAAAAGCCTTCAACTGCGGCGGTTACAATCTTGTGATCCCGGATGTGGATACCAAGACCGCCATAGATCTTGGCCTTAAATACGTAAACAATGACGCCTGCTACCCTTCACTTTTGGTTGTAGGTCAGCTTATGGGCGCCCTTCTTTCGGGCAAATATGACCTAAACCGCACTGCTCTTATCATCACCCAGACCGGCGGCGGATGTCGTGCCACCAACTATATCGCATTTATCAGACGTGCCCTCAGAAAGGAAGGCTGGGAACATATTCCCGTAGTATCCTTAAACCTTTCCGGCATGGAACCCAATCCCGGCTTTAAGCTTAAGCTTCCGCTTTTGAAGCGCGGTGTAATGGCTGCATTCTTCGGAGATCTCTTTATGAGAGTCGTTTACCGCACCAGACCCTATGAGGCGGTTCCCGGCTCCGTTAACAAACTCCACACCCAGTGGGAAGAAAGGTGTAACGAATTTATCACCTCCAAGCACCCTTCGATCTTTAAATATCGCAGAATGTGCCGCCAGATCGTAAAGGACTTTGACAACATCAAGCTTCTTGATATCAAGAAACCCCGTGTGGGAGTGGTGGGTGAGATACTCGTTAAGTTCTCTCCCACCGCCAATAACCACCTGGTAGAGCTTTTGGAATCCGAAGGCGCAGAGGCTGTGGTTCCCGATCTTATGGACTTTTTGCTTTATTGCTTTAAGAACCAGGAATACAAAGCAAAACATCTTGGCACCAGCCGAAAATCCGCTATATTTGCCCGTTTCGGCATTCACGCCATTGAGTGGTTCAGAAGCACTTCCAGGAAGGCTCTCAAAAAGAGCAAACACTTCGAACCCACCGCATATATCGACGATCTTGCAAAATATGCAAGTGATATCGTTTCCATCGGAAATCAGACCGGTGAAGGCTGGTTCTTAACCGGTGAAATGATCGAGCTTATTCATTCGGGAGCATCAAACATCGTTTGTACGCAGCCCTTCGGATGCCTTCCCAACCATGTTGTGGGTAAGGGTGTTATCAAGCAGCTTCGCAAGCACTTCCCGGGAAGCAATATCGTGGCCATTGACTACGATCCCGGTGCCAGCGAAGTAAACCAGTTAAACCGCATTAAACTCATGCTTTCCACCGCTCATAAGAACATTAAGAAGGCCTGAATTTGTAATCCTGCCAAAGTGTGGTATAATTGATATACAAAAAACCATTTTCGGTTATTGGGGATGCTTATGGCAAAACAACACAGAAACAATCCTTTCCGCAACACCATGACCGGGCCTACGACCTGCAGTGTTTGCGGCAAGAAACTCAAATACGCGGGCAGAGGCTCGTACGTATGCGAAAACTGCGATAATGTGGAGTATGATGATTTCGGCCGGATCGATCAATACCTTGAAGTTCATGGCCCGTCTTCCGCTCCGGTACTTTCCCGTGCCCTTGGGATCCCGATCTCAAGGATTCATGAACTTGTGGCTCAGGGACGCTTGGAGCCCCTTCCCACGGACCATAAAACCCTTGATGCCCAGATTCTTGAACGTGCCATGGCCGCCGAGAAGGAAGAAAAGCAAATGACCGGTACCTACATCGATCCCGCAGCAAGGGACGAGGAACGGATGCGTTTCTTGCGAAACAACAAAAACAAATTAAATCAGCAGAACAAATAAAAAATAAGGACAACACCGATGGGTGCTGTCCTTTCTTTTTAGTCTTTTGAATCTTTACTGCTTTGAAGAAAGCATCTTAAATGCCTTTGTAAGGCTGACCTTATTGCCCTTGTAAAGAGACATCATTACGTAAAACTTGCCCGCAAGGATAATAAGCACCACGGTAGAAACTACCATGACCGCCAGTCCTATGATGGCCGTAACAAGGCTTACGCTGCCTGCACACACGCCTGCGGGAAGAAGCATGGCCGAAGTTGTGGGGAAGATATACATCCACGTTGCAGCATTCTCCTTAAGACCTCCGAACAGTACGATATAGAAGCTTATAAGAAGGATCACGGTAAACAGACCCTGGTTTGCTGCAGCTTCCTCTCTGCTTGAAGAGATAGAGCCGCAGATTGCGGAGATCGCCGAGTATAAAAGTATACCGAATAAAAGGACCAGAATGCCGATAGTCACGCTGACGGGAGTGAAAATTCCCATGGTGTCAAAGTTCTTTACGTAGGTGATAAATGCAATGTTCGCATTCGGATTGATCTTATCCGCAATGGCGATCGCACTTACAAATCCGCCTACCAAAGCTATGATCCATAAAAAGAACTGAATCAATGCGGCACAAAGCACACCCAGCATCTTACCTGCAATCATTGCCGCAGGCTTTACGGAAATAAGCATGGTGTCCATGAGCTTTGAAGACTTCTCCAGCACGATGTTCTGCATAATGCTGTTTCCGTAGAAGATTACTATAAAGTAAACGATCATTATGGTCGCAAGTACCAAAAACAGGTTAAATATGGGGCGAACAGAGCTGGTGATCTGCTCTTCTACGGCTTCTTGATCCTCTGAAAGGCTGATTCCCTTCGAAAAGCCGTCAGCCGTGTAAATATCGCCGCTAACCGGTACGCTAATCGAAGCAAGTGCTTCAAAGCTCACACCGTTTGCAATAACCGCGATAACGCTCTGATTCTTCTTTATAAAGGAGCTGAAGTTACCGACTTCTTTCTTTGTAAGGGAAGAACCCTTGGGAATTATAACAGTTGAAGAAGTTTCATTACCTTCTTTCTTTAATTCCCATACTGCGGAAGTGCTCTCTTTACCTGCACTTATAAGTGCCTCCGAAACGCTTGCGGCGGGAACATACTGAATATCCGTATATCCTGCGACGTTTAAAGTATTCAAAGCATTAAAGTCTGCGTCGGCTTTTGCTTCGTTAACTACGTACATTTTCTTTATGCCCGAGGGTAACAATTCGCCGTTATTCTTTTTTGACGAAGCCATCAGGGCAAGTATGATCACAGGAAGCGCGAAAAGGATAATGGCAACGACCGTGGTGAGGGTTTTGTAACTTTTCGGCGATACCTGATTTTTGAAAGTAAATTTAAATACTTTATCGAAATTCTTAAACATTCTTTCCTCCTTTAACCCTTCGCCATCTTAAAAATGGCTGCAAGCTTGGGTGTACTCGAATCGCTGAGCAAAAGGTTTCTGTAGGTCTTTGCGCTTAAGATTAAAAGTCCTGCCAGGAGCAAAACCTGGATTCCAAGCGATAATCCCAAAGTCCAGAACTGAATCCTGCCCGTTACGAACATTACGGGAGTCGTAAAGAACGAGAAGGGCGGAATAAGGGATAATCCTAAGTTAACCATATTCGAGTCTGCTATTCCGCCGAAAATGGAACCCATATAGCCAAGCATTACAAGCATCATAACAGTACCGGTGGCGGACTGGTTGTCTTCGGGCTTTACGCAGGCGCTGCCGAAAAGTCCTCCCAGGAGGGAGAAAGAAAGGAAGCCTACGATGAGTGAAGCTATCATGATGATAAATCCGCCTATACCGAATGAGAAGAATATGGCGAAATCAAAGGTTCCGTGAACCGATGCAAGGGCTTCTTTGCCCACAGCCGCCGTAAGAGCGAAATTCGACAGTTTGGAACCGATAAATCCAAGCACGATAATGCTTACCACATAAGCCATCATACCGATGATCTTACCGAGTAAGAGTGCCATGGGACGAACACTTACAAGAAGGCTTTCAACGAGTTTCGACTGCTTTTCTTCTGTAACCGAAGCCGTGATAAAGGACGTCGACATGGAAATAACGATCATTACGATGATCGAAAAAGCAACCGCGTAAGTCATATAGGCTCCCTCGGAAACGGTCTTGTTTTCTTCGGCATAATAATCTTCTTCCGAATAGGTCGAAGAACCCGAAATACCCGAAGAGATCGTTGCTATATCGTTACTCGTAAGGTTTGCCGCCTTAAGTCTTGCATCTTCAAATGCACTTTTGAATCTTCCCAAAACACCGCTTAATTCACTGGGAGGGATCTTGGATCCGTTACTCTCCACCGTGTCGATTGCATAACCCGCAGCATTTTTCCCGATGACGATTGCCATCTCATCTTCTTTAAGTGCGTTTACCACCGAATCAGCATCGGAAGTATCTGCGAATACTACATCGAGATTTCCGATCTTACCGGCATTTTCACCGATTGTTGAATCAGCAACATCGGAAACCGCAAAAGGAATGTCTGTGTTGTTGACAAGCGTAACCTTTGTTGCCGTAAGCTTTTCAAAATTGGTCTCAAATGCGACCTGTGCAACACCCATGCTGTTTCTTGCCATAAAGTACTGAAGGGGCGCAGTTAAGGTCACAAGGGCCACAAATATGATAAGTGACAGTCTGTACGCAGAGTTTTTCATGGTCTGGGAAACGGTGAACTTAAAGACCTTGGAAAATCCCCTCAGACTGTAAATGTTCTCGCGTTTATTCATTTACTGCCTCGCTTTCTTCTCCGACTTCTTTAACGAAAATCTCATGAAGCGAAAGCTCGCTTAAATCGAAGCGAACCACATTGATCCCCGCATTGATAAGGCTTCCGAGCAAAGCATTTGCCTGCTTGTCTCCGGTAACCTTTAAGTTGTATTCGTATTCTTTCTCGGAAACAACGGTTATGCCGGCTTCTTCAATATATTTCGAGATATCCTGCTCAACCTTAAGTTTAAGATTTACACGGCCGAAGGATTTCTTGATCTCGTTAAGATTTCCGGATACAACGGCCTTTGAGCGGTGAAGAATGGTTATATCGGTACAAAATTCTTCCACAACCTCCATCTGGTGGCTGGACATGATAATGTACTTTCCTGCCGCGATCTGCTCTCTTACTACCGCCTTAAGGATATCGGTATTTACGGGATCGAGACCTGAAAAAGGCTCGTCAAGTACCAGAAGTTCCGGATCTGACAGCATAGCGATCAGAAACTGAATCTTCTGCTGATTACCTTTGGAAAGCTGATCCGGACTCTGAAGCTTTGCTTTTTTCTTACGAAGAGCAACTGCGGTCTTGGAATTTGAAACCGCGTTTGCACCCTGCTGCTTTGCAAGAAGTTCTGCAGCCTTTTCGGGATAAAGGTATTCTTCTACCTTCAGTCTCTCGGCCCAGTACTTGATCCTTTCATCGATCACCGAACGTTCTACCCCGCGAAGTTCGCCGAAATATCTGATCTGATCCAGAAGTGTGTACTTGGGATATAAGCCTCTTTCTTCCGCAAGATAACCGATATTGCAGGTATCGAAGTTAAGGGGCTTTCCGTTCCAGGTAACTTCTCCGCCGTCCTTATCGAGCATGCCTAAGATCATTCTGATGGAAGTGGTCTTACCTGCACCGTTTGTACCGAGCAGAGCGTACACACCGGGCTTCTCCATGGTGAAGCTGATGTTGTCAACGACCACCTTCTCGCCGTACTTCTTAAATAAACTCTTTACTACCAAACTCATGTCAATCCCTCCTGATTAGTGAGTTTTAAAAAACTACGTTGCGTTTATTATACTTTGTTATGGGGTTTCATACAAGACAAAATAATAGACTAAATGTGAAAAATAAAGGCTGAAACGGCCATTTATTTTGCATTTTGAACAAAATAACAAGGAAGCCAACAATTGCTCGCTGACTCCCTTGCTATTGAGAATGGTACATTGGGGTTATGGGGTATGTAATATATATACAATAGTCAAGTTAACGACGGATTAATAACTGAACTTTTTTCAAAAATTTTTTAAAAAATTTTTTATACCCCGGGAAAAGCCCGTATTAATCGGCTTTTCCGATATTCTCAACATTATAAGGAGTCGCCTGATAAACGTAATAATTCAGCCAGTTGGTATAAAGCAGCTGTCCCGCAGCCCTCCAGTTAACGATAGGTTTCTTCGTAGGATCGTCATCCGGGAAATAATTGACCGGGATCTTGGGATTCATTCCCTTGTTAAGATCCCTGTAATACTCGTTTGCCAGAGTATCCGCATCATATTCCGCATGAAGCCCCACAAAGAATCTTCTGGAATCTTCCGTTTTCACTATAGAAACGCCTGCTTCATCCGAATATGCCATAAGTTCAAGCTCGGGAACGCTCTCGATCTTTTCTTTGGTTATTCCCATAGCCCTTGAGTGAGGGGCATAGAAAATATCGTCAAAGCCTCTGAACAAAGGCGAAGTGGGCTTTAAAACCCTGTGGGCATAAACTCCCGAAAGCTTCTCTTCCCTGTCGAAACGCTCAAGACCGTAGAAATAGTAAAGGGCGGCAAAGCAAGCCCAGCAAAGAAAGAATGTACAATGAACGTGGGTCTTGGTCCACTCAAAGATCTCACACATTTCCTTCCAGTAAGCCACGTCCTCAAATTTTACGTAATCAAGAGGTGCACCCGTTATGATCATACCGTCGAATTTACGGTTCTTGACCTTATCAAAGGTGGTATAAAAGCTGTCAAGATGACTTGCATCCACATGGGTGGGTGTATAGCTCTGGGTCTGTAAGAGCTCCACATTGACCTGCAAGGGGCTGTTTGAAAGTTTTCTTAAAAGCTGGGTCTCGGTTATTTCTTTGTTTGGCATCAGGTTTAAAATAAGCACGTTCAAAGGACGGATGTCCTGATGCATTGCCCGATATTCGGTCATTACAAATATATTTTCATTTTCAAGGATTGCCTGCGCCGGCAGGGAATCCTGTATCTTGATAGGCATATTTTCCTCTTTCCGTAAGTTTGTCTTACCTAAGATATTTATTTACAAAGTCTTCTTCCGACATGATGGGAACACCGAGTTCCTTGGCTGTTTTGTTTTTGGAAGATGCAGACATGATATCGTTATTTATGAGAATGAAGGTGTTTTTCGAAACGCTGCCGGAAACATGACCGCCCTTTTTCTCGATCTCGGCCTCCAAATCCTTACGATTCCTGTAAAGATTCAGGGAACCTGTGACCACAAGGGTCTTTCCGTTAAGTTCACTGCTCTCATCCGCCGCATCTTCCCTGCGCATTCGAAGATGAATGATCAGTTTGTTAAGGTTTGCCAGGTTGCGTTCATCGCTAAAATACGAATAAACAGATTCTCCGATAACCTCACCTATTCCGTCGATCATCGAAAGATCCGAAGCATCGGCCTTTATTATGGTATCAAGATCATCATTAAAGGCTTTTGTGATAAGTTTTGCATTTGAAAGACCCACATTGGGAATGCCAAGTGAAAAGATCAGCCTGGGTAGGGTGGTATCTTTTGCTTTTTCAATGCTGTCCATGAGTTTATTGTAGGATTTTTCCCCGAAGCCTTCCAGGTTCACGATCTCGCTCCTGAATCTGTCAAGTTCGAAAATATCTGCGTAATTCTTTATAAAGCCGCAATCAATGAACTTTTCAAGAGTTGCTTCTGAAAGTCCCTCCACATTCATGGCGTCGCGACTTACAAAATGGGCAAATTTCTTTATCTGTTTTGCGGGGCAGTCGGGATTGGTGCAATATAGGCTCTTTGCCTCTTTAACGATCCTGATTTCGGTCTTACCGCCGCAGCAGGGACAGGTATCCGGAATCGTAATATTTCCGCTCTTCGTAAGATTTTCCGCAATCTGCGGAATGATCATATTGGCCTTGTAAACAAGGATCCTGTCTCCCACTCCGAGCTGCAGATCTTCGGTAACGGAAATATTGTGAACGCTTGCTCGGCTTACGGAAGTGCCTTCAAGTTCCACCGTATCAAAAACCGCAACAGGGTTGATAAGCCCGGTTCTCGAAGGACTCCATTCAATGTATTTAAGAGTCGTTTCGGCGGTTTCGTCCTGCCATTTGAAGGCTATGGAGTCTCTGGGAAATTTAGCCGTCATTCCGAGGCTCCTGCCGTATTCAATATCGTCGTATGCAAGTACCAGACCGTCGGAAGGGATCTCATAGTCCGCAATCTTACCCGCAAAGCTTTTAACGGTATCCGCTATGGTATCCGCTGTGACTCTGTGATATTCAACGACCTCAAATCCGAGGGACTTTAAAAACTCAAATTCCTGAGACCTTAATTTAAAATCAGAATCCTCGGCAGAAACCAGGGAAAAAGCAATGAGACGCACTCTTCTTTTAGCTGTGATCTCACTGTTTAACTGTCTTACGGAACCGGAACACAGGTTTCTCGGGTTCTTGTATTTTTCGTTGTCGTCTTCGATTTTTTCGTTAACGGCTTCGAAATCGGGATATGAAATGACCGCTTCCCCCCGAAGCACCAGTTTTTTCTTAAAGGAAATCTTTAAAGGTATATTGATAAAGGTTTTCGCATTGCCTGTGATAAGCTCTCCGACTTCTCCGTTTCCGCGGGTCACGGCACGTTTAAGTTCTCCGTCCTCATAGGTGAGCACCACGGTAAGGCCGTCAAGTTTCCAGCTTAACAGTCCTTCTTTGTCCTTTAGCCATGCTGCAAGTTCCTCCACGGATTTGGTCTTTGACAAAGAAAGCATGGGTTTATCGTGAGTTACCTTCGGAAGGGCATCAACAGCCTCGTATCCCACTCTCTGGGTAGGAGAATCCGAAAAGACGATGCCGGTTTCTTTTTCCAAAGTGACAAGTTCGTCATAAAGGGCGTCGTACTCAAAGTTCGACATGATCTCTTCGTCTTTGGCATAATAGCTTTCATTGGCGATATTCAGTTTATCTATGAGTTCGCGTATGCGTTCTTTTTGCATAATAACCCCGGTCTATCGTTCTTTTTTGGCTGTGGCAGCCCGTAATTCTTCCACTTCTGCGTCCGAAAGTTTCCGGTATTCTCCGGGCTTTAAATTTCCCAGAGTCACGGTCAAAACCCTCACTCTTTTAAGCATGAGCACCTTGGTATCAAGGGTCTCGCACATTCTTCGGATCTGACGGTTCATGCCCTGGGTAAGGATGATGGAAAAAGAATCCTTGGTCACTCTTTTGACCTCGCAGGGACGGGTGGTACGGTTTAATTCCTTCAAATATACGCCCTTTGACATGCTTTCCACAAATTCCCGGGTGACGGGTTTGCTGATCTTAACGATATATTCTTTTTCGTGGGCATTTTCACCCTTCATCATCTCCTGAATAAGGTCTCCGTCGTCGGTCATTATAAGAAGGCCTTCGGAATCCTTATCGAGCCTGCCTGCGTAAGTAACGCGGGTCCTGTATTTAAGGGCCTCTTTAACGGTGACTTCCGCATGGGCATCCCTTTCGGTACATGTGACTCCCACAGGCTTATAATATGCAAGTACGGTTTTCTCTTCACTGAGTTTTATAAGCTTTGAACCGACCTTTACGCTGTCCCCGGCCTCGACTTTGTCTCCGTTTACCGCTACGCGGCCGTTTATGGTCACCTTTCCCGATTCTATAAGCTTATCCGCATCTCTTCTGGAACATACGCCGCAGGAGGCTATATATTTGTTTATTCTGATCCCGTCAAATCCATCCATGTCTAATAATACTCCAGTCTCTCTCCGAAGGTTTCTTCGTAGAAATCAAGGATATCGTCAAGAGATACCCCGTAATTTTCCTTTATAATCCCATGCTCCCAGAAAAAGCTTGCCATACATACAAAATTACCGTGGGAATCAAAGATCATGGAGCCGGATACACCCGGTACCAGATCGACACTCACCTCGGTGACGGGATAGTTAAAGTTTTCAAAGTACTGTGAAAGCTTTCCCGTTTTTCTCACTATAGTTCCGTAATTGGTAAGCCACTCGTCTCCGCTGCCGTCCGTACAATACATACCTACGGCAAATTCGGGAGCATTTGAAAGGGTTCTGTAATAATTTAGATTTATGTGTACAGTCTTTAAATAACTGAGCATATACGAAGGAATATCCGCGATCTTAACGGACACAAAAGCCATATCCGGTTTTTTTTTCCGTGCTACCACTTTACCCACGGCCTTTTCACCGTTTGAAAAGCTGACGTTAACCTTTTTCTGGTCGGAAACAACGTGCTGGTTGGTGCCGATAATGATCTCATCATCGGTTATCTTAAGGATGTATCCGCTTCCGAAGCTCCTGACATAGGCTGTTTCAAAGGAAATCCTGACGGTGGCGGGAATAAGCCCTTCCCTGGCGCTCACTATATCATCCGCAACCACATAACCTGCATCGTAAGGATTGATAACACCGCAGACATTGGGCGCAAAGCCGCTTATCCTTCCGGTATTTACCAGGTCCTGCAGGATCTCCGGTTCAAGCACGCATACCGAAGCCTCCAGATCTGTGGTAAGACCGTAGGAATCAGTAACGGAAAAAGTAATGTTATGCTTTCCGATAACGTCAAAACAGTCCTCTTCCATCTTGACGGAAACCTTCTCCGTCAGATCCCCGTCAACGTAATCATCTGCCCAGTATTCAAATTCCACGGGTTCACCGCAGACAGTGTAGAAGGTGTCATAGGTATAGATTATGGGAGCATCGTCCACAAGGACGTTAAACATCGTCGTGGAGGTATTTCCGGATCTGTCGGTAGCCTGTATGGAGATCGATTTGCTTCCGTTGTTTGAAAAAGAAACCGATTCTCCCCCGTTTGTGACATGAATGGCGGAGTCGCTGCTCGTGTTCAAAAACTTAAGGGATACTTTGTCCTCATCAATAACCGAAGCCACTATGTCCTCGGGAGTATAGGTCTTCTTTCTTTCGAGGATATGTTCCGAATCGGAAAGCAAAACAACAGGGGCCGTTGAGTCCTTTATCTTGATCTTAAATTCATAGGTATGGGGGAAATGTTTTACGTAAGCCTTATAGGTGCCGCACTTATCCTCCTTGACATTTGAAATATCAAGTTTTGAGAAAGAAGTGGCCTTAAAGAAACCTCTGACGTAATCCTTAACATCGGTGCTGACGGATTCGCCCAGTTCATAGGTAAAGCTCTCTCCTACGGGAACAACCCTGTAAAAAACAAAATACCAGCCCACAAACAAAGAAACCAGGCATAACAAAATACCGGCTGCTTTCAACCGGTTCCCGAAGTTTTTCTTGGGGCTCTTTATTTCTGTGTTATCCGTATAATCTCTCATAAGGTTTCCTATAGATAAAATCAGTATATTATATCATAACTTTCGGCTTCAAACAAATATAAAAGACGGTTCTTTGTGGCATCAAACCAAAAGAACCGCCTTTAAAACTTTATCTTAAGAGGAAGATATTTATCTTATACAATGCCCTGTGCGTTCATTGCATCGGCTACCTTAAGGAAGCCGGCGATGTTTGCACCTGCCACATAGTTGCCTTCAAGGCCGTACTTCTTGGACGCATCATCAAGGTTGTGGAAAATGTTTACCATGATATCGTGAAGCTTTGCGTCAACTTCTTCGAAGGTCCAGGAAAGACGCTCGGAGTTCTGGCTCATTTCCAGTGCGGAGGTAGCTACGCCGCCTGCGTTTGCAGCCTTACCGGGAACAAAGTAAACCTTGTTGTCCTGAAGATACTGGGTAGCTTCAAGGGTGGTAGGCATGTTGGCGCCTTCACATACGGCGATAACACCGTTTGCAACGAGTTTCTTTGCGTCATCGATGTTAAGCTCGTTCTGGGTTGCGCAGGGAAGAGCGATATCAACCTTAACTTCCCACTGGTTGTTCTTTTCGGTTGCTTTGTCATGGTACTGAGCCGAGGGTCTCTTAGCTGCGTATTCGGTAAGACGGGCACGCTGAACTTCCTTAACTTCCTTAAGAAGAGCAACGTCAATTCCTTCGGGATCGTATACCCATCCTGTTGAATCGGAACAGGTAACAGGCATAGCGCCAAGCTGCCAAGCCTTCTGGATTGCGTAAATTGCAACGTTACCGGAACCGGAAACTGCTACTGTCTTACCCTTAAGTGCGATACCGTTACACTTAAGCATTTCTTCGGTCATGTAAAGAAGTCCGTAACCGGTAGCTTCGGTTCTTGCCAAAGATCCGCCGTAGCTTAAGCCCTTACCGGTAAGAACGCCTTCGTAAAGGCCTTTAAGTCTCTTGTACTGACCGTACATATATCCGATCTCTCTTGCGCCGGTTCCGATGTCTCCTGCGGGAACGTCGGTGTCAGCGCCGATATGTCTGTAAAGTTCGTTGATGAAGCTCTGGCAGAAAGCCATAACCTCACGGTCCGACTTGCCCTTGGGGTCGAAATCGGAACCACCCTTACCGCCGCCGATGGGAAGACCGGTAAGTGAGTTCTTGAAGATCTGCTCAAAACCGAGGAATTTGATGATTCCTAAGTTTACGCTGGGATGAAGTCTCAAGCCTCCCTTATAAGGTCCGATTGCACTGTTGTACTGCACTCTGAAACCGTTATTTACATGTACCTGTCCCTGATCGTCAACCCAGGGAACTCTGAAAAGAATCTGTCTCTCGGGAGTTACAAGTCTCTCAAGAAGCGCGTCCTTTCTGTATTTTTCTTCATTTGCTTCGATAACTACTCTCAAAGACTCCAAAACTTCCTTAACTGCCTGATGGAACTCGGGCTGGGAAGGATTTTTCTCTACGACCATAGCGTAGACTTCATCAACATAAGACATACAGTATCCTCCTGATTACGCAAAATGCTTAGTTCTGTCATATTATATTACCTAACCTTTTGTGATGACAATTACTTTATTACATTAAATTGTGAAATTTTTTAAAATTATTTTTGTGCAGAATGTACAATCATACCGTTATACACGTATACAAGCCCTGCAAAAAGAAAGCGACCCTCTGAGATCTTGTGCTCTGAGGATCGCTGTTTTTCTAATTTTATTTAACGTATTCTGCGCTGACGTATCCGATCTGGCCTTTGAATTTGATCTTACACCAGCCGTCAACGGTCTCAATAAGTTCAACGGTCTCGCCCTGGGTAAGGACTCCGAGCTTGGCGGCACCGGTGCCGGGCTCTTTTCTTACGTTAAGAACCGTGGTGGCGGTAACCTTTCCGCTGGTCTGATACTTGCCGATATCCTCGATGGGTTCAAGATAAGCCGTATTGATGAAGCCTTCGGTCTTTCCGTACTTGACCTTGGTCCAGCCGTTGTTCATCTGCTCGATGACTTCATATACTTCACCTGCGGCTGCGGCTCCGATAAGATCGGCACCCGCACTGGCGGACTTTCTGACATTTACATATTCCTTGGTGCGCATCTTGGTGATGACGGGTGTTTCTTCTTCACCGGTCTCACCCTCGCCTTCGCCTTCGGGATTGTTCTTGTTCATTTCTTCTTCAAGCTGGGCAAGAAGCCTTGCTTCAAGAGCAAGCTGCTCTCCTACGCCAAGATCGATATCGACGGAAACCTTGGCCCAATAGCGGCTCAAATCCTCGTTTGACTCCATTACGGTGTTATAAGCAACCTTTACGTTGTTTTTAAGATCCACCACATCGCTCTGGGCAACTATGGATTTAATGTATTCCGCTTCTCTGTCGGAAATCTCTCCGTTGTTTATGTAAAGATTACCGGCTTCGTTGGTGCATACATAAAAGGCCTGAAGTCCGGGAAAACTGTCTTCTCTTTCTTTTAAGAAAATATCGCTGTAAACATATACAAGATAAGAGCCTTCATAGGGGCCGGGCTTTGAATAGACCTTGAAATTCTCGTATCTGCCGATGTACTCACTCATCTTACGAAGGCGGATAAGCTCCGTATTGGTCACCACATTCTGCATCTCCGTGATGGCTTCCACGTCGGCAACTTCAAGTGCGGAATAATATCTTTCGATAAGCTCGTTAAGATCTTCGTGAGCGTTGATCTCAAAGGGCGATTCGACAACTTCGTTAATGTCGGGCTTGGTTTCCTCAATGGCACTGTTGGCCATTATTGCGGCGGCTTCCACCTTTTTTCTGGCTCCGAGGGAAATTACCAGCGTTACCGAAACAAGGATCAAAAGGGCAACCGGAAGGATGAATTTAAGGTAGTCTGAAAACCATTCCTTAAAATACCTTAAGTTGTCGGCCATTACGTATTTAAGTTGTTGTGAGGCTTCCGAGCGGACCACACGGCCGCTCATTCTGCTTTTGTTTTTCTTCATATCTCTTCAAAATCCCGTTTGGGTAAATCTCCTGAATGCAACGGTTACGCCCAAGGGCAGTGCATCCGACAGGAATCGAACCTGCATCAAAGGCGTCGGAGGCCTCCGTTCTATCCATTATACTACGGATGCAAAAAGAACATGCTTAATGATAGTATCACATTAAGCATGTTCTGTCAAAAAACCTGTCTAATGCTTCTCCAAAGCCTTTCGTTTCTTATCTTCTTTTGCCGCTCTCAGGCACTTTCTCGTACCCTTTATAAAATGCAGATTAAGGATATCGATAAGCCCCAGCATCATCTTCTTTGAAAGCATTCCGTTTGAAGATTTCATGAGATTATAGAAGGACATTTCCATGACAGCTGCGTCAATCATCTGTCCCTGACCCTCTTCCCTGGCCTCCGTGTCTCCCAGAACCTTCTTAACAAAGTGGATAAATACCTTACCGATGAGGGTTCCCTTAACGTCTTCAAGACAGTTATCCCTGTCAAAGGGGCGCCTTGCAAGAGATTCGGGCTCGGGTACGGGTTTTCCGGTAAGTCCCTCGAAATCGTTTGAAACAAATTCGGGCTCTTTTGCTTCTTTCGATGTTAGTTTAACCTTTGCTACGGGCTTAAGAGTTTCCATGGACCCGCCCGCAAGGATCTCATAATCTCCGCTCGGAGCGTAGAAATCCTTTTCGTAAATGTTATAGTATCCTAAGTTTTTCGAATCCACGGTGACCGTGATCGTTTTCTTTTCTCCCGGTTTAAATTCGTTTTTGGAAAAAGCAAGGAGTTCGAGCTTCGGTCTGTAAACAGTCGTTTTTCCGTTTCTTAAGAAGACAAAGGAAGTTTCCTTGGCGGTTACCGCCCCTGTATTTTCAACTTCGAAACTTACGTCAAAGGTGTCTCCGAAATTGCAGGAAAGTTCTTTTTCGGCGCATTCGTATGAAAAGGCCGCATAGGAAAGGCCGTGGCCGAAATTAAAGTTTACGCGCTTTCCGAGAGTTTCGTAATATCTGTAACCGATGTATACGGTTTCTTTGTGAAGGACATGAAGTCTGTCTCCGGGAAAGTTTTCCGCCGAAGGAGCATCTGCAGCCGTAAGGGGCCATGTTTCCGCCAGTTTACCGGAAGGACAGGCCTTCCCCGTAAGCACGTTTGCTATCGCCGTTCCGCAGCCCTCACCGGAAAGGTACGCAAGCAACAGACCCTTTACCCGGTCTGCCCAGAAAAGTTCCACGGGAGCACCGCACATAAGGACCACGATAACGTTCGGATTGACCCTGCAAACCTCTTCGATGAGGCGAATCTGGTCATTGGGCATTTTCATGTCCCGTCTGTCAAAGCCTTCGGACTCGTAAAGTTCGGTAAGACCCGCAAGAATGACCGCGGTCTTATGTCTGCCCGCGTTGGAAACAGCCTCGTCAATAAGGGAAAGATCTTCTGTTCGGCCCAAAGAATAGCCTTCGGAATACTCAAATTTGATCCCTGCTTTTGAAAAAGCATCAAAGGGAGTATCCACTGTAAAAGGATTGACCTTGGAGCTGCCTGCACCCTGGAAGCGGGGTTTCTTTGCAAAAGCACCGATGAGCGCGATCTCCTCTTGCGTATCAAGGGGAAGAAGATTTCCGTCGTTTTTAAGTAAGACCATGGACTCTTCGGCAGCCTTTACCGCAAAAGCATGGTGAGCATCCTTGTCAAAATCGTAATTATCTGTTCGGGCTTCGATCCCGTTTAACGCAAGTTCCACCACATCCTCAGCCGCCATATTAAGAATTTCTTCTTCAAGATTACCCTTTTTGACCGCTTCAACGATCTCATCGTCATTGACGCCGGGGCCACCGGGCATCTCGAGGTCAAGGCGGGCTTTTATGGCTGCCACATGGTCATGCACCGCACCCCAGTCGGAAACCACCAGTCCTTCAAACCCCCACTTATCGCGAAGCACATCCGTAAGAAGAAACTTATTTTCGCTTGCGAAGGTACCGTTTACCTTATTGTATGAACACATGACGGTTTGGGGCTTACCTTCCTTCACCGCGATCTCAAAGCCCTTTAAATAGATCTCGAAAAGGGTACGTTCATCAAGCTCGGCGCTTATGGTCATGCGCCTCCGCTCCTGATTGTTTACGGCAAAATGTTTTAAAGAAGTGCCTATGTTCTTACTCTGAACGCCCTTTATGAAGCCGGCACCCATTTTACCGGAAACATACGGGTCTTCACTGTAATATTCAAAATTTCGTCCGCAGAGGGGATTCCTCTTTATGTTTATTCCGGGGCCAAGAAGCACAGAAACCTTTTCTTTGAGGCACTCTTCCGCTATGGTGCTTCCGATTTCACCCGCAAGTTCCGGGTCGAAACTGCAGGCAACCAGGCTCGCCGTGGGAAAACATGTTGCGGGAACGCTGTTTCCGATGCCGAGGTTATCCTGTGTCAGCTCCTGTTTTCTTAATCCGTGAGGGCCGTCGGATACCATGATCGAGCCAAGCCCCAGCCTTTCCACGGGTTTAGTGTGCCAAAGATCGAGACCGGAACAAAGGCCCGCCTTTTCCTTTAAGGTCATTTGGCTCACCAGTTCATGTGCTTTTTCCCTGTTTTTACCCATTGTTTTGTCCTCTCTTTGCTATTTCTGTGACGATCCTGTCATATTCTTTTTCATCGATCTTATACTTCGCACGAATAATGATGTAAGCCGCTATCATGGCTAACAGTGGAACAGCCACCATGCCGGCTCTTAACATAAGAGTCTGGGAGGGAAGGACTCCCGCTATAAAGCCGTCGGCACTTGTAAGGGCATCTTCTCTTACCATGTTCCCGTTTCCGACTTCAACTTCAAGTTTGCTTATCTTCTGGCTCACGGCGTAAATTCCGCTGATGATCAGTATCAGGGACGCTGCGCCCTGGTTAAGGGCATTGGATAGCTTTGAAGCAAAGGATCTGATGGCGGAAATAATGCTGTCATGGCGCTCTCCGAAGCGATATTCATCATACTCGGTGGTGTTGTTTACCATGACGATCAGCGCCAGATTAAAGAGCCCCTGGAAAAAGAAAATGAAAAATCCCGTAATATCAAGTATCACCACGTTCATTGGAATGAGATATCCGAAGGACAGGAACAAAAGATAACCCAAAACGAGCATTATCATGCAGGTTGTGAGGATCTTAAGCCTGTTAAGCTTTGCGGAAAGGATCGGATACACAAACTGCGCCGCAAGGGTTCCAAGCCCGTACATTACCGTAAAGAGAGTGATCAGGTCTCCGCTCTTTGAATAGCCGAATTCAAAATAAAAGAAGTTAACCGCCAAAAGCAGTAATAACTGCTGTCCCACGCAAAACAGGATATAAGCGATACCTACGCTTATAAGCTGGTCGTTCCTTGCAAGAATCTTAAACATACCCTTGAAAGAAACCTTCTCGCCGGAATCGATCCTTTTGCTTTCCGTAACACCAAAGAAAGTAAGGGTCTGAAAAAGAATGAAAAGAAGCGCCACTATAAGGGCTATTATGCGAAATGCAGCCACCGCATTTCCCGCGATCACTATGGGAACTACCCCCGCCACGGCAAACTGCCCTATGCACACAAACACACCCATCAGTGTAACAAGAGTATCACGTTCTTTGGGATCGCTTGAAAGGCTGGGAAGCATACCCCAGTAAGCAATATCGTTTACCGTGTATGTCATTCCCCAAAGAAGATAAATCAGACAGAAGAATCCCACAAACAGCCAGCCCGTGGGCCTTACCGTAAACATCAGCACTATCACTGCGGCATTTAGAATGGCTCCCGCCAGAATAAAAGGTCTGAATTTGCCGCTTTTAAAATGACAGTTTTCGATGACGGTACTCATCAGCAGGTCGTTAACCGCATCCCAGATCATACAAATGACCATGGCCGCGGAAATGACCGTAAACTGCATGACCGTCAGCTCAAAGGTGTACTGAATGTAAGTAAGGATAAACATACTTACCAGTACATAAGCCGCGTCACGCCCCATTGCCCCCACGCAATAGCTCCACTTGGTTTTTTTGCTTATACCCGAATTCATAAGCCCTCCGATTATTATATTTTCTTATTTCATTATGAGCCGAAAAAACATAAATTTCAACACTCCCTGAGCACTTAAAAGCCCTTGAAATACGCGCCCGGCCAAAGTTTCCGTAAGCGCCCGAAACACCTTGGCCGGATGCAAAATTTATAATTCGGTTTTATGCAAGGACCACTGCATTTTTCGATACGTCATACATGTACACTTCATCCGAAAGGACTTCGTCTTTTGATACTTCTGTGGCATTTATGGTCTTTACGATCTCTTTTAACGAAACGCTTGAATTACCGGACATTGCCGGCATCAGAATAAGCTCATGGATAGAGCTGGGGATTATAAAGAAATCTCCTCCGTTTTTCTGCGAAAAATCCTTTAAGATGCCGTTATCAAGCATGCAGGCAGCTCCGTTGTGGCTGTATTCGTTGGTTAAAACATACATGGGTATTTTCTGATCGTCCTCGGAAAAAGCAGGCGCATCGCAGTTTTCTCCCCTTTCTTTCATCCGAAACAGGATATCGTTAAGCACATCTTCTATGGGCGTAACATGGCCCTTAAGGAGTTTCCTGTTGTTTGCAAGGGCATCCCGATACATTTCTTCAAGGGTTATTCCCCACTCGTCGAAATGGCTCTGATGAATAAGTATGGTGCCCGTGCCCGCTCCCGCCAGGTCTATCCTGCAATAAAATACCACCGCAAGATCAAGAAAGGGTACATAGGGTATCTTCTTTAAGAGCTTAGCGTTTTTCTCGGCGTTAATGAGTTTGCAGACTATTCTTTCCTTCATGCGGGAATAATCCGTAAAGAAAGAAAGGTCCGGAGTGTTTCCAAGCTTCGAAGCCTCATAATCCTCATAAATCTCATCGGCGATCTCATCTATCTCCTGCCCCCTTTTATACATGCAGTAAAAGCTGTCTAAATAGATGGTTGGCTGAATGATATTGCCTGCGCTTACAAATCTTAAGCCCTTTAAAGTGGTATTGTTGTTTTTAAGTACGCTGGTGGGTACGATCTCGCAGTCTTTTCCTGCTTTTTTTGATAATCTCTCGATCACCGCATTTTCAAATTCGTTGTAATTCATGGAAATTTCCTTTCAGATTTTTGTTAGATTAAACAGATTTTCAAGAAAAAAAGAAAAAAAATAAGGAGACAACTTTTGTTGTCTCCTGACATGATATGCAAAATCAAACTCTGGATAAGTATTCGCCTGTACGGGTATCGATCTTGATCACATCTCCCTGGTTTACAAAGAGAGGAACAGAAACCTGTGCGCCGGTTTCAACCGTTGCGGGCTTGGAAGCGCCGGTAGCCGTATCACCCTTGAATCCGGGTTCGGTCTCGGTGATTTCAAGTTCTACGAACAACGGAGGTTCAACTGCGAACACGTTACCCGAAATGGAACAAACCTTAACCATTTCATTCTCTTTAACGAACTTAAGAGCATCTCCGATAGTCTCGGTGTTCAAAGCTATCTGCTCGTAGTTCTCGGTATTCATGAAATGGTAAAGATCGCCGTCATTGTACAAATACTGCATATCTGCTCTGTCGATACGCGCCTGAGGGAACTTCTCGGTAGGTCTGAAAGTACGTTCAACCACGCCGCCGTTTACGATGTTTTTAAGTTTCGTTCTTACGAAAGCCGCACCTTTACCGGGCTTAACGTGCTGAAATTCGATAATCTGGAAAACGGTACCCTCAACATCGATGGTGACGCCGTTTCTGAAATCACCTGCAGAAATCATGTTATTTCCTCCTAAAATTAAAAACACAAAATAATTCTGTATTATATTACTCTATGGCAAAGAATTTTTCAACAAAAACTTGATCGGCCGAGACTTTTTTTGTAGAAATGCAGCACGATCCTTTCAAGAATGCGCTTTAACACGATCTGGATCTCCTCTTTTTTATCAAGAGGCTTAACAAGAATGTTGTACATCCCCGTTCGTTTGGCGCCCCAAACGTCCGTAAACAGCTGGTCTCCCACAAAGAAAGTGTCAGACAGGGTCCCGCCCAAAACCTCAACAGCCTTAAGATAACCCTTTCTGCCGGGCTTTCCCGCTTTATAGATATACTTGGCACCAACGGGATCCGCAAAGGATTTTACCCTCGGTTCCTTGTTATTTGAAAGGAAAAGAATCGAATACCCCATTTTCTTTAACTTCAAAAGAAGCTCCAGGGACCGCTCGTTTTGAGGCGCCCCGTGAAAAACCAGAGTATTGTCGATATCAAATATTATATTTCTGTAGCCCTTCTTATACATGCCCTCATAATCCACCGTATAAGCGGATTCGCACCACTCCGAAGGGAAAAACGTTTCAAACATCGTATTCCTCGCAAAAAGCAAAATAATAGGCGTCCCATTGGACGCCTCATTATATCATATTTGATTTCATGTGCAAACTTAGAACTTAACCACAACTTTACCGTCGTTGCTTGCAAACATTTCGTTTAAGTTCGAGGAAGAACCTACGAAATACTGATAATCCGCAAGCATCTTATCTTTCTTCATGTCGGAGATCGCCTTTTCCATATCAAGTCCGCCGATCTCAAAATCGGAACCGATATAAGAATAATCATCACCGGTATTGAAGTTAAGAGATATATTTTCGAGGTCCGCAGTGCGGCTTCTGTTATCCTGTACAGGCTGAATCTCGGGCTCTTTTACGAGGGCGGGTTCAGGTGCGATTATCTCAGCGGCTTTCGCAGCATCCTGCTGCTTAACGGTTTCAAGGTCAACCTTGGGGATGTCGCGTACGCTGTAGCTGTTATAAAGTCCGCCAAAATCGGAAATTCCGTTTATAGCCATCTTAGCCTCCTTCCTTGGAACATTGGTGGAAAAATTTTAAACCAATGCTTGCAAGAGTTTACATAATCACTTTACATATTGAATTATACAATAATCTTTTGTCCCTTGCAATAAGAGTATCGGCTATTTTCACGGAAAGTTTAGTCTTTTTTGACATATTTTGTTTTGGCCGCTTCCATGAGCTGTTTCGTATACTCATGCTGCGGGTGAAAATACAGGGTTTCTTTGTCCCCCTGCTCCACGATTTCGCCGTCTTTCATGATCATAACGCGATCGCATAAACTGTAAATTACACGAAGGTCGTGTGATATGAAGATGACTGAAAGCTTAAGTTCTTTTTTGATCTTTTCAAAGAGTTTGAGTATCTGGCTCTGAACGGTAACATCAAGGGCTGATACGGGTTCGTCCGCAATAAGGAGCTTGGGTTCCTGCATCAAAGCAGCCGCTATGCAGACTCTCTGGCACTGGCCTCCCGAAAGAGTCGAGGGAAGTCTTGGAAGCAGATCTTCCGATAAATCCACCAGTTTTAACATTTCAAGGACCTTGGCTTTTCTTTGTTCTTTGGTCATGCCGCCCTTGATCTTTAAGGGCTCTTCCAGGATAAAACCAATGGTCTTTGCGGGATTAAGGGAGCCTTCCGGGTCCTGAAAGACCATCATGGGACGCTTTGAAAAATGATTTATCTTACCGGTCACGCCCTTTTTCTGGATCCCAAGGATCGCTCTTGAAAGAGTGGATTTCCCGCACCCCGATTCACCTGCCAAGCCTATGGTCTCTCCTTCCTCAACCGAAAAAGAAACATTTTTGACCGCAAAGAACGGTTTTTTGTCTTTTTTGAATTCGACGCTTAAGTCGGTTACTTCAAGGATTTTGTTCAAAGCAGATTCTCCGTTTGTTTATCAGATGCCAAAGGGGCTCTTGGGAATTGCCGCTATAAGTTTCTTCGTATATTCGTCCTGCGGATTGTTAAAGATGTCATCACAAAGACCGCTTTCTTTAACCAGTCCGTGCTGCATGACTATTACTCTTTCGCAAAGGGTGTTTACCAGGCTTAAATCATGGGAAATAAACAATATGGCGGTCTGTCTCTCCCTGTTTATACGTTTTAGAAGTTCAACGATCTGGGCCTGGATCGTTACATCAAGTGCTGTTGTGGGTTCATCGCAGATCAAGAGCTTTGGCTGGATAATCATGGCAGCCGCTATCATGGCGCGCTGTCTCATGCCCCCGGAAAGCTCATGGGGGTAGCTTTCATATACAGCCTCGGGATTCTGAAGCTCCACATCCCTAAGTGCCTCGATGGCCCGTTCCCTCATCTCGTTCTTATCCATG
>JAEEGK010004454.1_pt1 | contig 34306 bp, 32 predicted proteins | sample 8958771 | NCBI WGS metagenome assembly JAEEGK01 (sample SAMN16246547, study PRJNA631951) | gut metagenome | biome: gut microbiome; feature: rumen; material: SC-attached | host: Bos | place: Iran: Karaj | collected 2018-10 | reverse complement strand
CGCTAAAAAATCACGCGGGTTTTGGGCATTTTCGCGAGTTGGTACGGCTAAAAATGCTCAATCGTGACTTTTTAGCCGTACCACAGGCTGTTTTCGCCCTGAAGAACTCGCCGATTTTGTGCGTTTTCGCGTCCCGGTACGGCTAAAAATGCTCCATCGTGACTTTTTAGCCGTACCGCAGGCTGTTTTCGCCCTGAAGAACTCGCCGATTTTGTGCGTTTTCGCGTCTTGGTACGGCTAAAAGTGCTCAAACGTGACTTTTTAGCCGTACCACTGACTGTTTTCGCCCTGAAAAACTCGCCGATTTTGAGCATTTTCGCGTCTCGGTACGGCTAAAAATGCTCAAACGTGACTTTTTAGCCGTACTACCACTCTTTCTGTCGCTCTTTGAGGCTGCCGACTGCCGGCGGACTGAGTGTAGAGTTGTCAGAACATGTGTTCTGGGTTACTATGAAACTGACGATTCGTTAAGTGTGGGGGCGGGGAATCCGATTATTTAGATATGAGTTTCAAAGCTATTTTTGATATGGTACTTATCGTTGTACAGAATAAATACGTAATCATCACGTTTGTAGGCATAGCCTTATATATAAGCTTCATCAACTATATAATCCACTACAAAAAGCGCAGCCCAATAAAAAAGGCAAAGCTCAAAAAAGCAATAGCCGCCGTTAAAGAAGCCCCGCCGGCAGCAGCCCCCGCAGAGAGCAGCGAAGCCCCCGCCGAAGGCTAAGCACAGAAACTTTCTACTGTCCGAGGCTACCGCGTTAGCGATTGTAGGGGCATAGTTCGTGCGACTTCCTTGTCACCCGAACTAATGAGTTTTGCAGACGCAAAACTCATTAGTTTTTGCGCTCATCCATGAGCGCAGACAGGAGCACGAATGGAGGTGGTGCGAAGCACCGTACCGGAACCCCGAAAAGCGCGACCGACGGGCTGCGAAGCTGACCGGCGGGAACGCCCGTTTTCCCATAATCATGACTCATTGAAAATTGTCGGTCTTCTCGCTATACTATGCGCTCAAAAGGAAACTGCCATGAGTGAACAAGAAAACTGCACACACGACTGCTCATCGTGCGGCTCAAACTGCCCATCACGCAACGCGCCGCAGGATATGCACGAAAAACCACACGAGGGAACTCACATAAAGAAAGTTATCGCTGTAGCAAGCGGAAAGGGCGGAGTCGGCAAATCGTTCGTGACTTCGATGCTCGCCGTCCTGATGAACCGCAAAGGCTTTAAGACTGCCGTTCTTGATGCGGATATCACGGGACCTTCTGTGCCGCGCGCGTTCGGGCTTACGGAAAAAGCTGTCGGAAATGACAACGGAATGTACCCTGTAATGTCGAAAAACGGCATAGGCGTTATGTCGCTGAATCTGCTACTCGAAAACGCAACCGACCCTGTTGTTTGGCGCGGACCTGTAATCGCGGGCGCGGTAAAGCAGTTCTGGACAGACGTTATGTGGGGCGACATAGATTTTATGTTTATCGATATGCCTCCGGGAACTGGTGACGTGCCTCTGACGGTGTTCCAGTCGATTCCGGTGGACGGTATTATCGTTACGGCATCGCCACAGGAACTTGTCGGTATGATTGTCGAGAAAGCTGTGAAAATGGCTGGCATGATGAATATCCCGGTGCTCGGTCTTGTTGAGAACATGAGCTACGTTGAGTGCCCCGACTGCGGCAAGAAAATTGAGATTTTCGGCAAGAGCCACATAGACGAGATTGCGGCGAAGCACGGCGTAAAGACTGTCTGCAAGGTGCCGGTTGTGCCGGATATCGCGACGGCAACTGACGCTGGAAAAATCGAGGAAGTAAAAGGCGGCTGGCTTGACGATATGGCGGCTATGCTCGAAAAACTGTAACCGTAACTGCGTCATTGCTCTTAAGCTCTGGCGCAGGCTTTGTCTTCTTTAAAAACGCGTTAAAAAACTCCAGGTGACAGCGGCATAAGTTTTCGTGAAATACTTGCGCAGGCAACTTTCCTACCATCGATTTTACAGGCAGCAGAAACTTCATGTCGCTGAAGCCGAAATGCTTCATATCCCTGAATAAAACCTTGTACACTGTTTTCGTGTGGTTCGTATAAACCCTTGTAACAACATTCTCGTTATCTTTTCCGCTTACTTGCAGAAAAGGCTTTGTCATGACTGTATCCCTGTAGTCGCCGAAATAAGCTCCGTCCAGATTCGTACCGCATACATAGTCAGGATTGTTTGCGCAAAGCCTGTACGCCGTGTTTCCTCCAAAGGAATGCCCCGTCGCCCCAATCCCTTTTTCAAAATCGATGAGGTCCGAAAGATTCTTTTTCGCATAATCGACGGCAGCATCCACATCCTTTCCCCATTCATCAAGGCGGCTCTTCAGGAAACTGCAGTATTTATTCTGAAACTCGTCGAATTTGCGGGCAAGCTCCTCGTTCGTTCCTTTTGCTTTCGTTAGTTTCAAGGCTGCAAAAACGCCGCGCCAAAAAGGATTATACGTTTTTTTTGTGAGGCTTTTGTCATAAAAAACAAAACGACCATCATCAGTGTCTTCATCAAACTCTGTGCATACAGCTTCCCTGGAATGAGCGACGGAAATAACTACATAACCGTGAGAGGCAAGTTCTATGCAAAGGAAAGAATTAGCTTCGCGATAGGAATTAGAACCATGATTAAAAACGACAAGGGGGAATTTCTGCCCCGGAATTCTTGGCGCGTTCTCATAACATTCTGATGTATTCTGCCCCGATTTCTCAAGCTTTCCGAAATTCGGCGCAATCATGAACGCCTTTTTTATTCCCAGAGCAATTTGGGGAGACATATACCGTGCCTTTGGCAGATTTTCGACAGAGCTTTTTAGTACAGGATAATAAACACGGGAAGCGATGCTCCGCATTTTTGAAGGCTCCATAACCTCTTGCCGATGATTTTTGATTGTGTATGTAAATGTTCCTACCGCATATTCACCTGTTGGAACCGGCGCATTGATTTTCATTTTACTGTACCTCCGAAAAGAAGAATTATTGATTTGGCGAGTACTTCAAAAAGCTCGCGGGGTTTACAATCCACATGCATGATTCCGTGTCCGTAACATGCCGAAAGGATACAGTTCATTTCGATTCCCACATAAGAAGCAGAAATAAACCTGAGGATAGCCTCCGGGTCGGTTTTTGGCGCGATTTTGTTATTGGTCGCGGCTTCGACAAGAAAAGGCATCGTCACTTTCGCAAGATAATCAAAATTCCCCTTTCCTTTTGTGTGCTCTATGATTTTGGCGGCGCGCTCCGGTTCGTTTATCGCAAGGACGGTAAGATCAAAATTGATTTTTTGGATGTCCAAAAGATGTTTTTCCATTGAATCTGCAAGGACATCGCATACTTTATAGACGGTTTCTTCAAAACTGATATTTGAATCTTTCGTGATTTCGTCCAGGCGGTCTATAAAATTGTAGTCTGTCCTCATTCCAGATATCATGTCGCACAAAATCTCATCAAGGTTCTTGTAGAATCTGTAGATTCCTCCCTGAGATAAGCCTGTCTCTTCAATTAAGTCGGTCATCGTCACCATCTCGACGGGTTTTCGGAGGCAGATTCTATATGTGCAATCGACGATATATTTTTTCTTGTTCTCGATATATTCTTCTGAAACTTTAGGCATAGGTTCCTCGGTACGGATTTTCCGCGCGGATTTTTACAGTCGGCGTGCTTCGATGCAGGCGCGATTTTTGGCACTCAGCGTATGCACCGGCGCGATTTTTCGGCGCGAATCGGTACCAGACACATACACTGGCGCGAATAAAAAAATGGGCGCGATTTTGCGACATATACACTGGCGCAAATAAAAATGAAACTAGTTTCATTTTTATTTTAGTACAGATTTCCTTTAAATGCAACAGATTTCAATCAACCTTGCGGAGAAAGATGAAACGCTATATTATCGGGACAAGCGGATAATCCGCATCCAAAAACAGATATGCACGAGTTTACAGTGAGTGACGTAGAATCATTAAAACAAGAAGCCCGGGAAAACGGCATTCCTGTTATGCAGGACGAAGGTTTGTGCTTTATTTGCGACTATATCCGTGCGCACAACGTCAAAACTATACTTGAAATTGGTAGTGCGACCGGTTGTTCCGCTATTCAGTTCGCGTCCGTTTCTGCTGATGTTCGGATTGTCACTGTGGAGCTTGATGAAAAGCGGTATACGCAGGCTGTAAAAAACGTTGCGGACGCGGGGCTTTCTGACCGGGTGCACGTCATCCACGGCGATGCGTTAAAAGAGGAAACTTTCGCGCGGGTAGAAGCAGAGCTTGCCGCGATTGCGTCTGCACCGGTCGGAGTTTTGAAGATGCCCGGACCTGTTGCGCAAAAAGCCGGAGCCGCCGCCGACCTTATCTTCCTTGATGCCGCGAAATCACAATACATTGCGTTTTTCGAGATGTACGAAAAACTTCTTTCACCACACGGTGCTATAATCAGCGACAATCTGCTGTTTCACGGCATGACCGCTGGCTACCGAAAAACATACAACTACAACACGGTAAAACTTTTGCGCAAAATCCGGGGTTTCATCATCTATTTGATGGCGAACAAAAACTTCGACACGACTTTTCACACCATCGGTGACGGCGTTTCGGTAAGCACAAGACGAGAGTAATTTGATTCAATGCTGTTTTGTGGCTTTTATCGCGCCCGCACAATGGATTCTTACGACACGATTTTCATCTGTTTCTGCTATTTTTTGAAGCTGCTCCAAAAAAGGCGTGACAAACTCCGGACGGCGTTTACCAAGGACACGAAAGATTTCCGGGGCTTCCATCCGCACCTTATCTTCCGAATCATGAAGAAGTTTCTCGAATATCGGCATATAGTCCGTATAAATGTCGGGCGTGTTCGTCGCGATGTTTTCCGATGCCCAGATAAAACTTAGCCTGACATTCGAAGCTTCGTCGGTTGCAAAACGGAACATGCCAGCCCAATACGGCTCGATTACAGAATAGTTTCCGCGCCCGATTCTGCCAAGTGCGTTAATAGCACGCTCACGCAAAAGTGGTTCTGCACTATCACAAAAAGAAGCGATTTTTGGAACAGAATCTTTTACAAGCAGAGGATATTCAAGCCCCATCTCGCCAAGAAGCCATAGTGATTTTGCCTGGATTTTTACAGATTCGTGGGTCAGAAGCGATGAAACATAAGAAATGTTTTCTTTCCATTTGCTTTTGTCTTTTGTAAGCGTTCCAAGCTCTTTATAAAGTTCAGATTCGTTCAATTATTTGCTCCTTAAATTGATGGCCGCAAGCTCAGGCACGAATAGAACCCGGGTCGTTTTTCAGCGATTATTGATTCGCCCTGTCTGCCAACAAGAGAAACGGCGCGCTCGCAGTTTTTAAGGCATTCTCTGTCCGTCGCCGCTTTTTTGCAGCCGGACGCACGACCGACAAGGCATTGGCGGCTTTGCATAAGGAAGCTTTTTGCTTCGGGCAAAAGCCAAATCTCCGTACTGTCCGGCAGCGTCAGGGCGTTTAGTTGTGCGGCTGTCGTTTCGGGTGACGGAATGACAGCTGGGCATTTGAATCGTTTGCAATACTCTGCGATAGAATATGAGTTTGTGATGTTAAGGTGAAATCCCGGAACGACGGAAAAACCCGCGTTGTAAGCGGCGACAAGAAGTCCGGCGTTCTCACAGATAACAACGCGAGTGGCTGCGGTTGCGCTGTGTTTTTTTGCTTGGGCGGCGTTTTTGTAAGCCGCACAGCAGGCGAGTTCCGACAAAAAACTGATGGCTTCGTTATAGTCGTTTTCAAAGAGAATCGCCGGGAAATACGGCAGCACATCCGGATGCGCATTAAGAAAGCTGATATATTTATCACGCACTCCGTCACGGAAGAAAACAGGGATTTCAAGAGCGAAAATCGCGTTTGCTGATTGTGGGGCGGCGCTTGAGTTTGTGCGCATCTTTGAGTTTGTGCGCGAGCTGTATTCGTCAGGTGAATGAAGAAGCGTGATTGTGCGGAAGTTTTTCGGGGTTGCTTGATTGCCGGCCAGATGCGGAACGGAGATTGCAGCTTGGGGCGTGGTTTCTAGCAGTGCGTCGGCAAGCAATACGACAGCTTGGCGACGGATTTCGTTCAGTTCGCCGAGCGGCAAGAAAAGATTTTGCGCAAGTCCGGCGCTGTCGATTCCAGCAAGATAAAAGTTTGTGTCGCCAAGCCTCCCGAACTTTTCAGCGGCAGTCTCTTCATCAAGGCTCCGCTTTTGCGCGGCGGAAAGTAGCGTTTGGGAGCGAACTTCCACCGAGGCGTTTTTTCCTGTTTTCTCGTCATGGATGCACCATACCGTTTCAAGAAATCCGTTTTTTTGTCCGCTCACTCGCACAGAAACTGCAGTTTTTCCTGCGCCGGTCGTGTTGGAATCGTCGGCATTTGCAACGTGCGAATCCGCCGCTACAACGTTATAACCCGACGTCGCACCCGCGCCAGAGTTAAGTGTCATTTTCAGCTCCGAAAGCGCTTCATCGCTCAAAAAATGCTTTATCCGAAGAACGCTTTGCCCCGGCATTATTTTTCCGTTAAGCTTGCCGTTTATCGCGATTATTGCAGAAATCTGCTTTGAGCCTGATTTTTCGGTGGTTTTCACTGATGAATTGCATATAAAAGAGCCGTCTTTTCCGTAAATCGCAACTTCATCGCCGTTTTCCGGCGCGGAATCTGCGAGCGCGAGCAAAAGCGTCTTGCTGTCCGCTCTAAAAGACACTACGGAACCACACTCCGTCCAAGAGTGATCTTTTTTGCCTGATGTAAACATATCGCGCGAAATGTCGTTTTCTAAGTAGCCAGCAGAGAAACCTCTGTTCATCGAAAGAGAAAGCCTTTCGTCCGACGCGGCAGTTTTGAGGCCGTTTTCAAGTTTGTCGAGCTGTTCGCGCCAAGCGGAAGTTACGGCATATACGTAATCTGCACTTTTTATGCGCCCCTCGATTTTTAAGCTGCATATTGGCCGCTCCAGTTCTGGCGCACTCTGGCTCCATCCGCCCGCTTCAACAAGCTCTTTTATCCTGCCGAATGCGCAATTATCTTTCAAATTAAAAGGCGTTAAATAGTTTTTTCCTTTTTCATTTGTGCGCGGTGCGCCAAAATCGCGATAAGTTGCATTTTCTTCTTGTGTTGAGCCGCACTTAATGGTACTTGCGCAAAATTCCCGGCGGCATGGCTGGACGCACTGCCCCCTGTTGCCTGGCAATCCGTAAAGCCCGCCCGAAAAATAACACTGCCCGGAGTACGAGATGCAATATGCGCCGTGAATAAAAACTTCCGGCACAATAGAGTTTGCGTGCATAAAAGCCGAGAGTGGCTTTATCTCGTCCAAAGAAAGCTCGCGGCTCAGATTGATTTGAGAAACGCCCATATCAGCAAGAAGCTGGCACTGTGCAAGGTTATGCGTCGTCATCTGCGTGGATGCGTGAATTTCAAGGTCGGGAAAAACTTGCCGAAGAACGGAAATCATGCCTAAATCCTGCACGATAACAGCATCTATTCCGCTTTTATAAGCCGCGCTCACAAGCTCAACCGCATCGGAAAACTCATTGTCGTAAAAAACAATGTTGAGCGTCATGTACATACGAACGTTGTGTGCGTGGGCGATTTTTGTAAGATACGGTAACCGCTCCAAACTGATGTTTGTAGCCCGCTCCCGTGCGTTGAAGCGGTTTGTGCCGAAGTAAACGGCATCCGCTCCAGCTGCAATCGCTGCAAAAAACGCGTCCTCCGAGCCTGCCGGAGCAAGAAGTTCTATTTTGTGCATTGTTTCTCCATTGGGGCAGTCCCGAAAGCTGCGCCGATTTTAGCGGGGTATATCTCGCGGCAGGCGCATTTTGAAACGGATTCCATCATTTCCAACTGGATGGAACGGATATTTGCAAGAGCCGAGGACCGCTTCCCTCTTTTGGAAACGCGAAAAGCTCCCAGTCAGCGCACTGTTCATCAGAGTTACGAGTACCACCACAGCCGCGAACATCGCCAAAACTGCCAATGTCGCCGTCCGCTATAAGAGCCGTTCCGTCTATGTGGCGCGACGGAATGCCGAACGCCTCTGCAATCGATGCGATGTCGGACGGCTTTTTGTACGCGCTCGCGCTGTATCTGTGTTTGAAGCCACTCGCTTGAAGCTGCTTAACAAGCCCGAGTGCATTGTTGTCTATTACGGCAAGCGTAATGTCACAGTTAAGCTCAGCAAGTGTTGCAAGTTCCTGAACGTTCATCATTATGGAGCCGTCGCCTGAGATACACAAAATATGCTTGCCGGGCGAGGCGAGCGCGGCCCCTATTGCCGCCGGAAGCCCAAAGCCCATCGTTCCGAGCGACCCCGATGTAAGCAGTTGATGCGGCTCTGTAAACGGATAGCCCTGCGCCGTCCACATTTGGTGCTGGCCTACGTCTGTTACAACGACGATGTTCTTTTTGTCGAGACCAGCGCGGGCGGCGGCTTCCGGCAAACACGCGATAAGTCGCGCGCCATCTGAAAGTTCGTCAACCGAGTTTTCGCAAGCCCCGCGAGAAACGCTATCTGGCGCGCGAGCCGCACCCGAGACACATGAAGCTTCGACCAACTCTGGGCTGCGTCTGCCACCACGCGCCTTGCCGCTCCGAATACACTCCGCGAGCACCGGCAACGCGGTTTCCGTGTCGGCGACGGCAGACACGCTAGACTCAACAAGCTTGTCTATCTCCGCTGCGTCTATATCAATATGAAGAATCTTTCCTTTACAATAAGAAGCTTTTCGTCCGGCTGCACGCTCGTCAAAACGGACACCGGCTGCCAGAATAACATCTGCGTTCATAAGAGCGTCATTCGCTTTTTTGCAGCCGTAAACACCCGTCATTCCATAGAAGCAGCGGTGCTCCGAAGAAAGCGCGCAAAGTCCCATCAGGCTTGTTACGACAGGAGCTGGGAAAACTTCCAGAAAATCAAGAAGCCCTTTCCGTGCCGAAGTTGAAGTACAACCACCGCCCGCAAAAATCACCGGATTTTCCGCCTTAAGCAAAATATCAGCAAATCCGTTCATTTTGCAAACAAGTTCCTTTCCCTGGGTGCGGAATCTTGCCGCCTGGCGTGTCTTTTTGCCCGGCTCCGGCCACTCCGTAAATGTTACTTTTTGCTCCTGAACATTAACAGGAATGTCTATCAGTACAGGTCCCGGTCGCCCCGAGGCCGCTATTGAGAACGCTTCCGGAATGACATGAAGAAGTTCTTCTGCGGAAGAAACAAGAACGCTGTGTTTTGTTATGGGGAAAGAAAGCCCGAACGTGTCTGCTTCCTGAAACGCGTCAGTTCCTATAAAGCTCGTGGCAACCTGACCCGTTATTGCTACAAGTGGTATTGAGTCAGCTTTAGCGTCCGCAATTGCTGTAAGAAGGTTCATCGCGCCGGGCCCGCTTGTCGCAAGACACACTGCCGGCATCCCTGTGGAACGCGCTATGCCCTGCGCTATAAAACCGCCAGCCTGCTCCTGTCTTACGAGAATATGTTTTATGCTGCTGTTGTAGAGCGCGTCATAAATCGGAAGAATCGAACCGCCCGGAATTCCAGCAACGGTCGTTATCCCTTGTCGTTCAAGAAGTTTTATGACAATCTGCGCACCTGTAGCTTCCATATCGTAATTTTACGAAATACAACGGAAAGTGGCAAGTAATCGAAAGATATGAAAAGTTTTTTTCCAAATTTTAGATAAAATTTAGAAACATATAGTACAATAAAAACGAATTATAATATTCGCTATAGGAGCGTTGATATTTTGAAAGGTGAGAAGGCTATTCTTGTAGTCGAAGACAGTGAGCGATTAAACGATTTTATTTCCAGCCAATTACAGAAAAACGGATATACAGTAACGCAGGCTTTTAATGGGAAGCAGGCGTTTAAGAATTTGCAGAACGGTTATTTTGATCTTGTTATTCTTGATATAAAACTTGGTGATATCGACGGTCTTCAGATACTTAAAACTATACGTGCGCAGGATAAAATTCTTCCAGTTATGATTATTTCGTCAATTTCAGATGACGAAACAAAAATTGAAGGTTTTAGAATCGGTTGTGATGATTATCTTACAAAACCATTCTACGCGAATGATATGCTTATGCGTGTTGAGCGCATGATTGCTCGCAGCGAGATAGGCGGACTTCAGCACGTTCCTGTTAAGCAAGTTATGACAGCCGGTCCGTTCGAGGCAGATGTCGCCTCGCAGACAATCAAAAAAAACGGAACAATAATCCCTATGCGGAAAAAGTATTTTGACATCATGGTTTATTTTATGAACAACCCGAATGTCGTTATTCCGTTTAAAACGCTGTACGAACAAGTATGGAACAAGGAAGCTCCGGATCAGAACGTTGTTGAAAGCAATCTGTACGTGAATATCAGGAATTTGCGTATGCTCGTAGAAGATGACGCATCTTCCCCAAGTTTTATTCAGTCCGTACGTGATACTGGTTATATCTTTATTGTCTAAAAGTCAGGACGAAACACGCTCCGCCAGCAGGATTATCCCTGTAAGTAAGTTCAATGTTATTCAGACTCGCTAGTTCTTTCGCTACATAAAGCCCAAGACCTACTGAAAGTGCGTTCTTTGACGTTGGTTTTGTGCCTCTGTCCTCGAATCGTTCAAAAATCACGTCCTGTTTTTCTTTTGGAATACCGGGGCCTGAATCCGCAACAGTTATAGTAAGCAATGTGTTGTCGTCTTTTGCCTGATCTTCCGTAACTACCGTAGGAATAACAGAAACCGATATTATGCCTGATTCCGGCGTGTATTTTATTGCGTTGTCCAAGATGTTCGTAAGAATACCGTTTACAGCGTGTTTGTTGCACATAATATCTGGAATCGTATCGGGGATATTCCACTGGATAACCTGCTTTTTAAGCAGATACTTTGATCTGAGTTTAAGCTGGATGTTTTCAAGAACTTCCTGAATATCAACAACTTCCGGTGTATTTACGAAGCGTCCGTCCGAAATGCGGAAAGAAATAAGAACATTCTGGATAATCTCGTCTATTTCGCCGACCGACTGCTCAATGTCATCAATAACAGCGCTGTCCGGCAGTTCCTCGTTTTTAAGCGTTTCTTTAAGCTCCACAATTCTGTTAAGAAGCAGCGTAAGCGGAGTATTTACGTTATGCGTTACGAAATAAAGGAATGTTCGTTTTTCGCGCTCAGATTCAGAAAGCTCCAGGTTGCGTATATAAATTTTCTTAAGGCGGAGCTGCGCATGAATTCTGGAAACAAGCTCCGCGGAGTCGAACGGGCGGATAACGAAATCGTTTATACCAACGTTGTAGCTCTTTTTTACGATATAGTTCGCGTAGTAGTTGATAATCATAAGTATAGGGAAGCTGAAAATGCTCCGCTCTTCCCTTATTTTGGAGCAGAGCCGGAAAACTTGCTCGCCGGACGAAACCGGGTCAACAATAAGCGCACCAATCTTGTCGCCTTTTATAAGCTCCATAATCTTATCCGTGTCGGAAGAAACTATTGTGTCAAAGCCTTCAGAAGTAAGGATTACGCGCAGGTAAGAGTCGTCGGAGGTGTTTTTTCCGAAAATACAGATTGTAACGTCGTTCGCGGATTTAATGTCGTCGTCGCTGTCGTTTTTCTCGAACTCTTTTTGAATTGAAGTGATGGCGGAGCTGCTGCGCGGAACTTCCGGCTGGAAATTCTGACGTTCGGAGCCGATTATCTGCTTTAGTTCGTGTGCCTGTTCCTCTATAACTTTAGAAATCGCGCTTATCCGCGAGAAAGACAACGGCGATTTAAGCATGTTCGCTGATGCCTGGATTATTTCGAGCGGAAGCTGCATCTTCTCAAAATATACAAAGATAGCTCTTACAGGAATTGTCGTCATCTTCATAAAATCGTTCGCTGTAAGAATCTTCGATGAAGAGAAGTACTCTATTATTGTATTCTGCTTTTCGTTTTCGGAGAATATGGCGATTATGCTTGCGAAAATCATGTAGATTGTAAGACTGAAAAGCTGTGCCATAATCGGGCTGTAGTCGGTCAGAATAGAGATTCTTGAGCCGATTACACTCGTCGCGGTGTCGAGCAGCATAAAAATGAACCACGGAATAATTGAGCATGAAGTAAGGATTGTCTGATAGTTTGTTTCAAGAATTCCATGGACAAGCTCAAAGACCATGTACAGGTCGAAGATTATAGTTATCAGGTTTATCCATGTGTACAGGTCAAGACCGGTCGCAATTTCCACGATGGCAAGCAAAAAGTTTATTCCTGCGACGGTAAGAAGGATTTTCTTGTTTAACGGCGTTATTTTTTTACGGATGGATATGATAAGGAGCATTGCTGTCGTCATGTTGAATACGATTTGGAGCGAGCAGAGCCAGCTTGGAATTGGCAAAGAGAATATGGCGAGCAGCATGCGTGTCTGACGAAGGTAGAAGAAAAGCTCCGACAGCATAAAAAGGCCCATTGCGAGCGGCGTTATGTCGTGGAAGACGACGCTTGTTATAGCCAAATACGCAACGAAGCAAAGAATAAGCACTATTATGACGGAATAAAGAGTGCGCTCTCTGTAGAAGCATTTAAGAAAGTCATGTTCGTTGATGACGACGGGATGAATCTCTACAGAGATGCTTTTTTCGTACTCAAGGATATACGTCTGCTTGGAACCGGCGGGAACCGTTATTTTGAATGTGGCTTTGTTAAAGCCGTTCCCGGATGTGTCTGGAAAACTGTCGCCGAAGCGGGCTATTGTCGTGGCTTCCAAAATGCCGCATTCAAGCAGCTCCGTACAGGTGTTTGTATCGTGATTGTAGATATAGCCGGTGAAATCGTTGTCGCTTGTGTTGTCCATTACGATTTTGGCGTATCCGTAGCAATTGGAATCCGCAATGCGTTTGTTTTCGTAAGGAAGCCAGTCTTGTACCGAAGAATTGAGCTCTACAGAAGAAAGCCGTACGCCCGAAGTAAGGTAAGATATGGAAGCAATGTCCTCTGATTCAGAAGGAAACAGAACCAGGAATTTGCTTGTGAGCATAACTATTACTGTTGCGATTATGGCGACCGCCAGTATAAGAATGGACGTAGCTTTTATCGATTTTATCATAAACCCAATCCTCCCAGGAATTCATACTGATCCTGACCTTTGTATTCTGTTAACGAGAAATTATTGAAATGGCAGTCTGCTTTGTTTATGGCGTTCAGCGCGTCATCTTGCCCGGCGTTCGGGAACAGCACGTAGAAAAGCCCAAAACCGTTATAGGCAGCGACGGCTTCTGTACCCGGTGTCTTTAACAGCCGCGATATTTCTTCTTTCATAATGTTCATTGTGTCTGCTGAAGAACTGGTTCTGTTGTTCGTGTTTATTACTGCTACGCTGAACGGAATGCCTTTCTTTGCGTATGAAATGAAGCATTCGCTTATTCTGCCATTCAAATATTGCGTGTTATAAAAGCCCGAATACGGGTCTGTATTTCTGTTTTCTGCAATCTTCGCCGAAATAGACGAGTTCCTGCTCGTCAAAAGCGAAATTTTGTCGTTCAGCGTCATTGAAGAAACTTCGTCATTTTTGTTTGTCTTTTTTTTGCCGATTACGTATGTTTTCCTGTAGTTTGTGTAGAATCGTATAAAATAAATGATGCTCAGTATGCATAAGAAAAGAAGAAGCAGATTGAGTACTGCCGGCCTTAGAATTTGGCTTTCCTGCTCAATTACGGCATTTGACCTTATGCCTTTTCTGAAATAAATGTCAGTCAGCGTTCCTTTTGTGTCAAGTTTAAGAAGCTCGTCATTCAGAATTACCAATGAATCTACGTCGCTTATTTCTACAGGGATTCTGTATTCGATCGGAAAAAGCGTGCGTGATGTAGTAAGAGTGTAGCCCAGCCCCGATTCCGATATGACTCTTTGAGCCATGTGGTTAGGCAGAATCGTAAAGTCGGCTTGGTGAGCTATTATCAACTCAAGGGCGTCCGCGAACGTCTCTGTGTCATCATTCATGTTATGAAAACCGGAGTCTGCAAGCCAGCTTCGGAAAAGAGAGTCGTTTTGGAAGCCGGCATAAATCCTGTCGCTGTTTCCGGTGTTTATCTCTTTCATTATCTCTATGTCTTCGCCCTTGCGCGTAACAAGAACCGCGTCATCGGTAAGATAGGGCAGAGTGAACGTGTATTCAGCCGTTTCTTCGTCTTTCGACATATATATTATTGTTGAGTACAGTTTTGAAAGCTGAGAGACTATTGCCTGTTTTGTTATCAATATTCCAGTTTTTTGTTCCAGTATTGAAGCAATTTCATTCGATGCAGCCTCGTCATTAAGCGAGGAGTATTCTGCCGCAAGCTGCTGAAGCCGGTAGTTCGCGAAAAGCGGTAGCGTTATCAGAACAAGGAGAAATAATATGGCGATTTTTCTTACTGTCTGCATACTTTCTCCATGAACTCTGAATGTTTTATAGTGCCGTACTGAATCACTTCCGTGTCGAATTCGCAGCGTGTAATGCGCTCCAAATGCTCTGCTGCGCTTTCCGCAAAAATCTGGATGTCGTCCTGCGTGTGTTTTGGCAGCAGAACTTCAAAAGTGCCGTTTCCGTCATAGCAGCATATACAGTCTTTGTTAAAGTCTTCCTGAACCATGTCCGCCGCATCTTTTAGAAGTTTCATCGTTATTGCGGAAATGTCTTTGAATTTAAGCAGGACGACGGAGAAAACTTGTCCAAAATTGTTCTGGCGGCTTATTTCCTCATCAATCCTGTCTTTGAAATAGCTCATGCGGAAAAGCCCGGAATATGGGTCTTTAAGCGTCTGTTCTGTTAAAGTGACTTGTCCCATAAGGTATTCATCGACCTGACGCTTAAGTTCAAGCGTTTCAAGAGCCGCCGTCTGTGCTTCCTGCGGAGTTTCGTGCTTTTTCTTCTGTGTTTTGCGGATAAGCATCAGCGAAAGCAGGAAGATTATAACAGTTGAAGCCAGAACGATTACGTTAAGAGTTTTTATAACTGTCCGTAGTGTTGGTGCCGTAGTTTCATCGTAATTAGGGATAAACAAAGGCGACAGGGAGTTTTTTCGGGCAATTTCTGTTAAGGTGCCGCTCTTGTACATTTTGCTTATGGTGTCGTTCAGTTTTATAAATGCTTCACCGTCGCTTTTTTTGACGGCAAAACGATAGCCGAATTTTAATAAAGCGTTTTCCGGTGTTCCAGAGACATAAAGCTCGTTTTTCATGCTGGTCATAATCAACAAGTCATCCGCTATTCTGCTCGGCAAAATTGTGAAGTCGGCTTCGCCCTTGAAAATCTTAGAGAAAGAGTTGAACGGGTTTGTGTCCGTCGTTATGTTGTAGCTGAGTTTTTGCTTTTTTGTTATCAGATATTTATCCGGAGATGAGTTGCCGCTTATCGTTATATACTTTTTCTCTTCAAGGTTCGCGTTCGAGTCCAGCATGTCGCCTTCATCCTTACGGGATATGACTACTGCGAAATCCCATGCGTATGGCAGGGAAATGAAGAAATTTTCCTTTTCGCTTTCTGGCAGCGGAACAGTTTCTTTGTACTTAAAAATGTCATATGCAAAAAATGGTTCTGAACGGTATTCATCTACAGATACGACAAGATATTCAATGGGGATTGAAAGCTCTGCTTCCAAGCGGCTTTTTATTTCTTCATGGAAGCCGACGGGAACCCACATCGTTTTTTCCTGCGCACTTAACGTTCTTACAAAAAGACATAAAACCAAGCAGATTATGGCTTGTAGGTGCGTGAGACGTACTGTAGTTTGACGGGTTTCGGCCGTTGTTCTTGTTTCTTGTACGACGCGAGCCGGAAATACTTTTTTCACTTTTCTGAATACCTTGCTCGTGAACTGGGCGTTTCAAAAACATCGACGGCGTAGAGCATTGCACCAAAGCGGCTGTCCGTCTTAGAAAGCTCTTCGCGGAGCTTTTTGAAAATCCAGGCGGCTATCCGTTCCGCGCTGGGGTTTTGCATAAAAACAGACTGTCCGTTTTCCGTAAGGTCATTCAGGTTTGTATGGTCGAGCGTTCCGCAGACTTTCCGCAGTGCGGATTTGAGTATGCTGAAGTCAATCAACATTCCGCCTTCGTCAAGTTCTGTCCCGCGTATGTGAGCATAGACTTTGTAATTATGTCCGTGTAGGTTTTCGCACTTTCCGTGATAGTCGCGCAGAAAATGAGCTGCCGCAAACTCCGATTCCACTCTGTTTTCAAACATATATCGATTATAACATCATCACATATTTCTGTACACAAGAATCTGAAATGGCTTACAGTTACGTAGCGGTTGCGGAAATACGCCGTCATTGATATTATTCTAGTTATGGCAAAAAGCACGACGTTCCAAAAAATACTCATCTACATACTTATCGCGCTTGCAGTTTCAATCGTATCGCTTACAATCATTCTTGCCGTGTCCGGTTCGATTGACAAAGCGCGGACCAATGGAATGCCGGTTCCAACCGAAGATCCTCAGCTTGGTATAGATGATTACGCTGTTTTTGACGGCATCGGGACGCTGCGCCTTTCCACTTGCGACGAGGAGCCTGTTCCTATCGTGCTTTCTGTGCTTTTCTACTATCCAAAAGCAGACAGCTTGTACTACGAAGAGCTCTGCACAAAAACACGTAGTCTTAAATCTATTATAGTAAGCTATTTTTCGGGGCAGACAAAGGCGCAGCTCCAGAAAAAAGGGGAGAGTACCGTTAAAGCGCAGCTAAGGAATCTGCTCAACAAAGAGCTTGTGCTTGGAAAAATCGATGCGCTCTACTTCGACGAGTACCTTTTCTTTGAGTAGCTAATAATCAGGCGTTTTTAAGATACCGGAAAAACGTACTGCAACTTTTTTCTTTATCTCTGTGTCTTAGAATAAGAACGACGGAACCGTCCTGCACGGGGATACTATTTTTAGGGGGTGACAAAATGGACGCAACATCAACCGCTGCGCAAGTCATTATTTCGCTAATCCCGATTGTAGGAATCGGCATTGGTGGTGTAGTGATGTTCTTCTATCTGCTGTGGCATCACAGGCAGCTGACTCTGCTTATAAAAGCAGGGGAATACAAGCCGACGCACATTGATCTTAACGTTGCTTCTCTTCTGCTCGGTATTCTTTTGACGGGAATAGGTTTCGTTCTTTCTTTACTGTTCGTAATCATGGACGGACTTTCGTACGCGCTTATGGGCGGGCTTATCCCGCTCGTTATGGGAATTGGTTTCCTTGTGTTCTGTAAAGTCTATCCATCTTTAAAAAACAGGAATGAGAGATAACAAGGTAGCAGATGTAATCCTTGTAAGAGCAGCCGCCGGTGGCAATACAGCCGCTTTCTCGGAGCTTGCGGTCCGGTATCAAAAGCGCATAAAAGCTTTGGGAATGAGTTTTTTTCACAACGAAACAGACGCAGACGATTTTGTTCAGGATGTTCTTATAAAGATTTATACAAAGCTCTCCACGTTCAGAGGTGATTCGCAGTTCTCAACTTGGCTCATGCGCATTGCGTATAATACGGCCGTGAATTCGCTTAACAGACGCAAGGAGTATGTGCCTTTGAGCGAAGATTTCGAGCTTATGGACAATGATCTTAGTCCGGAAGAGCGGCAGATTCGTTCCGTCATGGTTGATGCGGTCAGAGAAACGATGAAGGAAATCCCGGCGCATTTTTCAGTGTGCCTCGATTTGTATTTCTTTTATGGTATGGCTTACAACGAGATAAGCATAATAACAGATCTGCCGGTAAATACCGTAAAGTCGCATATTTTCAGAGCTAAAAAGCTTATGAAGCAGAAACTGGAGGAGAAAATATGAAAAATACTTGTGACGATGTAATGGAAAAATTCCTTATGAAGGACAAGAATGAACTTCTTCCTCTTTCTGTGATTGTACATATCATCCGCTGCAAGGAATGCAGAACGATGGTGCGCCGCATGACTCTTGCGGAAAAACACGCTTCGGGCTCTCTTATGAAAGTTGTTTCACATGACAACCCCACTCTTGATGCCGTAATGCAGAAAGTTTCGGCGTTGGAGCTTTCGTCTGGCAGAAAACCGAAGCCGGTCAGTCTTGGCGGCTGGATTGTATCTGGTATACTTATGATTATCGCGATGATGTTCTTCGGTTTCTATACAACGCCGAGCACAGCATCTTCAATGCTTATAATCGCTTTCTATTTGTTGTTCGCGCTTGCAATCGTAGTGTACTGCATTGCTTTTGTAACGAGTAATCTTGACTTTTTCGTAAAGAAGATAAGCTTCCGAAAGAATCCTGTCTCGGCAGCGTAACTTTTTCAGAATAAATACCAAATATATCTGCAGTGCTATCGCCAACGCCCCTGCAGATCACAAGTTCAGCACTACGTGCTTCAATAGTGCTCTGCAGGGAGTCGTTGGCTACGCACTGCAAAAATATTTTGTATTAGTGTCATGTACAATTCATTCTGTCGTTCGCGAGACAGTTTATTTCCACAAATTCGCAGGATTTACAGCTATATCGTTTTTGTACACAGTGAAATGCAGGTGCGGACCTGTACTCTTTCCTGTTGAGCCGACTTTGCCGAGCACCGTGTTCGTCGTTACGTTCTGGCCTTTCTTTACGCTTATTGAGCTCATGTGTCCGTACAGCGTCTTATAGCCTGAATGGTGCGTAACTATGACGTAATTGCCGTATATGTCGCTCCAGCCCGCAGTCGTGACTTTGCCGTAAAGAGCGGCGTAAATATTTGTTCCTGCCGCTGTTGCCATGTCGATTCCGTTGTGGTAGCTGCGCTCACCTGTGAAAGGGCTGTCGCGCCAGCCAAAATACGACGAGAACCAGAATTTGTTTCTGAGCGGTTTAATAAACAAATCGCCGTTTATTTCCTGTCTTGTAACCCAGTCCATCTCTGCATTCGGTACGAAAATTGAAGTTCCTGCCGTCAGCACGGAATCTGTTTGCAGCGAATTGACTGTGGCGCATCTTTCAGCAGAAACTTTGTAGAAGTCTGCAATGGACTGTACGGTTTCTCCGTCTTTTTTGACTGAATAGATTATTCCGGGCATGTTCGGAATACGCAGGTACTGTCCTATCTGCAAAAGACGTGATTGTTTTATGTTGTTTACGCTGATGATTGTGTCCTGCGTAATTCCGAACGATTCCGCAAGAAGACCGATCATGTCGCCCTGTTTGACGCGATAAACTGTATATGTCACTTCGTCTGCTTCGGCGGCGGCTGTTTCTACCGGGGCCTTTATTACAAGACTTGCGTTTGTTGACTCAAAACCACCCTGTCCTGTTTGCATATAATCGGCTGAGAACGAAATCTGCGGTTTTTCGGTAGTTTGGGCTGTATCCCTGCCCGGAAGCGACGTAAGGGCAGCCGCCGCCGGAAACTCGGGTGGGGTTATGAAGTTTGCGTTTGCAACTGCTCCGGCTTCATTTTCTGAGTCGAGCGCAACATCAGAGTCGTTATATATGCTGAATATATCAGTGCAGCTTGTAAACATCAGAATTGCCACAAGCACTGCTACGAAAAGTGCGCTACGAGATTTCGCGCCGGACGCGACATGCCTGCTGGAAGTGGCAAGCCTGCCAGACGCAACGGAACGGCCAGCCACGGCAATATTGTCAGACGCGCAATTTGTTAAAGCGGACATTTCTGCTGAATACTCGTTTTTTTCAATATTATCAGACTTTTTACTCATTTTTTACCAATTCCCACCAAATAAGTTTCAAACGATTCCGAACGGCAAGCCTCTGGTTTGAATCCCTTTGCAGAGGTGAACAGCTCTCTCATCTTTTTAAGGAAAGCCTGCTGGTCGCCGCCCTGAAAAATCTTCACGGTAAAATTTCCGCCTTTTTTAAGCATTTGCTCCGCGTAGAACATCGCAAGCTCAACAAGCCCAGACGAGCGTGCCGTGTCTACGACCCTGTTGCCCGTTGTTGGGGGAGCCGCGTCGCATATTACGGAGTCATAAGGCCCCAGTTCCATTGCCTGGCGGCGGACTTCCTCATCGTACAAGTCGCCCTGTATGAATGTAAGGTTATCGCCCTTCACGGACTTTGAAAGCGGATTCAAATCTATAGAAGTTACATGCCCTGTACCGTCCAGTGTTCTGAGCGCGAATGTCGTCCAGCTTCCCGGCGCGGCGCCAAGATCGAGCACCCTGAAGTTCTTTTTGAGCATGCCGTACTTTTCATCTATTTCTTGCAATTTATATACAGACCGTGCCGGATATCCTTCGGAAAAAGCTTTCCGGCTCCAGAAGTCTGGTTTCTCGTAGCTGTTCATGTGTTTTCATTATCGGCTTATAGTGATATAATCTGAATCATGAATCTGCAATACAAGTCTCGGCTGGACAAAATAGAAGCCGTTCTTGCGGAAAAGCTTCCCGCATTTTTTTCGGATAAATGGCGCAAGTCTTTTTTTGGAGAACTGCCAGCAGCCGTCGCGGACACATTTATTTCAAATCTCACCTCTCCATGCCGCAGTCTTATGCTGCTTGGCGGAAAACGTTGGCGTCCGCTTCTGCAAGTTCTTTGCAGCGAGCTTGTGTCAAATGCAGAACCTTTATACGACCTTGTTCCGCTTGTCGAATTCGTTCATACGGCAAGCCTTATTCATGATGATATTGAGGACGGTTCCGAAATCCGGCGCGGCGAGCCTGCCGCCTACATCGCATACGGTACGGATTTCGCCATAAACTCAGGCTCGTGGCTCTATTTCGCCGCTGCTGAATGTATTCAGAATTCCGAGCTTTCAAGCGAAGAAAAAAATATTTTGTACGGTATTTTCTTTACGGAACTGCGGCGCCTTCACGCCGGGCAGGCTATGGACATTTACTGGCACAAAAACAAAGATATTATCCCGTCCGAGGACGAATACCTTGCTATGACAAGCCTTAAAACAGGCACACTCGCGTCACTCGCCGCGAAAACTGGCGTAATTTCCGGGCGTGGTTCCGAGGATGACGCGGTTTTCATGGGCAAGGCTGCGGCTTCAATCGGTATAGGGTTCCAAATACTGGACGATGTTATAAACCTTACTACAGGCAACCGCGGCAAAAAACGCGGCGACGATGTTGTTGAGGGCAAAAAAAGCCTGCCTCTCATACTGCATCTAAAAGACAAACCCGGCGATTTGGACAAAATTCTTTCATGTTTTGCCCGCGCAGAAAAAGAAGGCATAAATTCTCCGGCCGTAGAGGAGTTCATAGAAATACTGTCATCATCTGATGCGGTTTCTACGGCATATAAACGGAGCCGTGCGCTTATCAACGATACGTGCCGGCAAATTTCTGGCAGATATCCCGGTTCACAGGCAGCCGTTCTTATTGGCGAGCTTTTTGCCGGAATGCTGCGTGCTGTCGAGGGTGTCTGCTGAACGGAGGGGGAATATGACAGAAAACTCTGAAACACTGAACTCGCAGGCGATCAGTCTTGCTTCAAAAGGCGAGTATTCAGAAGCGATTGCGTGTTTTGTCAGCGCGCTTCATATAGACAGAGACAACTATCTTCTTTGGTACAACCTTGGCGTTACATACCGCGATGCAGGTCAGATGGAGCAGGCGCGCCAGGCCTTGCTTACAGCGCGAAAACTGAACGACAGCGATGAAGACGTTCTTGATACACTTGCGCTTGCCTGCTATTCGCTCGGACGCATGGATGAAGCCTTCCAATACAGCTTTGAGGCTCTTACTGTTAACAGCACGAACGCGCATATATGGAACAACTTGGGTGTGTTCTATTTTGCCGAAGACGACTACGAGGAAGCCGCCGAATCATTTGAGCAGGCACTTTCGCTTTATCCGCATTATGTGGATGCGCTTGTGAACTTGCGTGACACATACGAAGAGCTTGGAAATACTGTTGGCGTTGAGGAATGTCGGGCCCGTCTGCATGAGCTTCAGTTCGGCAACGGAGGCATTAATGCGTGAGCGGGCGATGGTTGTCTCGGCTGATGACAGCGGTATAAAAGTTGTGCCGCTTATTTCCGATGCTTGTATAAACTGCGACAAGTCCATGTGTGCAAAGCGCGGAAAGCCTTTCAGCGTTTCAAACCCCAAAAAAGTTCCTGTTAAGCGCGGGGATATCGTTAAAATCGTTTCTCCTATGTTGCATCAGGTTTTACAGGCATTGTTCGCACTCGCGCTGCCTGTCCTTCTTGGAGTTTTGGGGTACATTCTTGTTCCGGGAAGCGAAGGTGTAAAAGCCGTTGCTGTCACGCTTTGTTTTGCTGCCGGAGCTGCTGCTGTCTTTGTGGTGACGCACTTTTTGCCGCCGCTTAAAAGCGAAATCGCCGACATTTTACCATATTAGGGGAAAGCACTTTCGCGTTCTGCCCCTGTACTCCAAAAAAAATAGCCACACGGATTCGATTTTCCTAACGGAAAATCAAAATAAATCTATAAGTTTAGCTGAAATTTAGATTTGCATGATAGAATTAAGCTGGGTTAGAGTTTTGAGCATATAAGTCTGCGCCTGTCAGGAGGAATCCCGTGAAAAACATCCGCAAAGCCATTTTTATCGTAGTGTTCGCGCTTATTGCCGGCGCCGCTTTTTCCCAGATAAAAGCCGATGCAACCGGCTGGAAGAAAAACGATTTTACTAAGGAATGGAAAGACTACGAGTGGACATTTTCAACAAGCACCCTCAAAGCCGGAGAAAACTCAATTATTTTTACATACACAAGCGGTGCGCACAAGCTTTGCCTTAAAGACGTCGTTATCAAGGCAGACGGCAGGACAGTCCTTACGGACAACACGGAAAAATCCGCCGGAAACAATCCCAAAAGTGCGGAATACAAGTTCACTCTTACAACAGTGCCTAGAAAACTTACCCTCACGGCAAAAGCGCGAACAGCGGGCGGCTCGGATTCAAACGGATATATCAGTTTTGGCGACAGGATTATCGACGGCGTTCTTTATATAGGTTATGGGCAGAAATCAATCCCTGATAAGAAATATAAGGGCAATCAGGATATCACAGAAATCAGATTTTCGGAGACCGTTACAAAAATCGGCTCGAATTCATTTCAAGGCATTAAAGGACTTAAAAAAGTCGTTATCCCCGGAAATGTCAAAACTGTCGGAGACGGAGCGTTCGTATCCTGTACCAATCTTGAGGAAGTAATTATTGAAGAAGGCGTTGAGATAATTAAAAGTTACGGATTTTATGGCTGTAAAAATCTGAAATCGGTAACTTTCCCAAAATCCATTCAGCAAATTTTCAGTGAAGGTTTGTTTTGGGAAACTAATTCGTCTATGGTTTTCCACTGCTACGCAGGAAGTGAAGCTTACAATCTCTGCTTAAAATCTAATTATCAGGTTGATATCATCGGTATCGACGAAAAATACGCCGCGAGCATTACTGAACTGGATTTTTCAGGCAATACAGTCATAAATCAGATGAATGTTTATTGCCCGAACCTTAAGACAATAAAACTTGGTCGTAATGTAGAGCAAATCGCAGCAGAGGCTTTCCGGAAAAATGATGTTGCAAGTATCGATCTGAACAACAACCTTACCGAAATCGGGAAAAATGCCTTTAACGACAAGACGACTTTGCGCGTAAAGCGCGGAACATACGGCGACAAATGGGCAAAATCAAACGGATATTATCTTAGCGGAGTTCTTGCCGACATCAACTATTATACAAAAGACCGCTCCAAACAGATTACGGAAGATTTTACGCGCATTTTGTGCGACGATACGCCTTATGCGGAGTGGACTTCGTACAAATTTAACACACAGCAGCCGCTTAAACTTGAAGAAGTAGATAACAAGCTCGTCCTTACTTCATTTATGCTTTATCCGTGCAAGAACGTAACTGTTACGGCTCCAGACGGAAAAAAACTTATCAGCAAAAAGACGATTCAGCCGCTTACGCGAACGGTTCTTTGCGGCTTCGATTTTATGGCGGACAGCGTGGAAAACTACACGCTTACAACAGACGATGCGTTTTACAAAAAGCTTGTTTCAATTCCTGTAGACTGGGATATTTCGTTTCACGACTGGTACTATCGGCCTGCGAACATGATGCCTGTTCATTGCCGCCAGTGGATTGCCGGTATTTATAACGTGGCATATATAATCGGTTTGCCTGAGTACGAAAGAAGATGTTACGAAGCCGTTGAGAAAAAGCTTCTCGTTACGAACGAAGAGCTTACCGAATTTCTTTCGAAAGAGCAGATGGGAAAGCTTTTGGAAAAAGCAAGATCTTTCTCGCTTATACTTTGCAAATGTGCTGATGGATACGGTGTATCAGGCGGGCATCCGATTTATCTTAGCAACTCATGGATTGTGGGGCTTTCTGAGGGAACTCCGAACGGCTTCTGGCATGAGTTTTCGCACAGCATGGGTTGGGGGCATCAGCATGGAAACATGTGCAACAACAGTCGTCCCAAACCGTACGATGAGGACTGGCCGACAATCGGAAGCAAATTATTGCAAGAAGAGTTCAAAAACGGAAACGTGCCGTACTGCGAAGGCGAAACTTTCTTGAATCCGTGGTTTTTCTCGTACGAGCACATGAACGAGCCTGATCCGGAAAAAGATGCCGTGAAAAACAGCGTTCTCTATATCGGTGAAAGAATGCCGTGCGCCGAATCGCATAAAAATCAGACAGATTTTACAAAGGTTGTGTTTTCTTCATCAGTCGAGATTTTAAAAGATTCTGCTTTCTACGGAACGTCGATTCAGGAAATCACAATTCCGCCGAGCGTTACTGCTATAAGAAACTCAGCTTTCAATTCGTGTACGGACTTAAAATCTATAGTTATTCCGAACACAGTTAAGACGGTGGGAAACAGCGCGTTCCAAGACTGTAAATCGCTTGCTTCGGCAATAATTGGAAGCGGATTACGCGAACTGAATTATAGGATTTTCAAAGGCTCCGGGCTGACGGAAATAACAATTCCGGGTAGCGTGAAGATAATCGGGAAAGAAGCGTTCCGCGACTGCAAAAAGCTTTCAAAAGTCACAATTGCAGACGGAGTAAAGAAAATCTGTGATGACGCGTTCAACAATACGGCACTTAGGGAACTTGCGATTCCGTCGAGCGTAACGGAAATAGGCAAGAACATAACGTCAAAGAATGTTGTGTGGATTGTAGAAGAGGGCAGTTACGCTTATGATTTCGCGCTCAAGAATAATTTTTATATAAAGCAGGATGCAGGCCCGCTCGAAGAAAATGTTTCAAGGATTCTGGCAGAAATCAGAAATGCCAAAAATGTAGAAAACGCGCCTGTTGACAGTTGGCAGAAGGGCACTTTCACTTCAAAGGATGTCCGCCGCCGGTGGGATTTTTCATCAATTCTTAACGACAATGGCACAGGTGAATACGTAATAACGTTCACTTATAAAAGCGGTGCTCACAAATTGTGCCTTTCTGACGCGCTTTTTATGGCAGACGGCAATGCGATTGCGTTCTATCCGGAGATGCGGTCGGCTGGATTAAACCCGACTGAGATTCTTTATGCCATAAGCGTTCCGAAGGGAACAAAAAAACTGGAGTTTCTTGCGCTTGCTCACACCGCCGGTGGAAATGACTCCAATGGAACGATAACAGTTTCTATGCAGGACGACGGAACGCTTGAAGGCATTGCCGCAAGAATTATGACAGAAAGCAGCAATGCCGCGCTTGCGCCCACAGATAAGTGGAATAAAGATACTTTCACAACAAATGATGTTCGGCGTAAGTGGGATTTTTCTTCTTTACTTAAGGGAAATGCGGGCGGAGAATATGTCGTGTCGTTCATCTACACAAGCGGGAATAATTCGCTTAGTCTGAGCGATACGCTTTTTGTCGCCGACGGAAAACCGATTGCCCATTTTCCGGAGCAGGAAACTACAGGAAAAGATTCGTACCAGGTTGCATACAGAATTGATGTTCCGAAAAATACGAAAAAGCTTGAGATGTATGCGCTTGTCAAAAAGTCCGGCGGCGACACAAACGGAACGGTGCTCGTAGAAACGCTGTCAAACAAGGTTACAAGGATTTTATCAGAAACAAGAAAAGCGGAAATTGCGCCAAGCGAAAGCTGGGGAATAAATACTTTCACGGAAAATGACGTTCGCCGTAAATGGGATTTTTCTTCGGTTCTGAGCAGTGAGGATGGCGAAATTGTTTCCGGCGGCGAATATACGGTATCGTTCTTATATACGGCGGATGGAATTAAGGCGAATTTGTCAGACATTCTGTATCTTTCTGATGTTATGTTCTTTGCAGACGGCAAGCTTATTCAGTATTTCCCTGAGACGCGGACAACAAAGCTCCTTGTAGCGCCGATTGAGTACACGATTGAAGTTCCAAACGGAACGAAAAAACTGGAAATGTCCGCGCTTGCCCGGAATAGGGCCGGTGCTGGAAGTATCAGTTGTCGGGCAGGGGGTGTAGGAACGCCGTAGGCGTTCGCGCAGCGAATGGAGCGCGGTTAGCGCGGAATTCCGCAACACCCGACGACAGATTGTGCGCGAAGGCGGACAATCTGTCGTGCCCGCCATATAGCCATATAAATCTCTAGATTCTTAGCCTTTGAGCGCGATTCTGTTGATTGCATCAGCCATGCCGGAAAGAGGGACTTGCTCCTGAACAGCGCCCATTTCCCAAGCGACTTTAGGCATTCCGTAGACAATCGAGCTTTTCTCGTCCTGACCAAGCGTCCTTGCGCCCTGTTTGCGCATTTCCGCAAGCTGTGCCGCGCCGTCGCGTCCCATTCCCGTCATTATGATGCCGAGCGCGTGATTCTGGAATACTTGTGCAACGGACTCGAACAGTACGTCTACAGACGGACGGTGACCGTTCCGTGGCTCGGTGTCTATAACGCGCACAATGGACGCGAGCTTCTTGCGCTCAACGATAATATGATGGCTTCCCGGTGCTATAAGAATGCGGCCCGGCTTTAGGATGTCGCCGTCCTGCGCTTCCTTTACTTCGAGCGGGCAGATGTTGTTAAGGCTGTTCGCGAATTCTGCGGTGAAACCTGCTGGCATGTGCTGCACGACGAGTATCGGCTGTTTTATGTCGCCGGAGATTTTCGCGAATACTTCGCGCAGTGCGTTCGGACCGCCTGTTGAAATACCGATAGCGATAAGTTCAATCTGACCTGGTTCTCTTATCGGGACAATTTCTTTCTTTTCTTTTGTAGAGACTGTCCACGACGGTGTTTTGAAGCTTAACGGAACAACGTTTCTTGTCTCTGGTTTTGGTGTTGCGACGGACGGTTCCAGTCTTGCCGGGCGTGCTATTGCGCTTGCAGGCGGTTCCTCACGCGGCTCCAGGTATGTGTTGAGCACACTGCCAGAAAGCCCGCGTTTGTCATGGGCGTAGCGTCCGCCGTAGCTTATGAGCTTTTCTGTAAGTTTTTCAGCAACTTTGTGTATATCGAGCGAAATTGCGCCGGACGGCTTCTGGATAAAGTCGCATGCGCCCATTTCAAGGCACTGCATGGTTACGACGGCGCCGTTGCTTGTAAGACTGGAGAGCATTACGACAGGAATATCTATTCCTCTGTTCTTGCGTTCCTGAAGAAACTGAAGTCCGTTCATTACGGGCATTTCAACGTCAAGAACGATAACGTCCGGCTTGCAGAGCGGAATTTTCTCAAGCGCAAACTGTCCGTTCATGGCAGTCGCTGCCACGCACAAATTCGGGGCTGACTCAACAATGCGAGAAACAAGATTCCTCATAAGAGCGGAATCGTCAACAATCAGAACAGATATCTTATCCATAACATTTTTCCTAATTCAGGGAAGTGCCGAGCGATGTTGTCATCAATCAGCAGACCCTTGTTCTACTTCTCGTTTTTTTGGTAAAGACATGCCCAATCTGTCTTAAGAAACTCAAACTTTGTGTTCATTCCGAACAGCGATTCTGAATGACCTATGAACAGATAAGCCTGCGATGCAAGGGAATCGTAAAAATGGTTTATTGTAGCCAGCTGTGCTGCCTCATCAAAATAAATCAATACGTTCCGGCAGAAAATTATATCAAGGTTACGAAGACCTGCGTCATACTTCAGGTTATGGTAGTCGAACCGTATGCGCTTCATTATGTCGTCGCACACCTGATATCCGTTGTCCCTCTTTATCATGTATTTATCAAGATATTCCGGCGGGATGCCCGTAATCTTTGAGTTGTCGTAGAAACCCTGCTTTCCGACCATCAGCGATTTGAGCGACAAGTCGGATGCGATGATTTCGAACGTGTACGGCGGCGGCAGAATCTTCTTAAGAATCATGGCGATAGTGTACGGCTCTTCACCGGTGGAGCATCCTGCGCTCCAAATTTTGACCACGGTGTCTCCACGTGATTTTTTTCGTTCTAGGACGTGAGGAATGACGTAGTTTTCCAGAGCGTCGAAATGCGGCTGGTTGCGGAAAAAGCGGGTAAGATTCGTCGTTACGGAATCAAGGAGAAGCTTCATTTCCTCTTTGTCAGAGCTGATGAGCTTATAGTACTCCTGGATATCCGACATCTGTTTCTCTCTGAGCCGTTCTTTAAGGCGGCTGTCGAGGATTGAGCGGTTTGTTGTAGAGAACGTAATGCCGCTCTCGTCATATATCACCTTTCTGAAAAGGTCAAAATCTGCATCTGTCAATAAGTCTGCCATAAAAATCATTTTATCTCACGATATTGAAAACTTCAAGGAATATATTCTTATTGACAAGATAGAATTATTACTGTGAAATATTTTTAATGAGTTTTTCAGATTTTTTATCAGTCAGAAGATTTTTTCATAGCAGGGCAGGCAGCCGCGTCGTCGCTGAAAAATGTACGGGCGCGAAGCGTCTTTCAGCCGGTAACAGGCGCATAGCAGCCCGATTTTTGCCGATTCTGCTTTTTCCCATGTTGCTTTTTTCGTGCTCAATTGATTACAGCATACCGAGCGTAAGCGAATCCGATAAGCCAGAGTTCATTTTCAAAAACGCATCGTTTTCCAGAACGGAAGGCGGCAGAGTAAAGGCTGTTGTATATGCGGATGAGATAGAGCTCTACCGTTCCGAGGACTGCATGTACGGAAGCGGCATTTCGTTCGTCGTTTACAATGCGGACGGCGGGCTTTCTGTTGCTGGTTCTTGCGGACTTTTTTCGGCAGATACTTCTAAAGAACAGTATTATTTTTATGATGAGGTTAATTTAACGAGCTACGAGCAGGATATGCGCGTCGAGGCAGATAATATCAACTGGAACGGCAAAACGGAGCAGCTTGTGAGCGCGGGCGTTGCGCCCGTTCGCATTTATTCCGGCGGATTCAGCGGCTCTAGTTCTGGTTCCGGCACGTCATCCGTGACCGCGGAGCTGACGGGAATGGGCTTTTCTGCGGACGGCGCCAGCCTGGAGTACCAGTTCGCGGACGGCGTCAGCGGTACGCTTTACACTAACGATTCGGGGGCTGGAAAATGAAAAGACTTGTAGCGGTTTTGCTGTGCGCGTTTTTTTTGGGTGCTTTTTTTGCGGCCGGCGCGTTCGCAGATTCTATAACTTTTAAGGCTTCCAAAATGACGGGCAATGCCGGTGAGACCCGCCAGAACACGGTGCTTTCTGGAAGCGCATGGGTTAAAACCTCTGACATGGAGATTTACGCTGACAAAATAACGCTTTCCGGCAAAGATTACGAAAAAGTGATTGCAGAAGGCAACATAAGAGGCGAGGATACAAAATCCGGCTTTTCTTTTTCGTGCGGCAGGCTTACTTTTAACAGAGACACCGGCATTGCCCGGCTTCAGGATAACGTTGATCTTAACGACAGAAAGAACGGCGTAAAAGCGACCGCCGGCATAATAGAGTATGACAGGGCTACAGAAACCGCCGTCCTGCAGATAAATATTCGTCTGGAGCAGAAGAATTCCGTCTGCACGTCTGCAATAGCCGTTTACCGTAAGAACGAGCAGACTCTTGAAATGAACGGAAATCCCGTCGTCGTCCGCGGTAAGGACACATTTCGCGCTCAGACGATTTTCTTTGACCTGGATACGCAGGAAATTACGCTTGACGGACGCGTGAGCGGAACTGTTACAGAAGGGGAGAACTGATGAATACGCTTGTGGTTTCGTCACTGTATAAGAACTTCGGCAAGAAAAAAGTAGTGCAGGGTGTTAACTTCAGAATGCATACAGGCGAGGTTGTGGGACTTCTTGGCCCTAACGGAGCCGGCAAAACTACGACTTTTTATATGATTGTCGGGTTTTATCGGCCCGATTCAGGCGACGTATTCCTTGATGAAGAGAACATAACTCGGCTCCCGATGTACAAGCGTGCCCGCTACGGTATTTCCTACTTGCCGCAGGAACCTTCTGTTTTCAAGAAGCTTACGGTTGAAGAAAACATATGGGCAATTTTGGAGACCCGAAAAGATATTTCAAAGGCAGAAAAAAAGCAGAAGCTTGAAAGCCTTATCGAAGAGTTTTCAATTGGCAGAATCCGCAAACAGCTTGCGTATTCGCTTTCCGGCGGTGAGCGTCGCCGTACCGAAATAGCGCGTTCGCTTGCGATAGAGCCGAAGTTCCTGCTGCTTGACGAGCCGTTTGCCGGTATTGACCCGATCGCCGTAGCGGACATAAAGGACATGGTTCGGCTGCTTGCAAGGCGCGGCATCGGTGTTCTTATAACAGACCATAACGTTCGTGACACGCTGGAGATAACAGACCGTTCTATAATCATAAGTAACGGTGAAATTGTCGCTCAGGGCGGAAAAGAAGACATTCTTAAGTCGGAAATAGCGCGCAAGATTTATCTTGGCGAAGAATTCCGCATGTAGTTGACTAAAAGTGCTTTTAAGTGCTATTCTTAGTTTCCCGTATATCTGCATTTTCACGTATCATTTATGGGTTTGCTCGCCCGATACAGTGAAACAGACTGACAGCCAGATGCAAGGCAAGAGGTCTGAAAAGATTTTATACTGTAAGGTACATACATGAAGACTATTTTCGTAAAAGAACAGGATGCAGTACGTAACTGGTTCGTTATCGATGCTGCTGGCAAGCCGCTCGGTCGTGTTGCTGCTAAGGTTGCCATGGTATTGCGCGGAAAGCACAAGCCTACATACACACCTAACCAGGAAATGGGTGACTATGTAATTATCGTTAATGCTGATAAAGTTGCAGTTACAGGTCGTAAAGAGACAGACAAGATGTATCATCATTATACTGGTTTCATCGGTGGACTTAAGTCTCGTAACTTCAAGACTACGATTGAAAGACATCCTGAGGATCCTCTGAAGCTCGCCATCAAGGGAATGCTTCCTAATGGCCGTCTTGGACGCAAACTGCTGAAGAATGTAAAGATCTATGCTGGTGCTGAGCATCCGTCAATGGCTCAGAAACCTCAGACACTGGATATTTAAGTAGGAGCCTATTGTGATTAAGAATATCGGTATTGGTACAGGAAGAAGAAAGACTGCAACAGCACGTGTTTTCATCCGTGAAGGTAACGGAAAAATAACTGTTAACGGCAAGGATCTTGCAGAGTATTTTGCTACACCTGAGCAGGTTCAGGTTGTAAAGCAGCCACTTATGGTTACTGCAAGCGATACAAAATATGACCTTATCATCAACGTAACTGGTGGTGGTCTTAACGGACAGGCTGGTGCATGTCTCCACGGCATTGCAAGAGCTCTTACACAGGTTGATCAGGCAAACTACGCATCACTCCATGCAAACGGATACCTTACTCGCGATTCCCGCATGGTTGAGCGCAAGAAGTACGGTCAGCGCGGTGCACGCAGACGGTTCCAGTTCAGCAAGCGTTAGTTTACGATTTTTGGGGAAAGCTCCTGTTTTTGGCGGGGCTTTCTGCCGGTTTCGCCCGGTGGCTTATGCTTTCGGGTGCTGCGCTTAGCAACAAAGACTGATAGGAGGCATTTTGCTTTCTGGTCAGTCTTTTTTTTTGAGGTGAGTTGATGGGCGTTCATGTCCTGAATGATCTTGAATGTGTCTCAAAAGATTGCGTTAAATGCATGTTCGACGACGGCACGGCGTTTTTTGTGCGGCTTTCGTATTTGGAGCGTTTCTGTGTTGATGACGCGGCTCCCGGCATTGAGCTTTCTGACGAGGATTTTCTTGATTTTGTTCAGGCAGGAAGCGCGTTCGCTGCCGAAAAGTGCGCCGTTGAGTATCTTGCGGCAAGGGAGCACAGCCGGTATCAGCTGCGGCTGAAGCTTATAAAAAAAGCGCATTCCGAGGAAGCTTCCGCAAAGGCGCTTGATTTTCTTGAAAGGGAAGGGTGGCTTTCTGACAGGCGGTTCGCGGAGGAGTGGCTTAGAAGCCGTGGGGCGCATCATTACGAGGGGCGCACGCGTCTGATGCAGGAGCTTAGAAGCCGCGGCGTGAGCAAAGTGCTTGCTTTGGAGTGCGTGGGACAGTTTTTTGAGGACAATTCCGAGGAAGATCAGTTCGAAAAAGCGTGCAAAAAACTTGAAAAGCAGGGCAAAAAAGGCGAAAAGCTGGTTAATGCCTTGATAAGACTCGGATTTTCGAGTAAACTTATTGGAAAAAGATATAAAAAGTTTGAGGATTGATATTGCCGGTTGTCCGGCAAGTTTGCAGGCGTTATGTTCTTGAAACTTTCGGAGCTTTCCGTTGTTTCTTTGTTGTGTTCCCCTTTTAATTTTTTACATCCTATGTTATAATAACAGAGATATTTGAGAAATTTTAAGATTTGTTCATTTTTGTTTATTATATTTAGAGGTGAAGATGAGTAAAGAATCTCGTAAGACAGTAGTTTATTCTGCGTTGGAAGTCGCAAATATTTGCGGTGTAGTCAACCAGACTGCAATCAACTGGATCCGTAATGGATACCTTAAGGCTTTCAGTACTCCTGGCGGCCAGTACAGGGTATATCGGGATGATTTGGTCGAATTCATGATGAAACGGCATATGCGTATTCCGTCTGATCTTGGAAATGATTCTGAACCAAACGAGCAGAAATATATTCTTATCGTAGATGACGACCACGGCTTAAACAACGTTATTTTGAAATTTTTCGAGAAAAAATTCCCAGAGTTTGAGATGTGTCAGGCTTTTGACGGATTTGAGGCTGGCGTTCAGCTCGTTGCGAAAAAGCCGGATATCGTTCTGCTTGACCTTAACCTTCCGGGCGTTGACGGATTCAGTCTTTGCCGCCGTATAAACGAGTCTGATGAATTCGGAAAGCCGGTTGTATTTGTAATAACTTCTCTCAACGATGATGGAGTTGAGGAAAACGTAAAGAAAATCGGTGCGACGGAGTTCTTCCGTAAGCCGTTGAATCTTGTTGAGCTTGCGGATGCAGTGAAGAAAGTCTTAGGCTGATGCGCTTGGCAGGATAAATAAAAACCCCGCTTTCCAGAAAAACTGGAGTGCGGGGCTTTTTTTTGCACTCGTGCGCTGTTATTTTACTTCGACGGAGCCGAGCGGTCTTATCTTCATCGCGTAGACCGGGCTCTTTGTTCCAGAAGCTGCTGTCCAGCCAAGCGCTTTCTCCATGTACTCGCGGTACTCGGCTTCAAGCGAAGACGGGATGAATGCCTGGATAACGCCGGCAAATCCGCCGCCGTGAATACGGCAAGCCGCTTTTCCCGGGACGCGTGTCTTTATGAAATGCTCCGTGAGAGCAAGGCATACGGCGACCGGCTGCTCGTCCGCATGGTTTGGCACGCAAATGTTCTGGAGCCATTTCCATGATGAGTTGCCGGATTCTGTAATTATGCGCAGGAATGCGTCAAAATCGTTGTTTTCCAAAGCTTTTGCCTGTACTTCTACGCGGTCGTTTTCCTCAAAGAAGTGGAAAGCGCGGAGAGCAGCGCGGTCGCCGCACTTTTCACGTATAATAGGAAGATTTTCGCAAACTTTCTCAAAGGAAAGTCCGCGAAGTGTTTTCTGTCCGAGCACGGCGGCGACAGACTTCATTTCGCTTGGAATTGATGAATACTCTGCTGAAAGGTCGGCGTGGCTCTTTCCTGTGTTGACGATCATCATCGTGTAGCCCTGCGCGCCAAAGTCGAAGTTCAGCTGCTTTACAGCGGGGTTTACCGGGTCTGCAAAGTCTATTGTCACCATGCCGCCGGTTGCGCATGCTGTCTGGTCAAGAAGTCCGGATGCTTTGTCCCAGTAATTGTTTTCGGCGTACTGTCCAGCGGACGCAAGAACGCTTACAGGGAGCTTTCCGTCGTTGTAGAGCCAGTTAATTATCGTGCCTATCATCATTTCAAACGATGCGGAAGAGCTTACTCCGGCGGCGGCAATTACGTCGCTCTGGAAGCACGCTTTGAATCCGCCTGTTTTAAGTCCTTTCTCTTTTAACGCATGGAGCATTCCGCGAATCAGTGCCGCGGAGCCTGTCTCGCCAGCCTTGCGTGT
>JAEEGK010004453.1_pt1 | contig 34306 bp, 18 predicted proteins | sample 8958771 | NCBI WGS metagenome assembly JAEEGK01 (sample SAMN16246547, study PRJNA631951) | gut metagenome | biome: gut microbiome; feature: rumen; material: SC-attached | host: Bos | place: Iran: Karaj | collected 2018-10 | reverse complement strand
TAATGTTTTTGTTTTTGCTATTTTATTTTTATTTATTAAATTTTTTTCATTTGTTTTAATTGGAATTTGATTATTATGAATAAATTAATTTCTAATTTTTGTTTTATTATTTTTTACATTTGAAGGTGAACTAATATAAATAGTATTATTATTATATTTTTGATCCATATAAAATATTGTTGATGATATTTTTTTATGATTACTATTATTATTCTTATTATTTGATTTCTGTGATAAATTTCTATTAGTATTAGTAGATAAAAAATTATTTCCATTTATTATTGTATTATTATTTTTCATTGTGTTCATATTTGATAATTCACTATAAAGAAATCTTTTATAATTTCTTCCTTTAATATTATTATTATTATTTTGTTTAGGAATTTTATTTTGTGTTTTTATTTTATTTAAATTTTTTTTTTTATCAAAATTTACTTTAATTTCTTTTTCAGCATTCTCAATCATTTTAATAACATTATCCATAATAAAAGTATTAGAAGTATCATTATCATTATTTAATCCAAAAAATCTTTTAACTCCACTAGTATCAGTTTGATTTAAAATAGAATCAATAGCATTATCATTAAAAACAATATCATCAATATTACAATCATTAATTCCTTCATTTAATTTTTTTTCTTTTTCTTCTTCTAATTCTTGTTGTTGATCAATTACTCTTTGTTTTCTTTGAATATTTTTATAAATATATTTTGATTCAGGTAAAACAACATAATTTGGAAAAATAACAGAACAACTATCATAATATTCAAAAATTTTTGGTAAACATTCTTTACTTTCTTCAATTGGATATAATTTTTGAAGAAATTCTGAATAATCTCCATTTATTAAATAATCTTTAAATTCTGCTACTATATGTGTACTGTCATTACATATTATTTCATTTATTATTTTTATATTGTAAAAATCATTATCGTTTGAATATGTTTCTTTAAAAATTTTGTATATTTTTTTTTCTATTTCAAATTGTTTGTTTTCGTTTTTAAATTTGGAATTTTTTTTATTTGAGTATTTTTTTAATGTGTTGTTTAGGTTTTCTGATTGATATTTTGATATTATTTTGTTTGTTTCAGAATAGTTTGTTGAATTTTTCTCATTTTGAAGAAGTTTATTATTATTTTGAGAATGAGAATTTTTTGATGATTTAAATGTTTTCATTTAATTTAATTTTTCTATTTGTATTTAAAAAATTATAAAAATAATAATTAATAAAATAATATACTTTTAAATGGTAAGTAATTCATTTTAATTTGAAAAATAACAAACACATTTTTTTAATAAATAAAGTAAAAGAAGTTTAATAAATAATTTATTGTCAAGAAATGACAAATCTAGATTTTCATATTCTTTAAAAATTTTTAATTTAAAAAAAATATTGTTTTCAGTTTAATAAGAAAAAGTGTTTAACAAATACAAAATTTGAAATTAATTAATTTGAAATAATTAAATTTTTTTTCTTTGTAAAATAAATGTATGGTAATAGACAAAGTTTATATGGTACTAATACATATAGAAATGCATCATTATCACCCTCTTACAATCCACAAAATAAGAATATAGAATATCAAAATATAAGCAAATCTTCTCAACTTAATATGGTAGGAAGAATGGCTATATCAACACCAAATTATCATTATATTAAAAGATCACCAACACCAGCTCAACAAAATATTTCTAAAAATAATTCAACAATAGATTCATCAAAGCAAAATAGTTTATCTGAAACAATAAATAAAAATTTTTTAAACAATTATTATAATTATTCTAATAATAAACAAATAGGTAACGAATATAATAATCAATATAATAATAATAGACAATATAATAATAATCAATATAATAATAATAATCAATATAATAATAATCAATTTAATAATAATAGACAATATAATAATAATCAATATAATAATAACCAATATAATAATAATATACAAGAAGTTATTAATAAAAGACCTCAATATAATTCACCAATATATTCCAATCAAACAATTCAAGGAAATGTAAATTATATTCAAAAACCAAATATAAATGAGAATTTATTTTCAAACTCTCAAAACCAAATTCAAAAACAATATTCATATTCAATAAATAATACAAAAAATATACCAAATCAAAGAAATATAAATCCATATCAATATCAAAATAATTTAAATAAAACAATAATTTCATATCCAAAACAAAATTTATATCAAAACAACCCAAATCAAAATTTATACAATCCCCAAAATGATCAATACAAAAACATATATTACAATCCTCAAATAACATCAACAAACCTATATCAAATAAAAACACCATTTAATCAAAGAAATCCAAATTTAAATCCATACATACAAAAAAATCAACCTCTCCAAAATTCATTATATATAAACTCTCCAAAAAATGAAAATGAAATAATCCAAAATCCGGAAAGTATAATATCAAAATATTCAACATTCACAATAGGAGGTCGTAGTATAGAAGGTCACAATAAAACAAATCAAGATTCCTCAATAGCAAAAAATCATTCTCAAAAAGAATTTACGTTCGGAGTATTTGATGGTCATGGTCCAGATGGTCATTTCGTAAGTCAATCAATAAAACAATATTTTGAAATGCAACCAAATACAAATTTATCATCAAAGGAAAATTTACAAATAATATTTTCAACTTTATCAAAACAAATAACATCACAGAAAAATTTTGATACTCTTAATTCAGGTTCAACATGTGTTTTAGTTCATATAACACCAAATAAAATAATATGTGCAAATTGTGGTGATTCAAGAGCAATTTTAATAACAAATCCATTAAATAATATAATTGAATTATCACATGATCATAAACCTGAAGTTTTAGAAGAAAGAAGGAGAATTGAACAAAGTGGAGGAAGAGTTTTTCAAGTTTATGGAATGGGACCTTATCGTGTTTGGATGAGGAATGATTTATATCCTGGTTTAGCTATGAGTAGATCTATTGGTGATGGTATTGCTCATAGTATTGGTGTTAGTGATATACCTGAAATTTTAGAGTTTGATGTTAGGAATGTTAGACCTGTTGCTTTAATTGTTGCTTCTGATGGTGTTTGGGAATTTTTAAGTAATCAAGATGTTAAAGATGAAGTTGGAAAATTTTTATATAGGGATGATTGTGATATGTGTGCTAGAAGTATTTGCCAAAGAGCTAGGGCTGCTTGGGAAAGAAATGGAGTTTATTGTGATGATATTACTGCTGTTGTTGCTTTTTTTAAAGGTTAAGCTTTTTGAGTTTTGTTTTTATTATTTTTTTTTATGCTTTTTTTTTTTTGGTATTTTTTTTGGTTTTGATGACTTTATTATTTATTGATTTTTGTTTTTTTTCGAAATAAGTGTTTTAATATATTTTTTAATTTTTAAATCATTTATATAAATAAAATAATAAAATTTTCATTAAATTTTAAATAATTTTTATATTATATTTTTAAAATATCTTTTCTCTAAATAATATAAAACGCATAAACCACTAAAAAAATCTCTTTAATAAAACATATTTTAAGCTTGTTCTTCAGGATTAACTTCAGTAGCACCTTCACTAGGCATTTCTTCTTTTTTTTCCTCTTCTTTTTTTTCTTCTTTATTATCTTCTTCTTCTCCTTCATCTTCCTCATCTTCAACTTTTTTAAACTCTCCAGAATTTTTACTAAACTCCAATTTACTAACATCAAACTTTTGTTTTTTATCATTTAAAACATACAAATAAACAATAGCATCTTCACCTTGAAGTACCATTAAAACAAAAGAAGGAGTAGGATCAGGCATAACATGAGAAAAGCTTCCAGAAATAGAACCAGGATTAATATAAAATTTACCTTCTTTAGATTTAACATCAATAACATGAGTATGTCCTGATAATAAAATATCACATCCTAATTCTCTTTGAACATTACTTAATGCTTCTAAATCACCCCATGGTAAAACTTGATGACCATGTATCATTCCAATTTTAAATTCTCCTATTTGAACTAATTTTTTTTCTGGCATTTCTGTTTCGTCAAAATCACCTTTTACACAATGGAAATCATTTGAAAGAGATTTTAACCAATCGTAACTTTCACGTGAACCTATGTTACCTAATGATAATACATGTTGAAGTTTGTTTGGGATTAATATTGATTTGAATTGCTCACTTATATCTGGTGCACGTTGAGGAACAAACATGTCACCTACTACGAGAACTAATTCTGGATTCATTTTGATTTATAATAATTTTTTTTTTTTTTTTTGGTTTTTTTGATATTTTTTTTATTTAATTAATTATTTATTTATTTTTTTAATTATTTTTTATTTTTAAATTATTTTTTAATTTATGGGATTTTTAATATTTGATATTTATTTATAATAATTTAGTTTTTTTTATATTAATTTTAATTTTAAATGTTTAAGTAGTTTTATTTGTTAATTCAAATGACCAACCATCTAAATCATATGACCATATTTCATTTTCTGTTAATGGTTCATTTTTATTTCTAATTTTTTTATTTGAATTTTGTAATTTTTCATTATTATCATTTGATTGATTATCACCAAATAAATTTTTAATTTTAAAAGAATTTGAGTTAGTCATATTATCATTATTATTATCATTATTAATATCATTATTATTATATTCATTATTATTTTCATATTCATTTTCATATTCTGTTTCATTTTCATTTTTATTATTTTTTATATTTAATCCAAAAAGTTTTTCCATTGATTTATCAATATGTTTTTTTTCATATTTTTCATTTTTTAACATTTGATCAGGATAATAAACAGGTAACCTAACCATTTTTAAACTTTTATCTTCAGATAAAGTAATTAAAGATTTTCTTTTTTCTTCATAAAACATATCAGGAATACTTCTTAAATGAGCATCAATAACAAATTCAGGAATTTGATCATTATCATAATAAACATTAATAGAACCATTTGACAAAGCAAAAAGCATTTCTCCTCTTTCAGTTAAAACAATTTTATTAATAGTAACAACAGGACTAATATTCATTTCTTTAATTTTATTAACTTCTAATTTTTTATAGTTTAAATTTTTTCCATCATAATTATTAATTTTATAAAATAAAACTTTACCTCCTTTAACACCAAAAATACAAATATCATTATCAAAATTAAAATAAATAGTAGTAATCATTGTTTCAGTTGAAACAGTAAATTTTTTAATAATTTGAGGATTAATTGGATTTGAAATTAAATCAATAATATAAACATTTCCTCCTTCATCTCCTAAAATAACTCTTCCTAAATTTTCATCATAAAACATTGAACTAATTTTTTTAATTGATATTAAATATTCTTTTAATAAAGTTTTATAATTTAAATCAAATATTTTAATATAATTCTCATTTGCAATAGTATAAATGTAACCTTGATTAAAATTTATTATTGTTCCTATTATTTTTACATTATGTGCTTGAAAATTTCCTGCTTCAATTAAAAATTGACCTTGACTTTCTTCAGTATTTTCATTTATAAATATTTTATATAAATTTATTGTTCCATCATTCATTCCTAAACAAAGACAATTTTTATCTTTATAAAAATTAATTGATGTACATTCTGAATATGTTGGTTTTGCATATAAAACTTCAAAATGATAATTATCTTGATAACTTTTAATTATATTAAATATTGCGATTTGACCTAAAATTTTTTTTACTGTTTGATTATTGTTTTTTTTTTTAAAAAAAGAAAAATTTTTTATTTTATTTTTTATTCCTTGGAAAATTGAATTTTGTGCTTTACCACAACCTATAAATAATAAATTTGCATTTTCTAAAAAATAACCACATGAAATTGGTAAAACTAATTCACCATGTAAATCATATAATTCTAAAGGATAATGTAATTGAATATCAGGATAATGATTTTCTAATCTTAAGAATTTAACACAATAAATTGAAGTTAATAAATCTGGTCTTTTACAAATTTCTTTTAAATAAATATTTAATTTATCTTTTTTTAAAATTATATCATTTGTATCAGTTAATTTTGGAAAAGAAGAACCAGGAAAAATTGGAACTGTTGTATAATATTTTTCAAAAATTAAATTCATTTCAAAAAATTCTTTATATTTTCGAAATAAACTCCATTCTTTTTTTGATAAATTTGAATATAAATCAATTTGAAAAAAAACAATTTCTTCGGTTCCTGAGTATTTAATTTCAAAATTTGAAACACAAACACTTAAATTATATTCATTTATATCTATTTGATCTTTTGATTGTGAAAGTGAATTTAATGAATTTGAATTAATTCCAAATAAATTTGCTGATGATGGTCTTGATAAAATTCTGTAATTATCACTTAAAAAATTATCATTTTCATTATTATTATTAATTATTAAATTTGAATTTTGATTATTTGAAAATGGAGATATTTTATTTATTGTTTCTGGAACTTTTGATATTGAATTTTTTATAAAATTTCCTATTTCTGATGCTTCTTGTTTTAATTGATTTTTAAATGTTTTTTTTTCTTTTACTAATTTATCTTCTAAATCATTATTTATATTATTATTATTTTTAAAAAATGAATTACTTATAAAATTTAAATTATCATTATTATTGTTACTGTTATTGTCTAATAAATCAAATGATTTTCCTGATGATGAATTTGTGAATGTGTTGCTGTAATTAAAATAATTGTTTTCATTTTTTATATTTTTATTAAATAAATTTGAACTATTATCATTTTCATTGTTTTGGTTAAAGGAATCATTGTCTATAAACATTTTTTTTAAATTTAATTCTTAGTTAAATAATAATTATATTTATTAAAATTTGGAATTAAAGTTTTAAAAATTATAAATATATAATTAAACAAATTAATATTATATTAACAATCTAATTTATCTAATTTTTTAATTTATATAAAATTTTTTCTACTATTAAATATAATTTAATTTTTATAAAAGTTAATATTAAATAATAAGAAAAAGATTAATAAATTTTTAAAAGATTATTAATATTTCTTATTATATTTATTCTATTAATTCATAAAACATCAATGAAAATATTTATATTTTTTTAATTACAGTAAATAAAAAAATATTTTAAAGAATGGAGATTAATTTGAAATATTTAAAATAAATATTAAAAGAATTTCAATATTTAATATTATATTAAAATTACATTAAGAATTCATTTTATTTTAATTTTTATTCTTTATTTTTGTAAAATAATGAAGAATCAAAATATTATTCAATCACCATCAATAAAAACAAAAAAAAATATAGAAGGAAACAATTTAATTTTACCAATAGAATTAAAAAATCAACCATTAAAAACTTATTTATCATTATCAGCAAACGATAATAACAATTTATTTATATATTTAAATAAATCATCAGATGAATTAAAAGAGGAAATTTCCTTAATAAAAAATCATATAAATGAAAAAATAACAATAATCCAAAACTACGAAAATAAATTAAAAGAAAAAACCCAAACAATATCATCATTAAAAAACTTAATAACAGAAAAAGAAAAAGAAATAGAAATCGAAAAAAATAATTTACAAATTCAAAACAACACAATAAATGAATTAAAATCATCAATAAACGATTTAGGAAAATATTTTCAATCAACAATAAATCAAAATTCCAATATTGAATTTTTAAATCAAAAATTTTTAAACATAACATACACAGATCAATACATAATATCAAATTTACAAAAAGATTTAACAGATTATCAAGAATACATTCATGAAGTAATATCACATAAAAAACCAGTAATAAATGAAATATTAAATGAATTACAATTAGTAGTAAATGAAGTAAATCCAAATTATAAAGTAAATTTATATGGTTCATATTGTACAGGATTATGTCTTCCTTGGAGTGATATTGATACTGTAATTTCACATGATCCTGCACATGGAGAAGAATTATTTCTTAATAAATTATATATGAAATTAATTAAAAAATCATGGGTTAAAAGTCATAAATTTATTGAAAATACAAGTGTTCCTATTATTAAATTAATTTCTAATGATAAATTTAATTTTCATATTGATATTTCTGTTGAAAATGATAAACATTTTGGTTTAAAAACTGTTGAATTAGTTAAATCTTATATGAAAACTTATCCTGTTTTAGAACCAATTATTCTTGCTTTGAAAACTTTATTAGCTAATGGTAATTTAAATAATCCTTATACTGGAGGTTTAAGTTCTTATGGTTTAATTTTAATGGTTGTTTCTTATATTCAAAGTAAAATTGAAAATCAAAAATATAATAGTGAATCTCCTAATATTATAGGAGAAACTTTTTTAAATGTTTTAAGTCATTATGGAATTTTATTTGATTTTAATAAATATATTATTATTACTTATCCTGTTAATAATGATGTTATGTATGATAATGAAAAAGAATTTGGATATCATTTAGAAACTAATAGTCATGAATTAATTATTGTTGATCCTTTAAATAAACAAAATAATGTTGCTAAAAGTACTTTTCATTATATGAATATTAAAATGGCTTTTATGATTGCTTATATGGTTGCTAAAGAAGATTGTGAATGTGGTTGTCATTTTAATGTTATTCAAAATAAATATTTTGAAACTGAACATTGTATACTTAAAAGAATTTTTAATTCAGTTAAAAGATTTAGTGATGTTAATAAACAACCTTATTAAAAATTAAAAATTGTGATTTATAAATTTATTATTAAATTTCATAGTATGATATAATTATCATAATAAATTTTAAATAATAATATATGAATGATATCATTCATATATAAATTATAGTTAAAGGATTTCAATTATAAAATTGATATATTATTTTTATAAATATTTTTTTATTTTAAGTATTTGAATTAATAATAATATAATTAAATTATATTTTTCATAAAATAATAAGATTTATATTAATCAAATTAAAAATGAATTACAAATTTGATTGAAAATTTACATCTTAAAAATCAAAATGATAAATTAAATTTGATTTTAAATAAATTAATAAATAAATAAAAAAAAATAAAAGTAAATATATTCATAAAAAAAGCTAAAAAATATCTTATTAAAAAAAAAAAGTTAAAAATCATATTTTATTATATAACCAAATATCTCATTCCTCTAGCATTTAAATATTTCCTCAATTTACACATATTATCTTCATAAGGAACATAATGAGTTCTATAAGTAGTATCAAAATTATCAGGAGCATTATCACAAGGAACAAAAGCATAACTTGTTAAATTAGGATTCTTATCAGCATTATTATCAACCATTTGTTTAGGAGTATACTCAGTATTATAAGTAGTATTAGGATTAAGTTCTCCTGCAAATTTAAGATTATCTTTAGCAAATTTTAAAGGTTCTCTCATTTGATAATATTGATCAGGATATTTCTTATAATTATCAGCATAATTAGAACTACCTCTAAATGGAATTTGAATATCAGGGAATTTAACTTCATCAGTTGGTTCACTTGTTATTGCACCCCAATTTGGATATTCAATTTCATTAGTTGTTCTTCCAATAAATGGTGTTGAATATATTTTAATTGGTTCCTTATTACCATTATCTTTTTCTATTTCAAATGGAATGTATTTTGCTTTCATTTCACTTGTCATTCCATTTGGTAAATGTTCTTTATATTGATCTTCAAATCCAGTGTGCATTGAACGGTTATAGTAACCTGGATCTTTAATTGGGGTTTTCCATGGATAGTCTGTTGTGTATGTTGTTGCTAAATTTTTATTATATGGAAATGTGTCCCAGTTATTTTCTCGTAAACGACGTACTATACATTTACCACATGTACATTGAGGTACTTTTGTTTTGACACCATCAATTACTACTTCTAACATTTTTATTTTTATTTTTGATTAGTTATTAAAAAATAAATAATTAATTATTTTAGATTATTTTTTAATTTGATTTAATTAGTTTATTATATTATAAAAAAGAATCATTTAATTGAAATATCTTAATATATTATTTTAAAAAATCAAAATGAAATTTTATTATTCAATGTATAAAATTAATAATCCCTTAACATAAAATCTATCATATTATTATTTTATTCATATTTAAAAATAATTTAAATAAAAAAAAATTTAATAAAAGAAGTCATAATAAAAATTTTATAATAACAAAAAATAAATGTCAGTATATCAACCACGTCAATATATGTTTGATGGAAATTCCATTTTATTAAATAAATATGAAGATGTAGAAAAAGAAAAATATGATCAACATTTTGAAGATGTAGTAGAAGAAGATCCAAATATTCAACAATCAAACAATTATTTTAAAACAAAAGATTTAAACAATCCAGAACTATTGAATACTAAATTATCAAATACAAATGAACAAATTGGAGAAAGTCAAAATCAATTTAATCCAAATCAAACTGGATTTTCTCAAACAAAATATCAAAATCCAAATCAAACTGGTTTTTCACAAACAAAATATCAAAATCCAAATCAAACTCAATCTCAATTACAAGAAAATTATCAATTAATTCCACAACCTTTATATGAAAATTTAAGAGATGAATTTTATCGTCAGAAAGGTTATATGCAAACAAATCCAGATGTTTTATTTAAATTTTTTTTAAATTATCGTGTCCAAGAAAAAAAAGGTTTAACAATAAATAGAAGAATACAACCATTAATGCAATATTCAAATGATGATATAAATTTCAGTATTCAACATTATAATAAAATTTTTATGGAAAATCTTCAAAGTCAAATTAATGGTTATTCAACACAATATAATTCAAAAAATTATCAAAGTACTCAATCAATTAATCCTTATTCTAATTTTGTTAATTATTTTGGTGGAACTGGACAAAGTGTTGAAAATTCTTTTAAACCTAAATTTACAAATGAAACAATGAGAAGATTATATCCAAAACAAATTGAAATTGAAAAAAGAGAAGAAAGTAAAATGAATGTTAGTGATTTTCCTTGTTTTTTTACTAAATTATTAGATAATTATGAAAGAAAAACTGGAAAATTAACAAATGATGAAAATAAATTAATTGATTTTTGGAAAGATTTAGGTGAAAGTGAACAGAATAAAAAAGGATTACAATGGGAATATGGTGAAAATAATTTGGAAACTGAATTAACTTTATATTTAAGTGATGATGAAATAATACAAAGATTATGTAATATATTTAAAAAAGCAACTGGAACTTATACAACTCATCCAAGACCTTTACATGATTATTGGGAATATAAAATTAAAAAAAGAGATAAATATTATAAAGGTTTATTTAAATATGGTAAAGAGAATTTTTATAAATTACTTGAAGCAAGATATAATCAAGAAAAAGAAGATAAGATTCAAGAAAGAGAAAAAGAAGAAAAAGAAAGAATTAGAAAAGAAAGAGAAGATTATGAAAATAGGAAATTAACTAAAGAAAAAAAAGAAGAGTTATTAAAGAAATTTGATCAACTTTCAAAACCTAAAGATAGATATAAAACTGGTAGAGTTATGATTAATTTAAGAAATCAATATAAATATGATAATATTATTAAAAAAATGATTAGATTAGAATTTCAAGATAATAAATTATTTAAATTTCCTGAAGAATATGCAGTTAGAGATAGTAATGAAGAAAGGAAAATTTTATTTAAGAATTCTCTTGAAAAAGGAGTATTAAATGATAGTAAAATAAAGAAAAAAAATGAGAAAATAAAAGAATATATGACAAAAAGAAATGATGAAGATATAGAACATGAAGAAAAAGATAAACTAAGATTAGAAAAGATATTAGAAGAAGATAAACAATTAAATAATTATATAAAATCAATGGTAATTAAATATTATAAAAAAATGCAAAGTAGATTATCAACAGGGAAAATAGAATTAATATCAAATTTCTTAAATCAAGTAGAACAACATATAAGAAAAAATTTCCCAGAAGCAGCAAAAAGAAAATTTGGTAATAAAGACCCAGCTAATAATCAAAATGCATATAAATATAAAAAATTACATAAATATTATTCAGATGGTTTAAAATATTATTTCTTTAAATTATTACGTAGATTAGGAGTAAATGAAAAAGGTAAATTTGTATTTGCAAAAACAGATAATTTATCATTTTGGGGTCCTGCAATGTCAAATAATTGTAAAGTTCATACTAATGGTTGTCCTTTATATTGTACTCATAATTCACATAATACTATGATTTTAGAACAAAGAGAAAAGAATTTCAATGAAATATTTAATAATGGTGAAGATAATTTACAAAAAGATGAAAAGTTTAATATGTGGAGAAGACCTGAATTAATTAAAGAAAAAGAAAAAATTTTTATGTGTTTAGATGATGCTAAACAATGCACTTTTGAACCAAATATTAATAAAACTGTTGATGATATTAATAAAATTAATGCAATGGAACAAGATGAATTAGTTGCTACTAGAGTAAATAATGATAAATGGATTGAGGAAATGGGAGTTAATTTTGCTATAAGATTTCCAGTTGTGTATAAAGATGGTATTTGTAAAAAAGCAAAGAATTTATTTGCAGAAGGTAAATTTGATGATACAAAAAAATTATTAGAAAAAGCATTTAATTTAGATGATATAAAAGCATATTTTGATCCAAAATATGCAACATATTTAAAGAAAAAAAGAGAAGAAGAAAGAAAAAAAGGAGAAATAAAAAATCCAAATGATCCAATAGAAGATCAAAGAAATAAAAAGAAACTTCAAATAATTCCAGATAACTTTAACAATCCTAAAAATAAAGAAATATGTACGGAAGTATATATGATGTTAAAAGCAATGGATAATTATAAGAAAAATAGACATAAAGCAGCAAATCAATTAAAAGAAGAAATATCAATGATAAAATACAATAAAAAAATAGTAAATAATGAAAGAGTAGAAACAAAGAATATAACAGTAGATGATAAATTTTCAGATAGTAATCAAAAATTCAGATATATTAAAGATAAATACTTTACTGGATTTAAAACAATGTGTCCTGAAAGAGATCAATGTAAAAATCAATTTAATGGTAAATGTCAAGATGCACATCAAGTAAGTGAATTAAAATTCAAACAAGAAGTAAATGAGAGAATAAAATTAAGAGATAATTTATTAAAAAATATGCAAAAAGATGTTGATCCTAGTATTGATAAAGAATGGATTCCTGGTGGTCCTATAATTTCTTGTACTGGATGTGGTAAAAATTCTGGAGGAAAAACTATGTGTAATTTCTGTAGGTTTCATCAAAAAAATGAAGCTAATTTTGCTAAAGACCAAGCTGCTGCTAAAAAAGCTAATGAGACTATTTTAAAGAAAATTAATTATAAAACTATGTTTTAAAATGATATTTTTTTTTAAAAAGATTATATTGTTTTTTATTTATTTTTTTTATTTTATTTTTTTTTTTTTGTTTAAAAATTTTTAAAAAAAAAACTAAATTTTATTTAATTTTAAGAAGTTTTAAAATTATTTTTTTTAATTTTTTTTCTATTTTTTTTTTTATCTTTTATTCTGCTTTACTTTCTTCATTTTCATTTTGATTTTCATTTTGATTTTCATTTTCATTTACATTTTCATTTTCATTTACATTTTCATTTTCATCATCATCATCTTCAATATTATATCCTTCATTATCATCATTTTCAATTTCTTCTAAATTATTTCCTTCTTCTTCTTCATTTCCTTCTTCACCTTCATTTCCTTTTTCACCATCTTCAACTTTTTTCTTATCATTTTCAAACATTTGTTCAGATAAATTTTCTTCTTCAGGTTCACCATTAATTTTCTGGAATATTAAATAATAAATTTTAACAAATAACAAGAAATCAACTTTAGTATCATCAACAAGTGATAATCCCAAAGCATAAAAAATCATTTCTAAAGTATCATTATCTAACTCAAATGATAAATTTGAATAAATAATATTTTTTAATTCAGGAATTGAAATAGTAAAATCAGGAATTTTCATTTCATTTTCATCATCTCTAATTTTAGTAGTTCTTAATTGAGAATACATTTTAATAATTTCTCTTTGATCATCAGGAGAAAATAATTCTTGTAAATTTTTATTTTTAACATTTTTAATATTTCTAAGAAAATGAACATTTCTAATACTTTCTTCTAAAACTTCTTCAGGGAATTTTAAAGCTAATTCAGGTATTGGTGAAGGAATATCTTTAGGATCAGTAATTTTACTAATATCAATTTTAACAGTATCACCTTCAACATCAGTAAATATACCACATCTTGGATTATCATCATGCCATTCACCAAGATAAATCTTTCCTGTATTATAATAATAATAATAACCTTGTCCTTCTTTTTTTCCCATATTCCAAAAACCATAATATTTATCACCACATTTCTTCTCTAAAATACCATAACCATGTTTTAAATCTTCTTTCCAATTACCTTCGTAAATATCTTCATTTGCATATATCATTAAACCTTTTCCATCTCTTTTATTATTTTTCCATAAACCATCATAACATGAACCATCTTTATAAAAAAATATTCCATGACCTTCTTTTTTATTATTTTTCCAATCTCCTGTATATAATTTTCTATATTTATTTTTCCCTATACATAACCAATATGTTCCTTTTCCATTTCTTAAATCATTATTCCAGTATCCTTCATATTTGTCTTTGTTTGAATATATTTTTATTCCATATCCATCTTTCTTATTTTCTTTCCAATCACCAATGTATTGTTCACTTGTTTCATATTTTTCTCCTTTAATTGTTCCATCTTCAGATTTTTTCTTTTTTTTTACCCAAAATACTGTTTTTTTTGTACCATTTTTTTGAGATTTTAAATCATTTATTACTGCCAATGGAATAAATAATGGATCACTTGTATGTTTATCACTTGGTTTGTAATCGTTGTTTGAGTTGAAGAATACTCGTTGCATTTTTATTAATTAATTTTTAATTATTATTTTATTTTATTATTTTGGAAAAATAATTTTAAAATATAAAAGAATATATTAATAATTAAGAATAAAACAATTAATTTTTTTTTTTTAATGAGTTGTTTTTGAATTTGAAGTTAACATATGAGTTAAAATATCTTTTGTATATTTTAATCTTTTTGTCATTTCTTTATTATCACTTTCCATTGCTGTTGAAAGTGGATAATTTAATGTCTCATTTTTTTTATTTATATATGTTACAAGTTTACTTTCTCCTTTTAAAATAATTTCAGTAGAATCCAAAAAGCAAATTTGAACAATTTTATTAGATAATCTAAATAAAATAGCATGTTTAGTTCTAATCCATTTTTTAACATAAACCAAATTTTCTTTTTCAATATTATTACTTTCACTTTTTTTAATAGGATTATTTTTATCTTCATTAAGTAAATAACTTTTAAAATGTTGAATTAAAGTAACTTTCTTTTGTAAATCTTTATTAAATTCTTCATTAAAACTATGTTGACTTATCATATCAACTTTCCCATTATTTTTTTTTTCAATATACATAAAATTCATTCCCAGAGGATTAATAACAATTTTAGTAAAATCATTAAATAAAACACCAACATTTCTATTAGAAAGAACATATCCTAAACCATATTTAGTAGAATAATCAATCCATTTATTAACAACAACTTCACTAGGAGTAATAGCATTAGAATTAGAAGACGTTGTTAAAGGTCTTGCAACACCTTCAGGTCCAATACCATGATTATTATTAATTTTATCATCATTTTTTTCATTATCATCATTTCTATTTATTTTATTTGATATTTTATTACAAATACCATTACTACCACATTCAGGCATAAATTGACGTATATAATTTAATGATGGTGGACAAGCTAATGTAGCAGGTGGTAAAAGTTTAGGTATACTAGTTCCAAGATTAAAAAAATCACTTTCTAATATTTCATCTAATGTAGGTCTCTTACTAGGATCTAATACTAAAATTTCACTAATAAGTGCTTTAGCACTTTCACTCATAATAGCTCTTTCAGGAAAAGAATAATTATTCATTTTTATTCTCTTATATGTTTCCTTAACATTATTAGTTTCAAATGGTGGTTTCCCTACAATTAATGTATACATTATAACACCAAATGACCATATATCAACTTCATATGAATGACCACTTTTACCATCTAAAATTTCAGGAGCAATGTAATTTGGTGTTCCACATACTGTTCTCTTTCTCTCACCATCAAAATCTAATTTTGTAGCTAAACCAAAATCACCTACTTTTAATTCCATTTTATCAGTAAGGAATAAATTCCCTAATTTTAAATCTCTATGAATTATACGATGAGAATGTAAATATTTTAATGCTTTTATTAATTGTACTGCATAACATTGAACTTCTAATTCAGTTAATGTTTTTCTTCTTTTTAATAATTCATTTAATGATTGATTTTGACATAATTCAAGTAGAAAATATACATTATCTGAATCTTCGAAATAATGTTCAAAATGTACTATATTGGGATGATGAAGAGCTTTATGAATTTTTATTTCTGAAATTAATTTTTGTCTTGAACGTGATTTTATTAATGAGGATTTTGCTATTACTTTTGCCGCTGTTATTTGACGTGTTTCCATGTTTGTAAATTCATAACATTTTGCAAATCCACCTTTTCCTAAAAGACGACCTTTACTATATTTTCTAATTTCTATTTCACCTGTTGGTTTTGATATTGTTTCTTCTACTATACATTGATTATCTTGATGGTTTTCTTGGTTCATTTATTTTTTTGTTTTGAAAATTAATTTTTTTTTATTAAAATTTTTATTCTCTTTTTGTTGTTTTTATGATATTAAAGAAAATAAATTTAATTTTAATTTTATTATATATTCAATTATTGAATTATTGAATTATAATTATATATTATATAATATAAAATTTTTATATTAAAATATATTTTAATTCTTTAAATCAGTAATATACAATATAATTATTGTTCCTTTTCTAATTTGTAAAACTTTATTTTGTGTAAATGTATTAACACATCCTATATTTATACATTCATTTGTAATTTCAGATTCTTCATTTAAAATTTCTAAATTTAAATTAAAAATTCTATTTCTTTTTATTAATCCTATTTTTTGTGCTTTCATTTTAATTTTATAAAACACAATTTTAGAAATATCATATTTAATTTCTTTTATAATAAAATATTTTTCAAAAGTTTTTTTAATATAAAATAACATTTCAGAATTCTTAATTAAATTATTTTCATTATTCCATCTTAAAATCATATTTTCAATTTCACAATCTCTCATTCCATCATATTCAATATCACTTCTAAAAACTGCTTTTTCAAATAATCCTTTAGGAGCAGATAAAATTTTAACATTTAAGAATTGAATATCAGTTATAAAATTATTACCTTCAATTAAATCAATTTTAAGAATTATATGATCTTTTTCACAATAAGTTTGAACTGGACTTGAATAAACAAGTCTTCTTTGTGAATAATTTCTCTCATCCATTTCAGAACAAATCCAAATTGGATAATTTCTATTTTTTCTTATATCAAATTTATAAATTTGATAATATAAATTATCTTTTTTATTACTTTGAAAATATTTAAATGAATATGAAATTTCATATGATATTCCTTCATATTTTTGTAAAAAAGGAGTTTCTTTAATTTTACATTTAAAATAAATACTAAAAATTGGTGTTATTTTCCTTTTTAATTTAATAGTATTAGTTTGAATAAATTTAAAACTTTCAAATTGTAAAATATCTTTATATTTACTTTTAAAATTTTCTATAATATATGAATATTTACTTTTTATTGTTAAATTTAAAGCATTTTTTAATTTTTTTCCAGTACACATTAAATCTTTAAAATGATCATATAAAAAAGAAAAAATATTAAAAGTACATTTATTATCTAAAGCCATAAATTTTTTAAAAGGAATATTTTCATAACTAAGATTATTTTTTTGTATTTCATGTATAAATTTAAATTTAGTAACACTTTCTTGATGATTTCTACTAATAACATGTTCATCATCTAATAAACCTAAAGCAGAAACATTAGTATGAGTATCAACTAAAAATTTTTTAAATTTATTATTATTTGTTTTTAAAAAAGGAGAAGAACCATTTCTTTTCATAATTTTTGATAAATTCATTCCTTTATCTTCAATTGGATTATGATTTTTTTTAGTTTTTTCATTTAAATCAAATTCTTCTACTCTACTTGAATTTTCTACATTATAATAATCTTCATCATTTAGTTTTTTATTTAATGTTTCATTATTTCCAATTGGTTGTTCATTTATATCTGTCAATGAACTTTTATCTGAATTATCATTTTCAATTATTATATGTTCGTTTTTATTTTTATTTGAATTTTTTTGAATTGTACAAAAAGATAATTTACTTTGAATATCTGAAATTTTACTTGAATTTAAACTATTTGTATTTGAACTTGAAAAATTAAATCTTCTTCTAATTCTTTCTTTATCATTTTCTACTTGTTCTTCTAAAGATATTACTTGAAATTGAGAATGATGAGAATTATTTAATGCACTTTTTGACATTATATATTTTAGTAATTCCCAATTATTTAATTTAGATTTTTTTTTTTTTTTGTGAAAAAAAAATATATTATAACAATAATTCATATAATAAAATAATTAAATTAAAAAAAAAAACCATTATATTATAAAAAGTTAACTAATAATTTGAATCATCATCATTAAAATCTTCTCCAGAATAATCAATTTTAAAAACTAAAAAAAAGCCATTTATATCATTAATTACAGATAATAATATAGCATTATTTTGACTATTAATTTTTTCAGCAATATCTTTTAAAAATCCATCAGAAGTTGATTTATCTTTATCAATTTTAACAACTAAAAATTCACTTTCATCATATTCAGGAGTGATTTTATTTCCTTCAAAAATAAAAAAATAACAAAAAGGATATTTATTATTATTTGAATTTTCTCTAATAACATTTTTTAAAGTTTTATCTTTATTTTCTAATAATAATTTAGTAATATTATTAGAATTTAATCTTTCATTTAAAATTTCTACTGAATATTTTATTTCTAAATTATCAGTAATTTTACTTTTTTTATAAAGAATTTTATATGTTTTATTTTTTACATAAACACTATTTGTAAAATTAATTGAAGTAGTATCATCATTTATTTCATCTAAATCTGTTATAATTCCATATAAACGATATTCTTTTTTTAGTTGACTATTTAAATCATTTAATATTTGTTCTTTAATTTTGTCATATTCATTTGAAACAAAATTTATTATTTCTACTTTATATATTGCATTATAATCATTTGTTTTATATCCTCTTCTATTGGAAGCCAATACATTATTTACTAAATTTGATTTTTCATTTTCATCTTTTTTATATTGTAAGATTATTGTTGCTAGGGAATCAAAATTTAAAAAATTACATATAAAAATATTTTGATAATATAAATTTATTTCAAGTTTTGATTCTACTATTAATAAATTTCTATTTAAAAAAAAACTTTCTAAATTTTTTGTACTTGTTAAACATATTTTTGTTGTATAGAAGTCATTTGAACATTTATATTCAAATAATAAATCTTCTCTTGATAATTTTCCTTTCATAACTTCTTCAATTATATTTGAATCAATTTTTTTATCTTTTGGTTTTTCAAAATCATAATCATTAGTACAAGGACAACTTAATTCATTTCCCATTATTTATTACTTATATAATTATTAAAAAAATTAATTTTTTCATTAAAAAAAATAAAAAAAATTATTAAAATATACTTAAATACAATTATTCATATTCTTAAATAAAAGAATAATATAATATAAAATAATTTTGATAATTATTCCAAAATATTAAATAATATATTTAATAATTAAAATATATATAACAAATTATATTATGAATAATTTTGGAAGATTAATTTCTACAGTGTGTTGTTCGTGTATATTTAGCGATACTGCGATAAACCTTTTTTCTAAAAGACATCCTGTAACAACAAGTGAGGAAGCTATTTTAATTGGAAGAAGAATTTTGACTTTGAAATACCCAGGTATAACAATTGGAAACCCTCATAAACTTACATCTAGGAGGTCATATAATATTCCTGAAGCTTGGGTTGTTTATTTTCAAAGAGAAAATTCTACAAAAATAAACGCTCCTTTCTTATATATTAGAATAAATGATGGTAAAATACTAAAAAGTTCATGGATATCATGTTAATTAAATCAGTAAAATCTATTTTAATTAATGTAATATTTTATATATCAGTTCGAAAATTAAGTAATTTTTAAATTTGAATTATAATAATCAGAAGAATTTTAGACTAAATTTTGTAGTTATTAATTATTATTATTTTTCTATTTTGATTAGTTAAATTATGAATAATTATTAAAGATTATATATTTAATTCTTGGTCACAATTATTTTATTCAAAATTGTTTTCTTTTTGTACATAATTAATTCTTATTATGGGTACTTGTTCATTTTGATCATTTTTTAATATTGAATTTGAATCATTTAAATTTGTTTTTTGTTCAAAAAGATATTTTGATTTATGATTAACTGATTTTAAAGTATTTCTCTGTTTTATATTACTAAAATCAAATATATTTTTTTGCTTATTTTTCTTATCTTTATTTTGAACTATATCTAATAAATGCTTTTTTAATGGTGAATTTGTCTTTTTTATTTTATTTTTATTCACCCTATCTAAAATTGACAAATTTATTTTATTTTTATTTCGAGTAGAACTTGGACTATTAAAAAGATAAATACTATTTTCATTTGAACTAGGATTATTAAAAGATATAACACTTTTATATTTTTGATTTAATTTTTCAAAATTAAGTTTTTTTGAAAACATTTTTTTATTTGAAAGATTTATTGTATTAGTCATTGATTTTCTTATAGATAATTGAATTTTATTTTTTAAAAATTCAATTAAAATTAAAAAATTATCAATTGCTTCAATACATTCTTTTATAGAAATTTCAAATTCAATACTAAGATTATGTTCAATTTCTTCATTAATTTGATTTTTTTCATAATTTGTTTTAAAATAAATTAATAAATCAATATCAAATCCTAATAAATAAATAGACATTTTTTCAACCATTCCTTTATATTCAATAATATTATCTTTATTGTCTTTAGGATAAATAGAAGTTAAAAAATTAGCAACATATTTAAGAATTTTATATTCAACTTTTTTCAAATAATTTTTAATATGTTTAATAATAGATTTAATTAAATTTTCATTATGATTTCCTTTATTAACTTCATTAATTTCAAATTTAAAATTACTATCATTAAACATTTCATTAACTCTTTTAGGAGAAATACAATAAGTAACACTTTCACCTAACCAATTATAAAAAATTTCACTAATAATAAAAATTTTATTATTATTTTGTAAAGATTCCCAATTATCATCATTTATTTCATCTACAATTTTAATAATTTCTTTATAATCATTATCATTTAAATCATAAGAACCATTTAATCCTTTATATATAAAATTATTATTATTATTACATTTATTTTTATATTTTAAATTATGTATAACATCTAAACATAACCAAATAATTTTAGGTATAAAAACATTTTTATTCATATCATCAATACCTAAATCACATTGATGTTTAATAAAATAATTAACATCATATTTTTCAAAAGTAAAAACTCTTCTCAACTGATCAATAAAACTTTTAAATTTAAAACAATAATTCATTTGACTATTTTTTTCAATACATTTCTTTCTAATTTCTCTTAATTTAAAAACAGCTTCTTCAGCATTATAATTATAAGTATACATTAAATAACAAGCAATAACAATACCAGTTCTACCATTACCAGCATGACAATGAACAAGAACTTTTTTTTTTTTAATTTTAATCATATCATAAATTTCTTTAATAATATCAAGCATAAAATACAAAGAATCAGGAACATCCATATCTTTCCATCCAGATAACTTAACTTTAATACCTTCACTTGAAAAAATAGAAGGTGAATAAGAATAACCTGATAAAGGATCTAAAGCATTTGGTCCACAATATGGATGCTCACCTGGTCTTTGTAAATTTACTATTAAACCTATATTATTTTTATGAAATCTTTTTACTAAATTATATTTTTCTATTAATGTATTACTTGGCCTTTGAGATGCATATATTTCATTGTTTATTATGTCACAATTTAATCCTTCTATTGCATTTTTTGGATTTTTTCTGTAATCTTCACATGGACATTTTGTTCCGCCACAAAATAAACAACGAAATGTGTCTTTTAAATCATATAATGATTCAAATTTTGGAGTTTGACTATTTTTTGATTTTAATGGAAAATTAAATCTTTTTTGATTATTGTTATTTGAGTTTTCTTTATTTATTGAATTTATATTTAAGGTTAAGTTGTTTATTTGATTTATGTTTTGAAAAATTGAATTTCTATTGTTAAATATTGTTTTTGATGTGTTGTTTTCATTTATGTGATATTTTATTATTTTTTTGTTGCTTTTTTTGGGAGTCATTTTTAATTCATTTCTTTTTGGGCGATGGAATAAACCAAAGCAACAAATACATAATTTCATGTATCAATTTTATTTTTTTTATTAATTAAATAAAAGGTAATTAATTGAATATTATAATTACAAATATAATAATAATTATAGTGATTATATTATTATTTTTAAATAAGAAATTTTTATCAAAAATTAATTAGTTTTACATATCTGAATACACAATACTATATATTTTCTATATAATAAAAGGGAAAAAAATCAAATAATAATCATTTAAATTTTCAAATAAAAAAATAATCTCATCTTTAAATCTTTCCTAAATTTAATCAAAATAAGTAAATAATAATCATCTACAAATAAATAACTATTCAGCATTAATAAAAAATAAATAAATATCATAAAAAAATACTAAATTATACTAATTTTAGAATCTAAACATTGCCAAGGTAAAAATCCTCTATAATTTCTTAATTTTTCATTAGCACCTCTTTTAATCAACATATCAGCCATTTCAAAATTATGATAAACTAAAGCATAATGCAAAGGCGTATTTCCTTTATTCTAAAAATAAATTTTAAAAAATATTTTTACATTTGAAATATTTGGATTTGCTCCAGAATTTAATAAAAAATTTACAATTTGAAAACAATTAGATTGTACTGCTAAAGATAATATAGTATTTCCTTTTTTATCTTGAATATTAGGTGGAATTGCAAATTGTTCAAATATTTTTCTAAATAAACTATAATTTGAATCTTTAATACTATAAATTAATTTTTCTAATTCATCTTTTAATTTTGATTCTAAAATTGTTTTTATTTCTAATGTTCTTATTAATGTGTGTTCTTTATTATTTATTAATTCATCTGAATGTATAAATACTTTTTTTTTTTTCATTTCTGATATTAATGATCTTCTTTTTGTTATTGGTGCTTTATTTTTGATTTTTTTTTTCATTTTTTGTTTAAAATTATTTCTTTTGTAAAATATTTTTGAAAATAAGGGTTTATCATAATTATTTTTATTCATTCTTGGAGAAGTATTTTCTGCATTTAATTTATTATATAAAAATTCAAATTTTATTTTTGAACTACGAATTGATTTCCCAAATATTGATTTTTTTTGATTTTTTGTTGTAAATAAACTTTTTTTTATTTTAGATCTATTTATTATAATTTCTTTATTCACAATTTCATAAGTTTTAGTAGTTAAATTATAAAAATCTAATATCTTAAATTCATTAACATATTTAATTGATTTTTTAGTTATAATTATAATATTTGTATTTTCAGTATATTTTTTTGTAGTTTTCCTTTCAAAAAAATTAAATGATATTTTCGATATATTATCTATTTGAATACTTGATCTTCTTCTTTGATGATTTAAAGCAAAATTATCAAAAAAATTTGTTTGTAATTCAGTTTCTAATTTAAGTCTTAATGATTTTGGATATAAATTTAAGGAAAAATATATTTCTGATAAATTACAGGCATAATTATATAATACAATATTTGTTAAAATTTTTTTCATTATTTTTTTTGATTTTTCAATGAATTTAAATATAAGATATTCTCTTTTTTTTGTTTTATCTGAGATTAATATATCTTTTTTTATTTGAATTAATCCATTTTTTTCTTCTTCTTTTTTATTATTATAGCTTTTTAAATTCTTTTTAATTTCATTGTTAATATTTATTATATAATTAGTAATTAATTGATTTTTAATTATATTTATTTTATCAAAATTATCATTTATAACATTAAATTTTGAAACAAAATTTAATTTTTTGTTTTGAATTTCAATTTGTTTTAATTTATTTTTTTCAATTAAATTTTTACATATTTCTCCTAATCTAAATTGTTTAATATCCATGGGACAATCACTTGGATAATTTTCTTTTAAATTATTATTTTGTGTATCTTTTAATAAATTATTTTTATTACTTAAATTTTTTCCAGATAAAATTCTAAATCTCATCTTTTTATTAATTTCAGTATTATTAATATAAAAAGAATTTCTTGACCTTCTTTTTTCTGAAATATTATTAATAATAATACTATTATCTTTATGAATATTATTTACATTATTATTAATAAAATTATAACTATTGATTGTTAATTCATTTTTTTCTTTTTCTTTTATTTTATTATTTTTTTTAATTTGTGGATTTTCTGATATTTTACTTAATTGTTTCTTATAAACTCTTCTTAATAAATTTTTATCATAAGAAAAATTATCTAAAGTATCTTGTTGTTTATTATCAGTTTCTGAAGTAGAAATAAAAGTATTAATTGTTAAAGTTTTAGTTCTTCTAGTAATATCATAATTAGAAGAATTATTTCTTTTATGATAAAAAGAATGTGAAAGTCTTCTTGAGGAATTATTAATTGATTTAATATCAGTTAAAGAATGAGTTGATGAATTAGTATTTAATATTCCTATAGGTTTATCTCTATAAGTTTTACTATAAATACTTGATAATTTATTTGTTAAAGTACCTTTATAATTTCTTCCTTTATATATTTGTTCTTTATCATCTGTTTCATTTGATATAAATTTCATTCTCAAATTATGTTTTTTATAATTTGACTTTAAATTTTCTATGTTTACTTTTCTGAATAATGGTTCTCTTTTAACTTGAGAAATATTTGTTCTTGATGAATTTTGATTTGTTATTAATGATTCATAATTGTTTATAACTTTTGTATTGTTTAAATTATTTTTTGATGAAAGTTGAAGAGATGGACTATAAATATTATTATTTTATAATTTACAAAGGTAATTTATGAAACATTTATTCTCTTCAATTATTTATTAAAAAAATTAAATTGTTTGAAATTAGAAATATTTTATTTTATGAATAAAAATGTTTTTTACTTATATTAAAATGTTAAAAATTTTTATTTTTTTTTAAGTTAAAATTTTTCTAAAATTATACATATTTTTTATTATTTATCCTAATGAATTAAAACTAATAAATAAAAAAAAATTTTTTATATACCAATTTCTTGTATTAAAATTTTCAAACAAAAATATGATTTTTTTTTTCAAAATATTAAAATAATATTAATTAAAAGAATTTGATAGTTTTTAAAATTTTTTATTTATCTAAATATATATATATTTATTTATAATAAAAATTATTTGTTATAAAAACTATGATTACAAAATTTTAGATTTTAGCATTATAAAATATTCTTTTTAAAAAAGTTTGAAATTGTCTTTTGAATTTTCATTAATTTTACTTTAGGACTAATTGTATTTATTTGCATTATTAATTCATTTGAAGAATTTCTTTTCTTTTGACTAGATAAATATAAATTTTTTTTAATAAAACCCTTCTCTCTTTTTACAATTTTTGGAAGGATAGAAAAATTTACTAATGATAATTTGTTCATTTTTTTTTTCATAAAAGCGTCTTTTATTAATTCATTTGAAAATAGATTCATACTACTTTTATAGAAATCCAATTCAGGTAGTTTATTTCTATATATAATATTATCTTTTTTTTGAAATGAACTTAAAGTTAATTGAAGTTTATCTTTATCATCTTTATTTGAATTTCTTCTTTTTAAAATTGTAAATATATTCTCATTTATTTTAATTGAATTTTCATTTAAATTTTTAGATTCATTAATTTTTTCAAATATCAAATTATTATTTGAATAATTAAAATGTTTTATATTATCCTTATTCCTATATAAAAGAGTTAATGATTTATTTTTTCTTAATACAGGAATAGCAATTACTGGTTTTATATTTTCTTTTTTAATATTAAATTGATTATATAAAATTAGATCATTGATTTTATAATTCATTTATTTTTATTTTTTTTTTTCAAATTACTCTTAAAAAATTAGAATTTAATTAAAATTAATAAAAAAATTTTAAAAATTTTCAAAATATCTCAAATAAATTTATTTATATAAGTAATATAATTTATTGTTTAATTTTTATAAAAATAAGTTTATATATTAAAATATTATGGTGTTTTAAATTCTTTTCATTTTATTTTTTAATTATTTGAACAACTGCTGATGGATATAAATTTTCTTGTTCTAAAGTATTAGTCATAGTATTATATATTTTATAAGGAAATCTTTGAATTAAATAAAAATCATATCCAATATTTGTGTATTTAATAAATTTATATAAACTATCAATTAAATCTTCTTTTAAAAAGTTTCTTTCTAATGTTTGAATTCCATCAGGATATTTAAATTGTATTTTTACAATTCTATTACTATTAATATTCATTGGTTCTGGTGTTATTGAAAAATTTTTATATTGATTAAATTTAATCATTTCTTTAATTGATTTATCATTAATTTTTTCATCTTTAATATATGTAATAAGACATTTTGGATTTAAACGATTTTCTCGTTTTAATGTAATAATCAAAACTAAAAGAGAAAATTCATTAATATTTTGATTTATTTCTAAATAATCAATAAAACTTTTTGCAAAAATACATTTTTTATTTCTATATAATTCTCTATATGAATGAGTTAATATTTCATTTATTTCATTATCTCTTTTTATTTCATTGAAAATTATTAAATTATTTTCATTTGAATAAAACACAATAAAACCTAATTTATCTTCTAAATAAGATTTTAAATTATTCACATTTATTGAATCACTTCTAAAAGAGTTTTGAATTGGTAAACTAAGACTTGAATTAGTTTTTTCATAACTTTCATTACAACATGAGAAAAAGGAAAACATTTATAGAAAAAAAAATTTAATTTAAATAAAAATTATTTTAAAAAATTTCTTAAAAATAATATATTTGTTTAACTAAACATAATATATTATATTATATTAAAAATAAAGTTTCCCTATCATATTATAAATATATAAATTGTGTAATTAATTATGAATAAAAAATATTTAATTTCATAAAATGAAAATACCTATATATATAAATTGTATATTATATGAAAATTATTATTATTAAAAGTTTGTATTAACGTTAAATAGCTTTTTTTTTCTACCTAGAAAAGTATTTTTAAATACTTTTTTTTTATTTCCTTTACTTAAAAGGAAATATTCGCACATATTTTTTGCAACATAATTATATAATGACGCAATTTTTTGCCCATCTTTAATAAAGATCTTTTCAAAATCTTTTTTATATAAATCACTATCAATATATATCATATAAACATTTTCGAGAGTTGAATTAAAAATTTCATTAAACAAATCAAATTTACCTTTTCTTATTAAATTCCTAGATATAATTTCATCATAAGAAGGAAGTAATTTATACTCATAGTATATATCACCAATTGTTTTAATAAGATATTTTTTATTAAAATCAATTTTAATATTCGTAATAAAATTTTGAGGCAATCTTCCAATTAATAAATTCAAACTTAATTTTAAAACCTCATGAATTGCTTTTAAACATTTTGATTTGGCTTTTTTTAAAAGGCTGTCAATATGAGTTTTTCTAGAATCTTCAATTCCTAATTTAATTCTTAAATTATTGAAATTAATATGAAAAGAATGAGAAAAAGATTTTGAATTTGATGTTTTAATATAAGGATTTTGATCTTTTAATAAATTAAAAAAAACTGTATTAGTATTTAAATTTTTTCTAAGTTCATTTACTTGATTTAAATTAGTTTTCTTTAAAAAAATATTATTTGATAATGAAGAACTATGTGTTGAAAGTGCAGTTGATTCTAATATCTTTTTTTCATTATTTTTCTTCTCATTTTCATTTTTTAATGTTGTCAAATATTGTGAAGAAAATGGTAAATTTTCTATAATAGGATGAATCATTTATTTTTAATTATATATTTTTTTAAGGATCTATATTAAATATAAATTATTATTAATTAGATTTTATTTTCGCATATTTTATTTTCTATCACAACATTTTTTTTATATTTATTTCCCATTTTTCAAATAATAATTTTGATGAATGATAAAAGTATTTTGATTTGGTTTTACTTAAATTAAAATTTTTTTATTGGTATATTAAAATTTATTTTATCTTAGAACGATTTTATTTTTCTAATTTTATTAAATCATTTTTAATTAAAAATAAAGATAGTTATTTATTTAGATTATATATAATAAACATATTTTTTTTCAATAAAATTTTTTTTATTTTTATAATATAATCGGATAAAATTTAATTAATAATTTAGTTATCTTTTTCTAATTTCTCTATATTGACCTCATAAAGACATTGTTGTAGATTAAAATTAATTAAAATTAATTAAAATATAAAATTAAATATTTAATTATTTTTTTAAATGGCACCAGAATATTTAATTAAAAAATCACCATTAAGGAAAATAAATAATTATATTGATGACAATTATGATTTCTTTAATTTTTTTAACTTGGAAAAAGGAATTGAAAGTTTTGATTCACAAAATAATTCATTCAATTTAAAAGAATACGATGAATTTTGGTATCGTGAAAAAAATCAATTTAAATTATGTGATGAAATTGTTAATTATGAATTAGATAATAAAAATATAACTATATATGAAAAAACAATAAATGAAAATGATATTAAACAAATTGATGAATCAACATCAATTGAAAATTTAAATGAAAAAAAAAGTGATAAAAATGAAAATATTAAGAAAAGAAAAAAGAAAAAAAATAAAAAGAAAAAGAAAAAAAAAGAAAAAATAATTTTTAAATGTTATTGTGGTAAGCAATACAATTCTAAAGAAAATTATAATTTACATTATAAAAATGTACATCTTAAAATAAAGCCTTATAAATGTAATTTTTGTGAAATATCTTTTTCTCATAGAAATGGCAAAAATTACCATGAAAGAAAATATCATACTTTTATTTTTCCTTATGTTTGTAAAAATAAAAATTGTAAAAAATTATTTGCATCAAACTCTGCTTTAAATTATCATATGAAAACAAAACATTCAAAAAACAAAAATAAATAAATCTATTATATTGAATAAATTTAATATTTGTTTATTTATAATTATTAATAAATTTGATTTAATATTTATTTTAATATTTTTTAATATTAATTAATTATTTAAAGTTGATAAATTATTAATTTTAAAAAAAATTTATTGAATTAAATTTATGATAGAAATATATTATCATATTAAATATAAATTAATTATAATATTTATAACATAAAACATAATAAAAAGATATTTAATTATTTAATTTAATTGAATCAACTTTTTAATTTTAAAAAATGGATAAAAATAACAGTAAAAAACAATCTTTATTTATAAAATTATTTTCACGAACTTATGTAAGTATAAAAGAAAATTCAAAAAATTCAACTATTTTATATTTTATTTCATATATATTTGGATTAATAAATACAATTTTAATAATAGATATAATATTCAATTATAAAAGAGATTTTAATAACGTATATAATTTTTTATATTTTATAAGTCCAGTTTTTTATTTTGAAATTTTAAATTGTGAAATATTAGATAAGGGAAATGCAACAAAAGTAAATTCAACAAGATATCAATATGATCAAATATATAAATTAGGTGTTGACACATTTAATATTACACCATATGAACAAAAAGACTTTTATAATTATCGATTATTTGGTTTTATTTATTTTGTTTTAATACTTTTATTTTTTTCTTCTCATTTAATAATAAATAATAATTGCTTTTTTAGGATTTTAAAAAAAATTTGTGTGTATTTAATTTACTTAACTTTTGTTCCATTTTATATAATTTTTCTTTTAATATATAATAGAACTTTATTTTTACAATTTTCAGATAATTATGATGAAATAGATATTCATTTTACAGTTGATGCAATTTTATTTATTTTTTTTAATATAATAGGATATTTTTTTTATACATTATTTATATATTCTTATGATGAAAATGAAAAATTTTATATTCTTCAATCTAGGATTTTTATATCTGAATTTGCATTAGAAGAATTAGGATGTTTTTTAATGGTATTAAGATTAAAAAATCAATATTCAATTTTATTTCATTTAATTTGGTCTCTTACTTATATTTATAACTTCATAAGTAGAGCAAAATATTTTAAAAATGAAATTCATAAAACTACTTTAAGAAAAATATATTTTTTTGGAAGAGTATTAATCTTTTCAATGTTTATTGTAAGGTTTATTTCTGTTTGTTTAATCAATTATCTTAATAATGAAAAAGTGTTTAAAATCTTAGAAGGAATCTTAATTATATTATTAATATTTGTTAATTTGTTTTATTTAAGTAAAACACGACAATATATAAATTTAACAAAATTACAAAATCATTTAAAAAATGGAGATTATGAATTTTTTGAAGGTACTTATCAATTATTTATTCCTTTAAGAAAATTTTTTTTAAGTAAAACACATATAAATAGAGTTTTAGAAAAAAATAAAGAATCATTTTTTTTATCTTATAAAGAAGATATAAAAAATTATTTTTGTTTAAGTAAACAAGATTATGATGTATTATCAGGAGGAAATGATTCATTAATTTCAGTTTTTACTTCAATTAATTTAAATAAAAATACAAGAATAACAACATCAACAACAATTAATAATGAAATAAAAGATTATAATATTATATTGAATGTTTTAATTTCTTTTATTTCAAATTTATATAAAATTGCAAAAGAAAGAAACGATATTTTTGGTAAAACTGCAATGGAAGTTTTAATATATAATAAAGTTTTATTATATTTTATTTCTGATGATAAAACTTTTAGAGCTACTTATTATTTAAAAAAATTTATTTATTCTGAAAAATATGATAATTCTGATTTATTAATTCATTCTATTTTTAAATATTTAATTTTTCATTTTAAAAAAGTTGAAAAGAAAAATGATGAAAATTCACTTGAATATTTAATTCATTTTAATAGATTAAATATTGAATATTTAAAAATAATAAAATCATTTAAACAAATATTAAAAAGTTTTACAAAATCAAAAAAAGAAATAATAAGAATAATAGATACTCAAAGTTCGATTATTGGTAAATCACTTGATGAAATAATATCATTGAATGATAAATCAAGTGAATCAGTAAAAATAAAAGAACAACCAGAGAATGAAAAATTTAAATTAATAGAAGATATAATGTTTAATGCAAATTATGATAAATCATTTGAATTTTTTGATTTAAATTCATTAGATTCAGTAGTAGATAAAAATAATTATTTTTTAATTTTATTTCAAAAAGGTTGTTTTATAGTAAAAAAAGCACCATTAGTATATTTTCAAGTAACAGGAATTAAGACATCAAAATTAATAGATAATCCATCAATAAATATTTTTCCTTATTTAATGAGAAAATCAGAAGCAAAATATATTAAATCAACATTATTAAATAAAAAATCAGTAAAAGAAGAAACAGTATTAGAAACATCAGAACATTATTTAGTAACAGTTAAATTAAATTATAATTTATTACCTTCATATAATGGAAAATTATATGTTGTTTGTCTTTTAGAAACTTTACATTTTCCAAATGATAGTAATTATATTTTAATGCAAACAAATGGAGTTTGTATTGAATATGGAACTTTTTTTAAAACTTATTTAGGTTTTATTAATCAAATTAAAAGATTAAATATTTTAAGTATTTTTGGTATAAAAGATTTTAATCCTAAAAAATCATATAATCAAAATTTCAATGTTAATATTAGTGAAATGTTATTAAATGTTAAAGCACATTTAGTTAAAGATAGTGGATGGCAAAATAGTGAAATTTCATCTTGTTTAAAGAAAATAAAAGAAAATTTTCAAAATGCAAAAATAATAAAAGTTGAATTTGTACTTAAAAGAATTTTCAAAGTTAAAAATGGTGAAATTTACTTAATACAAGTATTATTTAATGATTTGAAATTTTCAATGATAGAACACAAAAAACCTGAATATGAAACAATTGAACCAGATTATATTAGTGCTCATATTAATGGAACTACAATTACTGGTTCTGCTTCAGGTTCTTCTGTTTTATCTTATAAAATTATCAAAGAAAGTTCTTGGAATATTTCAAGTAAAAAAAAAGAAAATATTAGTTTAGCAAAAACTCCAATTGATACAATAAGTTTTATTTATAATTTATTTCTAATTATTTTAGCAGTTGCCATTTGTATTCTTATTAAAATTTTTTCAAATGATTTTTATAAAGAATATATTAAAATGTTAAATTTAAGAGAAATGAATTTTGCTTATTTCTCAAGTTTATTTTATATAATTAATATGGTTAAGTTACCTAATTCTGATAATATTTATAATGAATTAGATAATGAGTATAAAGATGAAATTGAAGGATATAATATTTCTTTGGGTAATTATTATCAAAATCTTTTACAAAAAGAAGCAATTGTACTTAGTTCTAAAAATAAATATTTTAAAAATAATTTTACAAATTTAAAAAAAAGTTCTAAATTATATCCTTATCTTTTTGTTAATACTTTTGAAATTTTATTACATGATGGTAGTTCTTCTTTAATTACTTATGAGGAAGCTTTTGATTTACCAAAAAATTATTTTTATATTTTAAGTCAAATTGATGGTTTTTATTTAGATATGCCAATTATTAATTATAATGAAATTATTTCTTCTATAACAAATCTATCTGAAATACAACAATTTTTATTATGTTCAATGTATAATTTTTTTAATTTTCTGAATTTTTTAAATGATATTTTAGTTGTTTGTAAATCAAATTTCAAAAATGCTTTTATACATTATAGATTATTAATGAATGTATTCTTTTTAGGTTTTCTTATATTTAATATTTTTTCAATTATTTTACTTTTTTTATCAATTGAAATAACAAATGGTAAAATTTCTGAAATAATAGAAAAAATAACAAAATTAACAAAAAGAGGAAAAAATTATTTAGAAGAAAAATTAAAATTATCAAAATTAATAATATTAAATGAAATAAAATGTTCAATTGTTTTAGAAAAATTAAAAGAAATAAATCCAAATAACAAAGTAAAAACATCAAATATTCAAAATCAAATAATAGTAAATTCTCCAACTAGAGAAGAAGAATTAAATAAAAATTCAGAAGATGATGATAAAGATGATATGTATTTAGTAAAATTTTCTTTTAATAAAAAGAAATCAAAATATAATTTTAAAGCATATTGTCAAACAATAAAAACTTTAATATTATTAGGAATGGTATATTTAATATTTTTAGCAATTGGTTTTCCTTTAATATTATATTTCTTTAAAAAAATAAATTTAAAAAGAAAAGAAACAGAAGCAGTACAAGATTTACAAGAAATAATTTTAGGATATTATCTCGATGCAAGAATATCAATTTGTTTAAATGATACAACATTACAAGAACAAATAAATTTATTTACTTATGCAACAAATAATTTATTTAATAATTATACAGAAACTAAAAGATTATTAACTAAAGAAAATATAAATAAAACACTTACATATATGAATAAAATTAATGCAGATGGATATGAAGGATGTGAAATATTATTAAATGAAGATGAATATTATTTTTCAGTATTAGGAATTTGTTCTTATGAACCTTTATTACAAACTAAAGTTGAAACTATGATTAGTGGTTTTGTTAATCAATTAAGAAGTGAATTTTTAAGTTTTAATCAAACTAATAGAACTGATAGTGATATTGTTTCATATTTTCATAGTACTACTTTTCAATTTAATAATTTGTTAGTTATTATTTATTTTCAAAATTATCTTCAAGATTTAGAATATAGTTATATTTTACCTGAATTACAAAATAATATTAAATCTTTAACTAATTTTTTGGTTATTATTTTTGTTATTATGGTTATTACAGAAATTTTGTATTATATTTTA
>JAEEGK010004452.1_pt1 | contig 34307 bp, 31 predicted proteins | sample 8958771 | NCBI WGS metagenome assembly JAEEGK01 (sample SAMN16246547, study PRJNA631951) | gut metagenome | biome: gut microbiome; feature: rumen; material: SC-attached | host: Bos | place: Iran: Karaj | collected 2018-10 | reverse complement strand
AAAATGATACACCTTTGGTCTAGATGGTTGAAGACGTGGGCCACTATGGAACATATTGTCTCTATTTTGCACTACTTCATTACCAGATTCTTTTAGGAATTGGGAAGGAATTAAACTGCCTTGTAAGACGTATGAATAATCCATGGCTAAGGTGAGATAGAGTTTCTTTTTCGCTCTTGTCATTGCGACATAGGCTAATCTTCTTTCTTCTTCCATAGCGATATAGCCACCTTCAAGCATCGCTCTTTGGTTAGGGAAAACACCTTGGTTAAATCTTAAAACAAAGACCACGGGGTATTCTAATCCCTTTGCAGTGTGCACTGTCATTAAGGTGACGTGATCACCATCAATGATTTCATCTTGGGCGCTTAGTAAAGCGATGTTTTGTAAGTATTCATCAAAAGTGGATGATGGGTTGTTCTTTAAGAAGTGACGGATATCTTCAAACAAGGCTTTAACGTTTTCAATACGTTCATCACCATCATCTTCTTTCCTTAAGTGTTCTTGATAGCCAACAGACCAAATCATATCTTCTAAGATTTTAGAAAATACTTCTTCGTTCTTTTTAATATCTTCTCGAGCGATATCAATGAGTTTGACCATGCTCTTAAGAGAGTTGATTAAAGATGTTTTGATTTCTGAATCTTTTGGATCAACATCTTGGATATATTCATACATTGATTTATTAGCGAGGCTAGCTTCATTCTTTAATAAGTTTTCTGATGCTTCGCCAAAACCTCTTTTTGGAACATTTAAAATACGTGAGAAAGAAATATCATCTTTGACATTAACAATTAAATGGAAATAGGCTAAGACATCTTTTATTTCTCTTCTTTGATAGAACTTTGTGCCACCAAAGATCTTATATGGTATTTGATAACGGGTCAGAGCCGCTTCAAAGTCCATGGTGATGTAGTTAGAACGATATAGTAAAGCAATATCGCTATAGTTATATCCACCATAGGTTTTAAGTTTATTTATTTCTCTAGCGACATAATCAGCTTCTAGTCTACCTGAAGGTGAACAGTTAACAGTAATTGGTTCACCACCTAGCTCATTAGTGTATAAGTTTTTAGTCACTCTAAGTTTATTATGGGCAATGAGCTTATTAGCCGCGTTTAAGATAGCTTGGGTACTACGATAGTTTCTATCCAAAACCACGGTAATCATATCAGGGTAGCGCTTATTTAAATCTAAGATGATATTTTGATTAGCCCCTCTCCAGGTATAAATTGTTTGGTCTGGATCACCCACGACATAGAGTGATGTAAATGGTTTTTGTAAGAAGTTAATCATCTTATATTCGATGTCGTTAGTGTCTTGGAATTCATCGATTAAGATATGGTCGATCTTCTCTTGCCATTTATAACGGATATCTGGGAAGTTTTCTAAGATATAGTTTGTTTGGAGTAATAAGTCGTCAAAATCTAAAGAGTAGTTTTTATATTTCTCTTCTTCGTATGTTTGATAGATTTCTAAGCATGTCTTTTCATCTTCAAATTGTTGATTAACGATTTTAATATCATCAGGGTATTTGCCTAATAACTTTTGTTTACCAATATAGCCTAAGGCTTTACCCACGATCTTATCGCTTTTCTTAAAGCCCATTGTGGCTGCGATATCTTTAACTAATTTAGTTTGGTCTTCTTCGTCAAAGATAGTGAAAGAAGCAGGGAAGCCAATAACTGATATTTCATGACGTAAGAAATAAGCCGCAAAACTATGGAATGTTCTAATCGTTAGGTCTTGGCTCATAGCTGGAAGCATCTTATCCACACGTGTTTTCATTTCATTAGCGACTTTATTAGTGAAAGTAATCGCTAAAATCTTCCATGGTAAAACATGCATTTCACTAATGAGATAGGAAATACGATATGTTAAAACACGTGTCTTACCACTTCCCGCACCAGCAATGATACGGACATGTTGGGCGTCAGTGGTGACAGCCTCAAATTGATTTTCATTTAATTCGTTTTGATAATTCATATATTGTTAACAATATATTAGCAAAGAAAAGCACGTACATGCAATAATTAAGTCATTCTTTTATCGATAAGAAATGATAAACACTTATCGATACCAGCAATATTTCTGATAACTACTTTATTTTCTATTTCTAGTATTGAGGGTGTTCCTAAAATTCCTAATTCATCAATACTAGCGATGTTTTCTTTGATTTCTTTAAAAATTGGAACTTCATAATTTTGCGTATTAATGAAGTAAGTTGGTAAAATCTCACTTTTAGCGAAATCTATGATTTCACCCATCATATCGTGACAATAACCACACGTTTCAGAATAAACGAAAATGATGTAGTGATTTTCCTTTTGATTTAAGGCTTCTAAATAGGGAATTTGGTGATTTTTAATGATTTCTTGTTGTTCAATGGCGCTTTTGTTATTCGTGATGTCTCTTGTCGGCGAACAAGACACCACTATCGCTAATGACGTTAGCGAAACGAATAGCAATCGCAATGTCATAACAAAAGTATAAGAGTTTTTATTATTTTTGTTCACAAAAAATGTAAAATAATTGTATGGCGCTTTTTAGCAAAAAAACATCATTAGTCCATAACATCACATATATGGCCATCATGACCGCGATTAATTTAGTTTTTATCGTCCTTGATACTTATGTGCCATTTATGATGATTCTATTAATTTTGTTATTACCTTTTGTCAGTGCGGTTGTTTCTTATTTCTGTCAAAAGAAGTATTACATTATCTACGCGATTGCCAGTATCGGTTTATGTTTGATATTTAATATTGCAGATACAATCTTCTATATCGTTCCTGCAGTTATTTCTGGCTTTGTTATTGGTTTACTTTTAGATAAACAAATCAATCCTTTCTGGATGATCTTATGCTCCACTTTAATTGAAGTGGTTTTAACATATGCGTTTATTCCTCTTATTAACTTATTAAGTAACGCGGATATTGTGGTTACTTTCTTAACCATTTTTAAGCTTAATGAATTTGCATATCGTGAAGAATTAATGCATTTATTCATTCTATTTATCGCCTTAACTCAATGCTCATTAACGCATTTTGTTTTATTAACTGAAATTAAGAAAATTGGTGTCGAAACTAATACACGTGTTAACTCTTTTATTCCTTATATAGGTGGATTGCTAGCTTGTTTAATCATTGGTTTAGTATTTGCTTTTACCTATCAACCACCAGCATTAGCGTTTATTGCTTTATCGTTCTATTTTGCGGTTTTCTTACTTTTCCATATCGTTTCATGTAAGAAACCACTAGTGTATGTCATCTTAGGAATTACTTTCCTAATTATGTTCACTTTATTTGTTATTTTCTTTACTAAAATAGATAAACCAATGGGCTTTATGCTCTTTGGTTTATTCCCTCTTGGAATTGCTTTCACAAGTTTCTTTCAAAACTATTTGCTAAATCACAATTCTAATATTTAAAATAATATTACGATGGTAGATTTACTTAAAGCGTTCGGACGCGGTATCCTATATGTCATTTTGTGCCCATTCTTCCTAGTAGTTTTGGCACTTTTTGCGGTTATTGGTTTACTGGCTTTTATCTTTCAATTATTTAAATCAATTATCTTCTTTTTCACTGGTCAAAAATTCTTCCCAGAATTGCCTGAAGATAAAGAGTTACGTTTAAAAAGAGAAGCGGAAGAAGCCGCAAGAAATCCTCAACCTCAACCACAGGCGCAACCACAAGTGGAAAGACCACAAAACAATATGGTTTTTGAAGAAATGCTTGATGAAAATAATTTCGTTGAGGAACCAGCGCCTATTATTACTCCAATAAGTAGTCCTGCTCCACAAAGCGTGGAACAAGCTTGTTTCCAAGAAGAAATAAAACCTGAACCAGCACCTGCTCCTATTCCAGAGCCCGCTCCTGCTCCAGCGCCTTCAATGCCTGAACCAGAAGTAGAACCAGCCAAAGAAGAATTAATCTCTGATAAAGAAGCAGATGATGCTCCACTCGCGGATTTCTTAGATCCTTTCAATGACGAACCAGTCATGAGAGATGAAAGCAATGAAATCCTTGAAGTATATAAGCCAAAGGGTAATAACGATTACACTGACGCTGACGATTATGAAGAAGACACCGATAACGGTGTTGATATTAGATTTGATGATTGAGGTAAGAAATGAATCCAGTATTAATGATTAAGATGACCGAGAATGATAAAAGAGTGCTTATCGCCCTTCTTTTCGTCATTATCATTATCTTTGTTCTTATCGGTATTATTGGTTCCATCATGATTAGAACCATGAAATGGCAAGGTAAGAAATGCGATACCTTAGTCAGTGATGTTGTCACTAATCACATTGTTAAAACACCACATCAATTAAGAATGTATGCGGCTAAAAAGAATATCCGCTTATTCATTAAGCAAGCTTGGATTGGTATTATTATCATCCTCGCTGGTATTGCCACTATTTGTATTAGAAATGCCATTGTGAAAGATTGGACATATGATCCATTTAACACCACAAATGGTTTTGGTACACTACTTTTCACTTGGGACTTTAACGATCCAGAAATCTACTCCACATTCTTTGGTAAATGGAAAGTGATTTCTGATTGGCCAAAGCTCGCTAATCAACCACACTTCGCTGTTGAAGCTATTTGGTCATATATTTATATCCCATGTGTAGTCATCGGTGGTACTTGGTATATGATAGCGGCCCAAGCCTATTTAGCCAGAACTATCAGGGGCATTAAACTTTCTAAGAAAGTATTTGAAAAGAGTTTAGAAAACTTTGATCAAAATACTCCTACCCCACCTCAAAACGATCAACCAATTCAGCAATAATAGAAAACCTCTCAAATGAGAGGTTCTTTTTTACATTGGATGTGTTAATTGAATGATAATAGCTATTATCTCGTAAGCAGCGTATCCAAAGATGAGGATATCAAGCGCAATAACGATCCATAATAGACGTGTTTTAAGTCGTTGCTTACGGGCAACTTTTTCACTATCGACAACTTCTTCTATCATGGGGCTACCTCCTAATATTTAATGCTATTACTTGTTCTTGGATAAGGTTGGACATCACGGATGTTTTGCATACCGGTAATGTACATTAATAATCTGTCGAATCCGATACCGAAGCCAGAGTGCTTACAACCACCATATCTACGGGTGTCTAAGTACCAATCTAATTCTTTATCGTTTCCGAGTTTTTGCATCTTCTTTAACAAGATGTCATATCTTTCTTCTCTTTGAGAACCACCGACGAGTTCACCAACGGCTGGGACTAATAAGTCACAAGCGGCAACGGTCTTACCATCGTCATTTTCTCTCATGTAGAAGGCTTTAATTTCTTTTGGATAATCAGTTAAGAATAATGGACCTTTAACGATTTCTTCTGTTAAGTAACGTTCGTGTTCACTTTGTAAGTCCATACCCCATTCGATATTGTTATTTTCGAATTTGTGGCCTTCTTTAACTGCTTTCTTTAAGAGTTCAACGCCTTCAGTGTATGTCATTCTCTTGAAGTCACTGTTAGCGACGTGAGTTAATCTTTCGATTAATGTCTTATCAATCATGGAGTTAAAGAATTCCATTTCTTGAGGACATGCAGACATGATGTAGTTGATACAGAATTTCACACAGTCTTCGATGACATTCATGTTACCTTCTAAATCGGTGAACGCCATTTCTGGTTCAACCATCCAGAATTCAGAAGCGTGTCTCACTGTGTTAGAGTGTTCCGCTCTAAAGGCAGGACCGAATGTGTAAACATCTCTAAAGGCTAAAGCGAATGGTTCAACGTGTAATTGGCCAGTCACTGTTAAGTTAACCTTACGACCATAGAAACTGTTTGGATCTTTTGTATCGTGTGTCACAACGTCAAAGACGTTACCAGCACCTTCACCATCATTAGTAGTAATTAATGGTGTGTGAACATAAATGAAACCATTGTTTTGGAAGAATTCATGAATCGCGAATGAGAGTACGCTTCTCACACGATAGACCGCTTGGAATGTATTAGCGCGTGGTCTGATGTGGGCGATTTCTCTTAAGAATTCAAAGCTGTGTCTTTTCTTTTGAAGAGGATAGTCATCAGCGACATCACCTTCTAAAGAACATGATTCAACAGCGATTTCAAATGGTTGTTTGTTTTCTGGAGTTAACACTAATTTACCAGTGACTTTAATAGCCGCACCAGTTTTAAGGCTTGATAAGACGTCATGATTTGGACATTTATCGTTATATACTAACTGCACACTCTTGAAATATGTGCCGTCATTAAATTCCACGAAGCCGATAGAACCGTTGTCACGGTTGGTTTTGACCCAGCCTTCAAGTTCTAATGTTTCTAAGGAATTAATCTCTTCTTGGTCGCCGTTAAGGACGATGTCATAGAGTTCGAAATTGGTAATTTTCATAGGTTCCATAATACTATGCTCCTTATTAATTATTCTAGTTATCTAAGATAACTTTGTCATCTTAATTCGTATATTCGTTCCATTTTTCGATTGACCAGTTAGGATCGACCCCTAAATCTAGTCCAGCGAAAACCTTCATATCATACAAGTGTTCGGCGACCTTTGCAATCATTGCTGCATTGTCAGTGCAGCACCACATTGGCGGAATGATGATGTGAGCGCCTAATTTATCACACTCTTTTTGCATTTCTGCGCGTAGATATGAGTTAGCGGATACACCACCCGCGAGAACGACTTGTTTAACGTTATATTCTTTAATAGCTTTAACCGCTCTTGAGATGACCATACCGACTGCCACATCTTGGAAGCTACGGCACATATCGGCCACTCTGATCTTTTCTCCCTTTTGTTCGAGATTGTGCACTAGATTAATGACGTTGGTCTTTAGACCAGAGAATGACATATCATAAGTATGTTCACCACTTAATGGTGTTGGTAAATGATATGTGTGTTCGCCTTCTTTAGCTAATTTATCAATTGGGATGCCACCTGGATAAGGTAAGCCTAAGACTCTCGCCACTTTATCGTAGCATTCACCAATCGCGTCATCTCTTGTTTCACCAATGATTTCAAAATTCATATGGTCTTTCATGATGACTAATTCAGAGTTACCACCACTGACAACAACCGCTAACATTGGGAATTTAAGTTCTTCATTAAATTCATTAGCATAAATATGTCCGGCTAAATGGTGAACGGGAATTAATGGTTTCTTATAAAGCATCGCTAATGTTTTAGCGCATTGCATGCCTACGTGAAGCGCACCAATGAGACCTGGACCTCTAGTCACAGCAAAGGCATCGATGTCTTCTAATTTAACGTCAGCCTTTTCTAAAGCTTCCTTTAAGACTAATGAGATATTCTCACAGTGAAGTCTAGAAGCTATTTCAGGCATGACACCACCATATTTTTGGTGGACTTCTATTTGTGTGTTGATGACATTAGAAAGCAACTTACCATCTCTAGTAATTGCTACGCTTGTTTCATCACAACTTGATTCTATTGCTAATATTAATGCCATGTTATTTCACCTGTAAAATCATGTAATATGCATCATCACCGTTATCGTAATAATGCGGTTTGGTTGTTTCGATTTTGAAACCGTGTTTCTTGTAGAAACTAATCGCTTTTTCATTATTGGTTCTCACTTCAAGAGTTAGTGTTCTAACTTTCTTCGCGTAACAGTCGTTATAGATTTCATCCATCATTGCTGAACCTAACTGTTTTCTTTGCAAGTAAGGATGAACAGCAATTTGACAGATGGTTGCACTATCGAATGTTTCCCAATAATCGCAGAAACCCACAACTTGGTAACCTTGTTCGTTATTAATAGAGAGTTCAATGACCCAGAAATGAGCAACAGGATTTTCCTTTAATTCGTAAAGGATATTCTCTTCTCTCCAAGCCCCATGAGGAAAGCATAAGCCTTCTATTTCCATGATGGCTTTAAGATCATCTAGTTTTGCTTCTCTAATATTAACGAATAAGTTCTGCATACTAGTCCTTCATGTACACTGGTTTCAATGAAAGTGGGTTAATAGATTCTAATGAATCTTTAAGATTTAACATCTCTTGAAGATTATTAGATAACACACCTTCAATGTTTAAATATTTAGTTTCACCACAGACAGCATAGTCTGGATGATTTTTAATGTAGTTCATGACTTCATCGTTTTTCATAATGCAGTCATCAAGTAAGATTTTTTGGTCTTGATAAACACCAACGTAAGAACGACCACTTCTTGCGTTAATTAAGCAAATTGATGGACGTGCACCATCTTTTTGCACTCTTAAGGAACTAACAGCGTATAACTTAGCATCTAAAGCTACGGCAATTGTTTTGGCAATTGTAATAGCGATACGGACGCCTGTATATGAGCCTGGACCTTTAGCAACAATCACTTCTTTGATGTCTTCTTTTTGGATGTTGTGCTTTTCTAGAAGTCTGTTGAGTTCCACAATCATGTATTCTGATTGTCTTTGCCAAGCTTCATAAGAAATGTAATCCAATAAGAGGTTATCTTTAGCAATGCCGACAGAAAGGTTTGTATTTGAGGAATCTAATAAAACAGTAATCATTTCTTTAATCCCTCCAAAAGCTCTTTGTCTGCGCTTTTTACCTTAATGTTTCTCACGTTATCTTGGACGTGAGTAATATTCACTTCAATAGCGTTTTCTGGGATGAGGTCTTTGATGAATTCTGGCCATTCAATAACGGTAATACCGGTTTCATAACCGATGTATTCATCTAAGCCAATATCAGTATTCACATCCGCGAGACGATAGGCATCAATATGAATTAATGGTCTATCACCATCGAAGTAAACTTTCATAATGTTAAATGTTGGAGATTGAACAACGCTTTTAATGTTTAAAGCTTTGGCGATACCTCTAACAAGAGTGGTTTTTCCCGCGCCTAAATCACCGGTTAAACAGAATGTAGAACCAGGTTTACAGAGGGCAACAAATTTCTGCCCAAGATCCATTGTTTCTTCGGCGCTTCTTGTAGTAATTTGATATTCCATGTTTATTCTTTCTTTGTGCTTTCTAAATATTGGGCGAAATAGTTGTTAATCAAATCATCGTTAAATGGGAATTCTCTTTTACGCATTCTTTCGACGATGATTTTGGTTTGGTTCTTTAGAACCGCATCTAATTCGTCACTATATTGATAAGTGTTTTTATGGTGTAGATATTCTTTTTCATCTAAAACTCTAATTTCATTGTCATGAAAGAGCTTAGCATCTAAATCATAATCAATGTACTTGATTGAGTCTTTATCGATGATGCTAGGAGAAGCGATATTGCAGTAATAGCAAACGCCATCTTTTTTCATCATGCAGATAACATTCCACCATTCCTTTTTAGAGAAGATGGTAACCGCTGGTTCTTTAGTAAACCAGCAGCGGCCATTAGCCTCAATAACTTTGGCCTTTTTAGTCGCTATGACTAGATAGTCTTCGTTGTTTTCTAATACTAAACCACGGTCCCACACTCTATGTAAGGCACCATTATGTTTATAACAACGGATACTATACCAACGTCCGACGGATGACATATTATTCTCCCGCTAATAATCTAATGAGAGCGTCAACATCTTTGCAGGATTGTTCAAATCCTTCGTAATCAAATGGCTTTTCAAATGGGATAGCCATCACTCCATCATCATAACTTAAGTATGCTGCGGAATGACCACCCCAGACAGCAATGTTAACGTTGAATAGATGGTTATCTAATCTGAGTCTACGGACTTCATTGATGAAGCTGGCACCTAAAACTTTACGGAAGTCAGCATCTTGTGGGCCATAGACCACTAAATCTTCTTTTTCTTCTAAGACCACTAAATCATCGACATTGTTTGGTAAGTCGTATGGTTGTTTTGGGTTCTTATAAGCAATGACGAAACGACCTTCAAATTCTAATTCATTTGGCATGGCAATGTATTTGCCAACAAATAAAGGTGGAACTTGTTGTCTTTTTTGAGCAGGTCTTAATAATGCTACTTCACCATAGGTGACGTGATGACCTTTGTATTCCATTCTCACAATGTTTCTGGAATTTGTCATAGCCACATCTTTATAGACACCATCACCAGCAAAGTCGCTAGCCGCCATCTTTTCTTCTGGAGTGTATTTCACATCATCATATGTGTCTTTGAATTGTCTATCTCTTAATACTTGTGTGACATAAGCCATGTATTCTTTTGTTTTCTTTGGGAAGCCCTTTCTACTTAAGAAGTAGTAAAGGAACATACCAACTAAAAGAAGACCGGCACCAACATAACCAATAATCTTTAAAACTTGGTTATTATTCATAATTAAGAACATGACACCAACGATAGCGATGAGAATCACGATCATAAGGATATTACTAATTCTTCTTTGAGTAGAATACGCCTTAAAGAGTTCTTGTCTTTTTTCTTCGACAATTGATTGATATGGTCTATCGGCTTGATTTTCTTCTTGTAAGCCTTCCATATTTTCCTTGATATCTTTTTCTTCCATGGGAGTTCCTCCAAACTGTAATAACTATAACACAACAACATTTATAATGTTACTGATTTATATATCACACGTGACAAAAATCCAGTTGCATTAGGTAAACAAAAGTTTATGATTACTGGTGGGAGCTGAACGAAATTCGGCTGAGAGGGTCCTTCTTGGGACCGACCGTACCTGATCTAGGTAATTCTAGCGGAGGGAACTTTTTTATTTAAATTGTTCTTCCCTCGACTAGTTTGAGGGTTTTTATTTAAGGAGGTCCATTATGGAACAAAAAACTCAAAACTTTTGGGCAAAATATGGATGGCTTTTCGCTATTGGAAGCGCAGTCATCGCTATTTTGTTCTTACTCTTACCAATTCTTAATTATGAAATTAGAGAAGCGGTTTATGACACAGTGACTGGAGATAGACTTAGCAAGACGGATTACGTTTACAACGTAAACTTAATCACTTACTTCACTTCTAGCTTCAAATTAAATTACACAATGTACATCACATTAGGCTTGATTGTTGCTGGTATCGGCTTAGCTGGTATGAGCAGAATCAAACAAGAATTATTAACCGCAAGTGGTATGTTCTTCTTACTTGCAATGTGCATGATTATCTTAAGCAAGGAATTCTTTAAAGCGGATGAAAACGCGGTTATGGATTACGCTAAAATCGTTGGTGATACAGCGCAAGAAGGTTTCGATGCATCATTACATGATGTCACTCTCTCTTGGGGTAGCGGTTTAGGTATTGCATTTACTAACTTTGCCTTTGCCTTCACCATGGCCACAAATAAGCAACATACAGTTAGACAAATCGTTGAAGAAGGTATGTTGATTTCCTTAGCCTTTGTTCTTAACTTCATTAAGATTCCTGTTGGTCCAACAGGTGGCTCTATCAACTTCCAAATGTTGCCATTAATGATCATCGCTTTAAGACATGGTCCTCAACATGGTTTCATTGCCGGTGGTATTATCTATGGTTTATTAACATGTTTAACTGACGGCTATGGCTTTGCTTGCTATCCATTTGACTACTTAATTGGTTTTGGTTCTGTGGCGGTGATGGGCTTCTTCAGAAAGTTCATCTTCTCCGACGAACAAAAGACCTACAACGTCAAAGGTATCATCTTTATTTTCGTGGCTGGTTTATTATCCACATTAGTGAGATATATCGGTTCTAACGTTTCTTCAATTGTAGTGTATGGCTACACATTAAAAGCGGCATTAGAATATAATGCCTTCTACATTCCATTATCTGGTTTAATCTCCACACTTGCATTCATTGCAATCTATGGACCATTAATCAAGATCAATCAACGTTACCCAGTTAAACAAGTAACAGTAAATGAATAATTAGATATTAGGCCAGTTGATTTCTTTCACACCATGATCGTGAAGATATTGATTGGCCTTTTTAAAATGATTATTTCCGAACCATCCCCCGTGATTCGCGGCTAATGGGGATGGATGAATACATTCTAATATTAAATGAGAAGGGTTATGCAAATAGCCCTTTAATTTTCTCGCTGGACCACCCCAAAGAAGGAAAACTATTGGGGTTGTTTGTTTATCTAATACTTCAAGAACTGCGGCTAAAAACTTTTTATATTCATCAATGTTATGGCTTAAAGCTTGATGCGCTCTGACAGATAAAATAGAGTTTAAAAGAAGAACGCCTTGATTTGCTAAATAGGTTAAGTCACCAGAGGAGTAATTCATCTTGCAGTTATACTCTTGAGCAATCTCTTTATAGATGTTCACTAATGACGGAGGAACCTTAATTCCTTCAGGTACAGAGAACGATAAACCCATAGCTTGTCCTGGTTCATGATATGGATCTTGACCAACAATCACCACTTTGACTTTATCTAGTGGTGTGAGTCTAAAAGCATTGAATAAAAGTTCCCTTGGTGGGTAACAAGTATAATCACGATATTCTTTGTTTAAAAAGTCATTGAGTTTTAGACAGAAGTCTTCGTTCTGGAGTTTTTTAAAAAACTCATTCCATGTTTTATCAATCTTTTCCATGCATCAATTTTAACATTTTTGTGTTCATTAGGAAGATAAAACTCTATAATGTGGGTGTGTTTGGCGAGCCAAACAAAGACGAATATATGAAGATTATCTATTTTACAACTGCGCTTAAGAAAGAGGACTATGTGGCCTTCTCTTCAGCGTGGGAATCTTTAAATACTTCAATTCAAAATCTTCATAACCGTTTGATTCGCGCTTTAGCGTTAACTCACCAAGTGGAAGTTATTTCTATTCGTCCTTTCTCTAGAAAGTACTGCAAACTTAAAAAGTTAGAAATAGAAAATAAAACTGAAGGTAAGATTTCTTGGCATTACGTCGGTATTAGAAGATTAAAGATTTCACGTTACTTATCAGTAAAAGCTCAATGCAAAAAGATTATGAATGGCATCGAACTTAATGATGCAATTGTTATTACCGACACTCTTAATCCAAACGTTTTAAATAATTCCACTGCTTTAGCAAAGAAATATAACTTACCAATCATCGGTGTGTGTAATAACACTCCTAGTATGATTAAAGCAGCGGGTCCTTCTTACACTAAATACTTATTAAATAAGGCTAGTAACCTATCAGGTTATATCACATTAACTCCTGGTTTAAATGAGTTATTTAATAAGAGCAACAGAGCGAATATGTCTTTTGAAGGTATCTTAGATACAAAGACAGTCGCTAAAAACAAGAATCAATACGGCAAATACATCTTCTATAACGGATCTTTAGAAGAAAGATTTGGCGTCTATGAATTAATTAAAGCTTTTAAAGAATTAGATAACCCTGACATCAATCTTTATATCTCTGGATATCACGGTAATAGAGAGCACTTAGAAAAAGCTATTGGTGATAGTCATAACATTATTAATATGGGTATGCTTCAAAGCGATGATGTTGTTTCATTCGCTAATCAATCATTAGTGAACATTAATCCATGTCCATATTCAGAAGACTATGACCGTTATTTAATTCCAGATAACATTGTGGACTATCTAAACGCTGATTCAGTTTTAGTGAGCGTGAGAAATCGTCACTTCAAGAAATACTTTGATAATGACGCGATATGGATTAAGAGCAATGAAATCTATGATTTATTAAAGGGTTTAAAATCCGCGCTTAATCTCGCTAAGGAAAAGAGAAGCGAATTAATCAAGAAAGCCAATACAGATGCGAATAAGCTTTATTCCATGCAAATGATTAATCGCCGCACTATTCTCTTCCTTAAACAATTCTTAAAACAAAAAGACTAATTTGAAACAACATAGTTGCATAAAGTTTGCCTTTTTATGAAATAAATAATAAAATCTAAACGCATTTATGGAAAACGATATTATTAACCAACAAGAACAACTAGCAAAAAACCTTGCTTACTATCGTAAAGCCAGTGGCCTTACCCAATTAGAACTTGCGGAAAAGTTCAACTATTCCGATAAGTCTGTTTCTAAATGGGAAAGAGGTGAAGGTTTTCCTGATGTTTTTGTTTTAAAATCACTCGCGGATTTCTATGGTATTAACGTTGACGATTTCTTCCAAAGCGAACATAAAGCCGTGAAGATTTCTCAAAACAAAAAGAGAAAACAAACATACCTTAAACTCTTATCCATTGGTTTAGGTTGGTTAGTCACTGTTCTCACATTCTTCTTACTCAACACCTTGTTAGGTGATTCATATGCCTTTAAACCATGGTTAACATTTATCTATGGCACATTAGTCACCGGCATTATCTTAGTGGTCTGGGAATTTATTTATCACAACAGATTCTTAAGAATGATCGCTGCATCCATTATTATTTGGACATCAGCGTTATCCTTGTTCCTCACCTTCTTAGTGGTGATGAACCTACCACTTCCATTGTTGTTCGTCGTGGCTATTCCTCTTGAGATACTTGAAATCATCTGGTATCTATTTAGAAGGAATAAAAAGAAATAAAAAAACTGGCGCTTGCCAGTTTCTTTTTTTATTCTTCAACTCCTCCATCATTGATGAAGAGAATACCAAGTGTTTGTGGACCACAGTGGCTTGTAATTGTGGCACCAGCATTCGTTTCATAGATGGTTTTGAATCCACGATTCTTTAAGGCTTCAATCGCGACCGCGACCATTTCTGGAGTTGCTTGTGTATGTGTCACGAAGGCAACGGAGAGATCTGGATTAGCAAATTGTTCTAATGTGTCCTTGCAGTAGCCATTGATAACTTGTGTCTTACGGCCAATGTACTTTTTAGCAGGCGCCATTTTACCATCACTAACGATGATTTGTGGCTTGATTCTAAGAATGGTTGCACCAAATCTTAATAAGCCTGAGCAACGACCACCTTTATGCAAGTATTCAAGTGTTTGAATAACGAAACTTGCTTGAACATAAGGGATACGGGCATTAACTTTCTCAACAATTGCTTCTGGTTTTAAGCCCTTATCTCTAAGTTTAGCGGCATAGATTGCTAATAAGGCAATACCGGTAGAAAGGTTTTTAGAATCGATAATGTAAACGTTATCGTATTTGGTGGCGATTTGCATAGCGTGAGAGCATGATGATGAAATCTCAGAGCTTAATGAGATATGGATAATAGCGTCATATCCTTTAGCGAGCAAATTATCAAAATGTTCACGATATTGGAAATCGTTAATCGCACTTGTACGTGGTAAGACTTTCTCTTTCGCAACGAAATCGAAGATGTCTTGTGAGGTGATTTCTCCATCTAAATAGGCAGTTTCGCCTAATAAGACAGTGAATGGAATCATCTCTAAGTTATATTGTTTAATTAGTTCTTTTGAAAGGTCGACAGTAGATTCGACAGATATAGCAATTTTCATAACACGATTATTATAGCCGATTATTTTTTCATGTCCACACTAGCGCGCATAACTCGCGAAATTGGTACAGTGTAACATGGGGGATACATTACATTTCAATCGCTTTTTTATCGGCTTCATCGAATTTTTTTAATAAATCTTCGACAGTTAATTTTGCTTTTTCTTCGCCTCTCACATCAAAGATGATATGCCCTGTGTGGAACATGATGAGACGGTTACCATATGTTAAAGCGTCTTTCATGTTGTGGGTAATCATTAATGTGGTCATCTGATTTTCTTTAACAATTTTATCAGTTAATTCCAAGACTTTTTTGGCGGTCTTTGGATCAAGAGCAGCGGTATGTTCGTCTAGTAAAAGGATTTGCTTTGTTAAATCGAATTGACGAATCTTTTTATCGAATTCTTCGTACGCGTTCGCAAGCGCTTCGCGTTTCTCTTTAAAAGATAAATGCTTATTCTTTCTAATCTCAGCTTTTTTAGCTTTATATTCCGCGAGAGCAGGTTTATAAACACTATCGAATTCGTTTCTAGCGACTTCGTGGTCTTTTTCAGAGAAGGTGATGTAGTCCTTTTTAACAGTTTTATGTGTTGGTTTATTACGCATTGTCGCCATTAAAAGGGTTAAAGCTTGTCTTTGGCCACCACTCATGACACCGACTTTTTGATTAAGTCGATCTTCAAGGCCTAAATCAAATCTCTTTAATTCATTAATGAATTCTTTTTTATGAGATTTTCTAAAGCCCCAGAGGAATGGAGAGTGTCTTCTACCACGTCTATAGGCGATTTCTAAGTTTTCTAAAACTGACATTTCACCACATGTACCCATCATTGGGTCTTGGAAGACGTGACCGAAATAGGCGGCGCGTTGATGCTCTTCCATTTTTGTAATATCAACATCGTTTAATAAGACTTGTCCTGAATCTGGTTTTAAAACACCAGTGAGAATATTCATCGTGGTACTTTTACCAGAACCATTACTACCAATAATGGTGACAAATTCACCACTTTCAATTTGAAGATTAACGTGGTCTAAGGCCACTCTTAAGTCTTCTTTATTACCAGTGAGGTTGAATGTTTTAGTAACGTTTCTAAGTTCTAACATAATTATTCAGCCTCCTTTTTCTTGGTAAAGAGTTTAATGATACCTTGCTTAATCATTGGTAAGCAGAGCGCTAAAGCGATTAAGAAAGCATAGAGTAATTTAGTTAAGTCAGTTGGCATCTTAAACACTTGTGTCGCAAGGGTAATAATTGCGAAGTATAATATGGCACCTAAACTAATGGAAATAAGAGCGTTTTTAAACGACCTTTTACCAAATAATGTTTCACCGATAAGAATACTTGCTAAACCCACGACAAGATAGCCAGTTGCGCCTTGAGCGTTCATGCCACTATCGATTTGGGCGATTAATGCGCCCGCTAAACCGATAAGAGCGTTACTAATCGAAACGCAGATAATCGTGGTTACTGTCGTGTTAATACCTTGTGATTTGGCCATTTTCTCATTGATACCAGTAGCGCGGATAGCCATACCATATTCAGTACCAAAGAAGAAGTAGGCAACACCTAAGACTATGGCTACAATAACCGCAACAACAATGATTTGTTGCCAGCCATGGAACAATTTTGGATCTAAGAAACCAAAGATAGTTTTAGAGTTATCAATGCCGTTGATTTCAGAAGCGAATATTCTACCATTGGCTAAGCCAAATAATAATAAGGCGATAGAACCAGATGCTGTCATGGTGATAATACCACTGAGAAGCTTTGGTATTTTTAATATTCGATTTAAGAAACCGGTTATAAAACCACACACACCACCAGCAAGCATGCCAATGAATGTGGCAATAAGAGGAGGAACGTTTTGTGTAATCATTAAAGCGCATGCTGCACCACCGATTAACAAACTTCCTTCAGCGGTCATATCAGCGAAATCGAGTATTCTAAATGTTAAGAATACACCAAGGGCTAATAGACAGCATGGTAGGCCCATGCTTAATGTTAAACGTATAATCTCATCAAAGGCCATTATTTAGCTTCTTTCCATGGGAATTCTGATGGTAAGTCTTCCGTTTTGAAGCCAGCATCTTCTAAGTTCTTTTTGTTGAATGTATAAGAACATGTATCTGCTGTATTGAAGAAGACTGGGACATCTTTAACGGCTGCGCCTTTTAAAATCTTAGCGGCTAATTCAGCTGTCTTAAGTCCTAAATCATAGTAGGAGATAGAAACGGTCACATGACCACTGTCAAGCATACCTTCTTCACCAACGATGAGTAATGTTTTATTTTGTCCAAGGCCGTCTTTGACTTTAGCCATATTACTAGCGACTGTGTTATCTGTTGGAATCCAAATCGCATCAACTTCAGCAGCTAATTCCGCAATGTTTGTTTTGATTGTGAATTGGTCAACACATGTCTTAGTAACGACTTCTAAGCCTTCAGCTTTAGCAACTTCTGATGCCATTTCAGCTTGCACACGTGAATTTTGTTCATTAGCGCAGTAGAAGATGCCTAACTTTTTGGCCTCTGGAATCATTTTCTTTGTTAATTTGATTTGATTGCCTAATGCTTCTTCTGGTTGAAGGTCACTTGTACCAGTAACGAAACCATCTGGAGCGTTATTGTCTTTTAATAAACCCGCGCCAACAGGATCTGTAACTGCAGTGAATAATAATGGCGTTGTAGAGCCAATGTTTTCTTGCGCAGCTTTTAAGGCTGTAGCACATGGAGTGGCAATCGCTAAGTTGAGTTTATGCTTTTTACTTGCCATACCTTTAGCTAAGGTAGAGTTTGTAGCGGCTGTTGCTTTAGCGTTTTGAATATCAAGTTTTAAATCACCAAAGCCAGCGTCTTTAAGACCTTGAATAAAGCCTTCTCTAGCGTTGTCTAAAGCGGCAAATTCACCAAATTGAAGGATGCCAATGTCTGTACTGTCATTGTTACAGGCTGTCATCATAAATGGTGTAAGCATGAGTGGTAAGAGCGTTAATAATTTTGTCTTTTTCATTTTATGTATCCCCCTTAATGAAATAAAAATCGGTGTCGTTTTATGACACCAATTATTAATCCATCTCGTTCGTTGGTGTCATCGATTAATCTCTGTAATCAATAACACCTTATAGCTAAAAGGCCAAGATTTATTGATTACCTCTTGGATAATAATAGCTATAAAAGTAATAAAATGCTCTTTTCATAATTTTACTTGGCTATAAGTTTAGCACTATCGAAAAAATGCGCAACAAAAAACTTTTATATTTTTTATTTTATTAGGCGATGTTTCCATTAAGGTCAATGACTCCCTGATTGAAGAAGATGGAATTAAAGTCGAAAAAGAAGGCGAGAGTCTCGAATGGTATCACCTTGTGATGAGAAGCTTTGCACTCCCACAAGGTGATCTCACCATCGAAATCGCGAGTGTGAAGGGCAAAACTGCGCCAGACATAAAGAATATTACGTTCTACGCTAACGCTGCTCTTAGCTTCGCTCAAGCGGTCTAAAAGGTCATTACAACAAAACAAGCCAGGCTTCGGCCTGGTTTTTGTTTTACTATTAGAACAGTTCAGAGTGGCTTCCAACTCTAACCAAATAAAGAACTATTTCTTTTTCGTTAATTTGGTAAATCAATAGGAAATCTGGCTCAATATGGCATTCTCTTTTGCCTTCGTAATTCCCACTTAACTTGTGATCTTTAAATTTTGGATCAAGTTGCTTTCCATCGCTCAATTGGTCAATAACATCAAATAACAAATTGATGTTTTTTCCTTGCCTGCTAGCTCTTTTAATGTCTCTTTTACATGAGTTTGTGATGATGATGTCGTATTTCACACGTCTAATTCCTTCCTGAGGTCAGCAGCGCTAGAATATTTTTTAGCCTTTGCCTTCCCGGAAGAAATATCATCAACTTCTCTAAATGCTTTAATTGTTTCTTTGTTGGGTATTTCTAGTGAAAAAGGAATGCTTTTGGTCCTAACTACTGCTTTTAAAAAAATAGTTATGGCGCCAGTCATACTCATCCCCAACTCATCAAAAATCATTTCTGATTGTTTTTTTAAGCTTTCATCCACTCTAATATTAATGGTAGCCATATCTTTTTCCTCAAAAATATTATATTTCTATGTAATCACATTGTAAAGCATTTTGCATTACATGAATCTAAATAAAAAACCAAACCGAAGTTTGGTAATTTCTTTACTTGGTGGAGCCGAGGAGAATTGAACTCCTGTCCCAAGAAGGCTCTTCAATAACGTCTACAGTTTAGACGATATTAAGATTTAACACGTTTTCGTATATCGACTCACTAGGACGTGCGAGATAAACCGAATTTCGGCGCTAGTAACTTATCGACTCTAGACACCTATCCTTTTGGTATGACACCCTACCTAAGCGTGAAAGGATAAAACCTTAGGGGATGCTCTGCCCGGCGCGTAGCGTCGGAACCCTATGTCGGGAGCTAAATTAAGCTAAGCAGAGAGATTGAGCTCTAGGAGCTCTCATATAACTGTTGTCAGTTATTTTTGTTTTGATGATAACGTCATCACTCGACTGCAGTTAGAGCCTAACCATTCCTGGTCGAAACCAATACGACCCCATGTGCACATTATTTTATATAAACGAATGATTATTTGCAAACAAAAAGGATGCTGTCGAATGACAACACCCTATTTTGTAAACTCAATGAACTATTCTTCCGCTTGAGCTTCAGCAACACTGATTGTTGCAGTAGCTTCGAAGTTATTCCATTTGGCTTTGACTTCGAAATCGCCAGCAGCGATTAAGTTGTCGTTCTTATCGAGCATGCCTTCTGGCCATGTCCATTTGACTTCGCTTGATTTGAAGACGGCGGAGTAAGTTAAGTTCTTGATAACACGAAGAGCTTTTAATGATTCCTTATCGAAGAAATCGCCAACTGCTAAGTTTGTACCAGCACTTGTTGGATCAATCGCCATAGCGACTTCTGGGTAGTAGTAATAACCACCTAAGCCCATACTACGGTGACCAACTGGTTGCCAGTCCATTCTTAAGTAGACATAGATTTGATATTGATAGAAACCTGTGACGTCTTGAGCAATGATGGATTCATACTTTTCAGTATTGGTAACCATTCTTAAGCAGTCTTTGACGTCTTGGCCATTCTTATTACCTTCAGCGATGGAAGAGTTGAACCAATAGCCTCTTAAGCTAATGGAGTTAATCTTACCACCAAAGAGACCATCATCCCATAAGCATAAGTAACCATAGACTTCGTCGTAGTTACCTTGATAACCTTCAGCGTAAGCACCTTCGAAGTAGAAGACCATGTTGTGACCATCTCTTGTTAAGCCATCGGAAACTTGGGAATTGATACCAGTGAAGGTATATTCTTCTTGTTCTTTGATGATAACGCCTGTTGGATCGAAATCATATGCGAATTCAGAGGCTTTTTTCTTGATGTCTTCGGTAATTGGGTTGAAACCTTCACCTTGATTGGCCATCGCTAAATTCATCTTTCTTTGCAAATCAGCAGAGACTAATGAACTTGTTAAGACAGCTGCAAGAACAACCACACCACAGACACCGACTTTAACGATGCCGAGGGTATCGCCCTTAGAAAGTTTCATCTTTTCATTTGTTTCTTCTTCACTCTTGTAGAAGCCGAAGAATGCCGCGGCAATGGCGCTTGCCACGATGATAATTAACATCACTAAGTAGAAGACTTGTGTATTTAAGTCACCACCTTGATAGTGAACGTTATTGATTTCGTCAGCGATGAGGTTTGGGATTAAGATAACTTCTTTATATAAAGCTAAACCAAACATCACGAGTGCGCCGATATGGACGAATCTGTATTGAGGAATAACGAGAACAACGGCTTCAATAACCATACCAGCGATTAAGAAGATACCGATTGTTTCAGGAACTAAGGCAGAGGCGTTGTTAGCCATCGCGCCTTTATATGTTGCAAAGAAAACGAGTGTTAAGACTAACGCTAAAATGATGTTAGCAATAGCAAGGTAATAGCCAATTGCTTTACTTTTGAAGAAGTTTAAGATTTTTTCCATTGTCAATTACCTCCTTTCCTACTCTGCTTCAGCTGGTTTAGCAGCTTTTTTCTTAGAAACGAATTCTGTGAAGACGTACATACCTAAGAGACCAGCAGTGACTGTACCAGCACTGATTGTTAAAGCGTTAATAGTAATCTTCCACCATGGATCAGCACCAACGTTGCTTGGTTCAACGCCACCCATCCAGGATCTACTGAATGAGTATAAGACGTATTTGCTAGCGCGTTGCATGTCTTTTAAGATGTCACCATCTTTATTGCTTGTAACCCATTGTTTTAATTGAGTACCACGGTTACCATCCAAACAGAATAAGTCAGTACCACAGTGGACCATGGCTGGACCATTTTGGTATTTGGATGTATTATCACCAGCTAAAGCGTCATCGATGATGAAGCCTTTGTAGTTCCATTCACCTCTCATAACGTTTTTCATTAATGGTTCGTGAGTGGCGGAATATCTAGCACCAATTCTGTTATAGGATGTCATGATACCTAAGCCATTACCTTTGGTTAAAGCACCTTCGAATGGTCTTAAGTAGATTTCTCTGATTGCTTGTTCATTACACCATGTTTGGACACCTTGACGGCCACTTTCTTGGTTGTTTAAGAAGCAGTGCTTAATGTTCATGATTAAGCCTTTCTTTCTAGCGGCGCCAATGACGTTACCAGCGGTGTTGTAATTTAAGATACCGTCTTCAGACATATATTCAGAAGCACGGGAACCATATGGAGTTCTATTGATGTTAGCACCAGAAGCGTTAACGGATGGAACACCACAGAATAAGGCGTCTTCACCGAAGAATTCACCAAATTTGGATTGCATTGCGTGGTCCCATGTACCTGTGTATGTTGGACCAGTTGGGAAACCAGTTGCCCATCTGAGGTCACCGTATTTATATCTATCTAATAAACCTTCAGGACCTTCTTTAACGCCACCACCTTGGAATTGGATTTTCTTAACACCACTAATACCACGGTTATCGGTAACGAGGACGGCTAAGTCATCTAAGGACATTTGCTTAATGAAGGAATCCCAAATGTCGGCACCTTCTTTACCAGCAAATCTACCTTCTTTAACTTCACCTTCTAATGGGACTTTGCTCATTTCTGTGAACATGATGTCACCATCCTCATAATCGACTTCGTATTGCTTGCCTTTAAGGTCGTCGTAGTTTGGACAATCGGCAGACTTTTTGTAGTATTGAGACATATCTGTATCAGCACTAACGGTTGGTTGGGTTGTGGTCGCTGTTGGCCATGTACCTTCCCAGTCTTGTCTGTCTAAGTAGACGATTTTTGATTTGTTGTTCTTGTCTGCGATAAAGTTGTAATCCGCATCATCGAATTGGTTTTCAACTTGAACATTCTTGTTGTAATGAGATGTTCTATATGTTGTTGTGTCATCTTCATTAACGGTGTATTTCTTAACAGCAGCAGATTTACCTGTATAAGCATTACCATTATGGTCAACTAAGTTGCCGGCTTTGTCTGGGTGAACAACGGAAATAACGTTATTTAACGCTTCGTGAGCACCATTACCAACGGCGAAATAGTAATCACCTTTTTCTAAGATGTAAGATCTGTTGGCCACATAGTCATATGTCGCTAAGAAGTAGCGATCAAATGTCACTGTTGTGGAACGTTTACTCTTAGCAGGAACATCAATTTTGTCATAGCCCATCAAAGCGATGGATGGTCTGCCTAAACCTTTTTCTTTATCGAAATCGGTATATGGTTGTTGGACATAAAGTTGAACAGATGCTTTACCATTCATTTCGCCTTTATTTTCGACTTCAACAGTTGCGGAAATTGTATCGTTAGAGGCGTTGTATTTTAAATCGGTAATCTTTTGTTCAAAGTCGACATAGGATAAACCGAAGCCGAATGGATAACCCATTTCTTCTTCGTATTTCCAGTTGGACTTATCGGAACTATTGTATGTACCTTTAGAACCACTAGCGTTACCTTGACCTAAGACTGCGTCTTCGTATCTGGTTTCATAGTATTTATAACCAACGTAGACACCTTCTTTATAGACGACACAGCTGCTGTTACCAAAGTTTTGATAAGCGGCTGATGAAGAGGCGCTAGCGGCAAATGTATCAACTAAGTGACCAGATGGGTTAACGACTTCCATAACGACTGAGCCGTCAGGATTCTTTTGTGGCACTAATTTTTCTAAGACTTCGTCATAGAGTAAGTGTGGTTTTTCACCTGTTAAGACGTGTGGGATACCACCGGCGCCGTAATAACCAGGAACACCAACATAGACTAAAGCGTCAATACCGTATTCTTCTTTATCGGCCCAGTCCATGGACATTGGTAATGGGGAGTTAATAAGAACAACGATTTTCTTGAATGTGCCATTGTCTTTGTATTCTTTAGCTAATTTAAGGACTTTGTCTTCATCGGAGTTAAGGTCCAATTTCTTGGCTGGTGGGTCAGAATTTTCTGTACCGATACGGACGAATGTGATAATAGCCACATCACCATAATCAGCAAAAGATTGTTTTAAGTTATCTTTGTTGATTTCGTTATAGCTTTCGACTGTTGTATTTGGGCTTGTCATATTGGAGTTACTTAAAGATCCATATGCATCCCAAACTGTTCTGTTAATTTCGAAGCCATTTCTTTCGAATGCCTTGTCAAGTTTAACAACTAAGTTTTTGTTTGGCGCAGCACCACCTGCACCAGAGCGCATGAATAAGTTCTTACTACCTTTACCAAGGAGTGTGACTTTTCTTTCTTCCTTTTGTAATGGAAGAGTTGGTTTGCCATCTCTGACTTCATTCTTTAAGAGAACGGAGCCTTGTTCCACTGCTTCTTCACAGAAATTGTAAGAATCAGCGATCATGTGCTTCCAACCCTTATTGGAAAGAGAGCCATTTTCATCCTTGTAAGCAGAACCTTCAACTTCAGCACTATCGATTTTGCCAATCTTTGATGAGGATAGACCTAAGACGTCGTTAATAAGACCGGCATTCACTTCTGCTAGTTGACGACCAGCTAAAAGAAGTGTTGTGACAGCGATACCAACGGTGGATAGACCTAACCATAATTTTGGTTTTGCCATAAGCTTTTCCTTTCTTGCGCATTATTATCGCGCGTATAAAAATAAGCAAAAATATTCTATCGAACTATTTTGTACTTTTTTCCTCTTTTATTTAACTATATTTAGTTAAGTTAGGCGCATGACTTTTATGCTACGTGCAGTAGTACACATGTGCGTATGCTAAAACAAGACAAACAAAAACATCGGTAAACCGATGTTCATTGTATTTACTTATTGAATTGTTCCTCGAAGTCCATTAAGGCTTTGACAGAATCAGCGATGGAGTAGATATTTTCAAATTCACGAGTAATTTGACTAATCTCTTTTTGTTCCATGCCAAGTCTCTTACGATATTCCTTAGGTGTGTAACCGAAGTGTTTAATAAACATTCTGTTCATATATTTAGGATCAGAGAAGCCTGACTCATAAGATATTTCCAATAAGGTCTTTTCTTTATTTGGCATTAAACGGATACATTGTTCCATTCTCTTAATGTTGACGTAGTTTTGGAATGTCACACCGAATAAAGAAGTGAATAAATGTGAGAAGTGCGTTGGTGATAAGTTCTCTTGTTCCGCGAGATCTTGTAAACGGATTTGTGTTTCAAAGTTCGCATCGATATAAGAGATAATACGTTCCACACGGAGGTTCTTTTGTTTTAAGTTAGTCTTTTGTGCTTCAGAAATAATTTCATATGGCACGTTTTTATAACAAGTTGTTAAGACCTTAGCGATGTTGGAAAGGATATTCAATTGATAAAAAGGTTCTTCAGCAAAGTAAGCTTTTGCAGAATCCACTAATAATAAAATCAAAGATTTTAATTCTTCTTCGCTTAAGTAGTCTCTTAAGTTACAAGAATTAAAGACTGTGGTTCTAATTTGTGGGAAATATTCTCTTAAGCAGTGGTTAGAAATTTGAGCGAATAAGAACAAAGGTGCATCATCCATGTTTTCCATATCTAATGAATAGAGAGGGTCGCGCATATATGAATGCACTTCACCAGAGTTGATTAAATAAGCATCACCAGTCTTAAGGTTATAGGACTTATTTTTGATTTTGGCAATTCCACTACCTCTGAGGACGATGAAGATTTCGAACTCGTTGTGGATATGTTCTTTTCTAAATTGAATGCGGTTGACTAAAAATTTAACATGTTTGAGTTTTTCGTAACGAATTAATTCAACATCTAATTGTTTCATGTCAAATACAATCTCCTACCTATAATAACTTAGTTATTTGGCTACTTCATATTATCATTGCGCATATTTATCCACAACACAATTTTGCTAAATCTTAGGTAACAATGTTGCGCAATTTTAAATATACACAAAGTGTATAAAAAATAGATTATTTAATGATATTGCGATAATTAAGCGTTCCTTAAAAAAGTTGAATAAATCGTACAAATAGCATTTTTGACTATTTTTTCATCAAAAAAGGAGCCATTAATTGTAACGACTCCTTCTAATCTTTTTAAATTTGTTGATTAAGCAGCGTGATAGCCTGGAACGAATAATTCTCTAATTTTGTCGAGTGTTTGAGCTTCGATTTCAAAATCTTCATTTAAGTGCTTATAGGTTTTTTCAGCCCATGTAGCACCTTCTAAAGCTTCGGTTTTAGCGTTCCATTTAGCGATTTCTGATTTTCCAGAAGCATCATCGACTGGTAAGACCGCTCTTTCACCCGCGAATCTTGTCATGACATAGTCTCTAGCGCAATCTTCTTTACTAACGCCTAATAAGCCTAATAAGAACCAAGAGACGATACCTGTACGGTCAGCACCGTGTGTGCAGTGTAAGGCGATTGGTTTTTCATCAGCTTCGGCGATGGCTTCGAAAATCTTTTTGTATGTTTTGGCAATACCATTGTTGGAACCGTTTTTGCCTTCCCAACGGTAACTTTCTGTGCCAGAAGCAACAGCGGCGTTTAAGATATCAATATTCCAATCATCAGAAGCGGCTGGTGATTTTGCTGGAGGTCTATCTCTCATATCGATATCAAGTTTGATACCTAAATCTTTCATTGTGGCTTTGCCTTCGGCTGTAATGCTGTTGAATTGGGCACATCTGTAATATAAGCCTTGTTTAACAACACCGTTTTCCACTAAGGATGATTTCCAACCACCACAGTCACGGAAGTTAATGACACCATCAACGTGAATGTAACGTGGAGCGACATCTTTAACTTTGAACTTATAGATTTTAGCTTGTGCTAAGGCTTCTTCACTAACAGCGGCTCTGTAGTAATAGTCTTGGCCGATTTCAGAATTGTAGAAATTATAAGTTTTATTAGCAGTAGCTTCAACTTTCTTAGAGTTTGCGAAATCGATTGTTTTAGCGATTTCAACCACATACTTGTCAGCGTCAGCAACTTCATCAAACTTTAATTCAATTGGGTTTGGTTGAGATTGATCATTATGGTAGCTGCTATCTTCAGCGTTGACCTTTGGGACATATGTTTTAATACTTTCCCAATCTGGATCGTTTAAATATTGATTCATTAAGTCAGTGTGGATGTCTTTTTCACCGAGATCGAAGTCAGCCTTTGGACCTTCGTCTTTAGAGGTGTTGTTGTGTCCACAACCTGTCAAAACTAAAGAACCGAGCAATACGAATAATAATGCTTGTTTTTTCATGTAAAATTCCTCTCTTTGCTCTAATATTCTCACATTATTTGTTTTATTAAAATAGGATTATTATATTTTTTATGCTTGTTTATCATGTGAAAGATAGAAAAAAACCAGGCATAGCCTGGTCTTATATGACTTTATTGCGGGGTTAATTATGCACCTGCTGGTCTAGTATAACCTGGAACAAATTTTTCTCTAATTGTTTCAAGAGTGTCCGCGGCAATACCAAAGTCATCTTTAAGGTGTTTATACATCTTATCAGCGAATGTTGCGCCTTCTAAGGCGTTGGTTTTTGTAAACCATTTAGCGATTTCACTATCACTTCCTGTTGGAGGAACCGCTCTTTCGCCCGCGAATCTAGTTAAGACATAGTCTCTACCGATATCGTCTTCATTAACGCCTAATAAGCCTAATAAGAAGAAGGATGTAATACCTGTACGGTCAGCACCATGTGTGCAGTGTAAGGCGATTGGTTTTTGATCAGCATTAGCAATAGCTTCGAAAATCTTCTTATATGTTGCAGCGATACCACCTGTACCTTCCCAACGTGAACTTTCAGTGCCAGAAGCGACACGGGCGTCCATGATTTCAATCTTCCAATCGCTTGAGGAAGCTGGAGATGATGATGGAGGTCTATCTCTCATATCAATGTCTAATTTAATGCCTAAGCGTTTTAATTCTGCTTTACCAGCGGTCTTAATGCTATTGAATTGAGCACATCTATAATATAAGCCTTGTTTAACAACACCATTGGCCACGAGGTTTGATTTCCAACCACCAGTATCACGGAAGTTGATAACGCCTTCAATACGTATGTTACGTGGAGCGGTATCGGCGACTTGATATTCTTTAACAGTAGCAGTCGCTAAGGCTTCCTCACTAACTGCGGCTCTATAGTAGTATTTAACGCCAACTTCAGCGTTATAGAAATCGTATGACTTCTTTGTGCTTGTTACTGTTTGAGCGTCAGCGAATGTGTTGTCTTTAGACACTTGCACATAATATGTTTGAGCGTCAGCAAGTTCTGCGAATGCTAATTCCAAGGCCTTAGGTTGTGATAAATCTGGATGTGATCGATGATCTTCAGCATTAACATTAGGGATGTATGCTTTAATATTTCTCCAATCTGGATCTTTGAGATAAGAATACTGTAAATCAGTATGGATATCATTTTCAGGAGCAGTGAGTTGTAAAGCTACACCACTTGGACCAGCTTGAGAAGATGATGAACTAGATGATTTTGAACTGCTTGGAGTTGATTGTTGAGATTGTTCAGAACTTTGACTATCGGTGGTTTGTTGACTCTCTGGTTCTGATCCCTTTGATTCAGAAGAAGGAGCAACTGGTTGATTACACGCAGATAAAATTAATGAACTGAGCATTAAAACGAACAATGCTTGTTTTTTCATAACTATTTACCTCTTATGGGTCTATTTTTCCATTATTCATAAATAAAGCACATGATTATTCTACTTTTTATATAGGTTTATTATGTGGCAAAACAAAACCAGGCACCGAAGCGCCTGGTTATTGTTCGTTTCAATAATAACTATTTAGTTAATTATCTTGCTAAGGCAGCGCCACAGAGATAGTAGCTGTAACTACCAGCGACGAATTCGACTCTAATGGTGTTTGCACCTTGGATTAAATCGACATCCATAATATCGAACCAAACTGGTTCCATCATTGTGGAGTTACCATCTTTAGCGGTAGCGGATTCAGTAGCACAAGCGGACATATTGAAGTTATCTGCTGGAGCAGGAACTTCAACGTCGTTAAAGTACACTTTTGTTTTAGCGGCGTTATTGTAAATCCAGAATGTTGTATTAGCTTCGTTACCTTTTTTGGCACTGAGTAATAATCTGAATGTAGCTTTGCCAGCTTCAGCGGCTTCATATGTGAAGGCAGCTTTAGCGTTTGTAGCATTATTCCACTTATAACCAACGATGTCATCGGCATAGGTTGTGCTTGTTAAGCTAGCAGCGTTTGGAACGCAAGCTGTAAAGTCTGCTTTGACCCATTCTTTGAAGTTAACTTTTGGGACAGGTGGGACATAATCTTCACCAGTAATTGTAGCGTCTGATTTGTAAACGATTCTAACGTTTTGGTTGAATCTCATACGGTAACCCATGTTACATTGTGTGAGTTTGATAACGTTCGCACCAGCGGCTAAGTTGATGTCTGCGAAGTAAACATAGAATTGTTTGTTTTCAACTTCAACACCACTTTCTTTCCATGTCTTATTATTTAAGATTGGGAAATTTGTTTCGCCAACGGCGACAGCATATCTCCAATCATCTTCTTCAGCTGAATCTGGGTTTTGGCTTGGAAGAGCAACTGGAGCATCTGGATGTTCAGCGTTATATTTAGCTTCGTTAAAGATGTGTCTATCAAGGTGAGTTGAGGATGAAGCTTGTAAGGAGAAGTATAACTTAGCACCTTCAATGGCTTTATCAACATTGATTGTCCATGTAGCAAAAGAATTCTTCTTCATGTACCAAGGATTTGTGCCATCTGGGTTGGCTGGAGCTTCATGGAAATCTTTGAACGCGATTTCAATAGCTTTTTTGCCAGTGAATGAGTCTTGGCCGAGGTAGACAGGTTTATTATCATCATTTGTCTTAACGGCAAGTTGTTTGAAATTGTCAACGTGTTCATGTGGACCGAAGCCAACAAGAGCGAAGTTGTACATATCTGTTCTGAAACCACCTAAGTTGTAGATTTCGATTTCGTGAGCACCAGCGGTTAATGCTGGAAGTTGACCTGGGAATTGATACCAACCGATATCATCTTTCCAAGATTGATTTGTGTTATCTTCTGGAATGATATAAACGTTACCATCGAGTTTAATACCATAACGAGTAGCTGGTCTGTCTAAAACTGGATCACCAGAGGCTTGTGGGATATATTCATAACCCTTAGCTTGGTCTTCTTCGTATTTAGCGAAGATATCGTTTGTGTCGTTTCTCTTTGCCATTTTAACTAAGAGATTGGCGTTTTCGACTGCTTCTGGGAGGTAGACGTTGTAGACGATGTGGCAACCTTTCTTGGTTACATCACCGTCTTGATAGTTAGCTGTAGAACTGAATCTAATAGCTTTACCACTTGCTCTACTGTCTGGTTTGCTTGTGGATCTTTCTGTTGTCTTTGTAACATCATAATCTAAAGCGCTCCAAGCAACTGCGTACTTGTCGCAATCTTTACATTTGTACATTTCTTCAGCAACAGCGCCTTCTTCTTCTAAAACGTCAACCTTTTCAGAACCTGCTAAATCGTGAATGTGGATTTGAGGTGCTGGAGTTGTGGATGTGGATTGGCCACCACCAGATGTTGATGGGTTAGTTGATGGGTTAGATGTTGGTTGAGATGTTGGTTGAGATGTTGGATTACCGGAAGATTCTGGTGCCTTAGACTCAGATGTCTTTCCACCGGTCTTACAACCTGTCAACGCCATCGCTAACATCACGCCAGCGATTGTTAAGATTTTTGTTTTTTTCATAAATCTTTTCGCAACGTAAAGTTGCATTTTTCCTTTCTTTTAAAGAGTTTTGTCATTATCTACCATGCTGGACTCTTTTCAAAACCAACAAGGCAAAAGAACAAAAAAACAGAATTTTATGCAAACATGTTTTTCTTCATACCTTATCTTAAAATTGCCACGCATGTACGTGTATGCTTATCTTGCGATATTATAGGGTATGTTCTTGCTTTTCACTTTTCCTTATTTTCAAAATTATTCTTGTGGTAATCGTGCTTTTTTTATTGAGAAACATTTGACCATTTTTAGTTGAAAAAAGTTGAGTATGAAAAAACCATCGGGCTTTCAACTCGATGGTTTTAATTGATTTTGTAATGTTTAATTACTTGCCGAATAAGACATCGTTAACGATGGCTTCGAGCATTTCTTGACGGCCACTGCCTGGAAGTTCAGGAGCACCCATCTTGCAAGCGTAATCAGATAATTCTTTTAAGCTTGTTTGGTTATTTAAGATCTTTTGACCAACTTCTGTGTTGTGGAAAGAAGAGTACTTCTTTTCGATGAATTGATCAATACGACCATCTTCGATGATTTGAGCCGCTTTGATTAAACCTAAAGCGAATGTATCCATACCTAAGATGTAGGCAAGGAACATGTCTTCCATTGTGTAGGATGGACGACGTGTTTTGGAGTCAAAGTTGAAACCACCTGTTAAGCCACCATTCTTTAAGACTTCGTACATACATTGTGTAGCACTGTAGACATCGAATGGGAATTCATCTGTATCCCAACCTAAGAGCATATCGCCTTGGTTAGCATCGATGGAACCTAACATACCATTAATGGCGGAGATTCTTAAATCGTGTTGGAATGTATGACCCGCTAAAGTAGCGTGGTTAGCTTCAATGTTCATCTTGAAGTCTTTATCTAAGCCGTGGGCTCTTAAGAAGCCAATAGCTGTCGCGGCGTCGAAGTCATATTGGTGTTTCATTGGTTCTTTTGGTTTTGGTTCGATGTAGAAGTCACCTTTGAAACCGATGGAACGGCCATATTCAACAGCCATCTTCATTAAACGAGCAATGTTTTCTTGTTCGAATTTAACGTCTGTATTGAGTAATGTTTCGTAACCTTCACGACCACCCCAGAAGACGTAACCTCTACCACCTAATTTAACAGTGATATCTAAGGCTTTCTTAACTTGAGCAGCAGCGAAAGCGAAGACGTCCGCACTATTTGTAGAACCAGCACCGTTGCAGAAACGTGGGTTGCTGAACATATTGGCGGTACCCCATAAACACTTAATATCTGTGCCTTTCATCTTTTCTAAGATGTAATCGGAGATTTCGTCTAATTCTTTGTTTGTATCTTTGATGTCTGCGCATTCTGGAACTAAGTCAACATCGTGGAAGCAGAAATATCTGATACCGAGTTTCTTCATGAATTCGAAACCAGCATCAACTTTTGCTTTAGCGTGTTCCATTGTGCCAACTTTAGCACCAAAGCTCTTATCGGCTGGGCCAGCACCGAACATATCGACACCGGTCGCACCAAGGTTGTGCCACCAAGCCATAGCGAATGGAAGGTGTTCTTTCATTGGTTTGCCTAAAATCATTTGGTCCGGATTGTAGTAATGGAAGGCAAAAGGATTCTTGCTTTCTTTACCTTCAAATTTAATTTCCGGAATATTTGGAAAAATTTCTTTCATATGTATACCTCTTCGATATGATATTGACATATCAAAAGCATAAATAAAGTGACTTTCTTGCTAATATAAAGCGTATTTCAATATGAGAGTATTTATGATATATAATTTTAATTATATGCGCTAAATATTTATATGGATAATTAAACGATGAAAAAATTCATTTTATTTTTTAAAATAACCGGTTTTCAGTATTTTCACACAAATAGTGTTTACACTTTTAAACAATATTTGTAAAATAGTTTGACTGCGAGGTAAACAAAATGAAAGAAAGAACAAAAGAAGTAGTTAGAGATGGATTTGGCTCATTAATTAGTAATGCTGCAGCGTTAAGAGGGGCAAAGAATGGCCCATTCTGGCTCACATTATTATTCTTCATTTTCTCTTTATTATTACCAATCCTTCCTATCTTCGTTACACAAGCAAACACTAAAGGTTCTAGTTTCTTAGGAAGCAATAGCTATAGTTTAGAAAAATATCTTCCATCTATTGGCTTAAATTTAAAGAACCAAGGTTATGAATTCCATATCACAGAAGCGCACGAACTTGAAATCTATAAAGATGACAAGAACGTTTCATTAGCCGAATACACAACTTCCGCACCTTTCGCAGTATATGAAAATCAAGTTAGTAAGCAATATGACTTTGTGGTTTATGTGAGTAATGAAACAGGTAGCAAAGAAAAGAAAGCTTTCAATACTGCCGTAAGCTCTAATAAGTACACATTAGGCACCACCACAAAATCTGACGAAAAAGATGGTACATATATCCCAAGTTATATGATTCTTTTTAAGAATTCCATCTATGTCGTTATTTACTCTAAGGACACCACCACCGCTGTGACTGGTTCCTATATGGGTGACTATAAGACAATGGAAGCAACCAATGAAGGTTTAAGCAAATTCTTAAAAGTCACTGATAAAGACGGTAAAGAAATTACCGCTAATATTTATGATAATAACTACACTGATGGTGTGTTCAAAAACTTTAAGAAAGTCATGGATCGTTCCTATGACACCTTAAAGATTCAAAATATGTGGGGCACAAGTGGTATCTATTTAGGTATCTTCGCTGGCTTAAGCATTGTTATGGGTTTCATCATGTGGATCTTAACCCGTGGTAAAAATAATCCAAACAATTACTTCACTCCATGGTTAACACAAAAAGTTGAAGCAAGATTAGCCTTAGCACCAGCGCTTATTACCTTAGTGTTAGGTTTCTTCTTACCTCAATATATCCCAATCGCTTTTATCGTCACATTGGGCTTAAGAGTGATGTGGATTTCAATGAAGGAATTAAGACCTTTACAAAACTAATCCCCGTAGTCACTACCACGTGATTTATCTTCAGCGTAAATCTGAAGAGCGTCAGTGACATCAGTGACTTCTAGGTAAATATAGTTGTCTACTTCCGTTAACGGATTCTCAAAGTTACCGGTAAAGACAACTTTTTTATTTCTCTTCACTAGTTCCATCATCTTATTAATGATTAAGTGATACTTTTCAGGATAATGGTCTTTAAAACCCATAAGTTGGGTATAAAAGACTGGTTCTAAGTAGAATGATTCACCACTCTCTAAGAAAAATAAAGCGGAGAAGGGATTGCTCTTATCTTCTTCTTTTCTTAAATCTTTGAATTCTTCATAGTCTCTCATTTGTGGTATACCTCATTCCTATTTATTTTAAACGCGCGATAGATTTGTTCTAATAAGATCAATCTCGTCATTTGATGTAAGAAGGTCATATTTGATAAAGACAATCGATCGTTACAACGATTCTTTAACTCATCACTAAGACCGTATGAGCCTCCAATAACAAAGGAGATATTAGATCCCCCTAAAACAAATTTATCTTCTATATATTTAGCGAATTCTTCACTTGTTAATTGTTTTTTAACTAAATCTAAACCAATTAAGTATTCGTTATTCTTTAACTGTTTGAGTATTTTTTGTCCCTCTTTATTTTTGACATTTTCAATATCTTTAGGACTTGGATTATTTGGAACACCTTCATCATCCACTTCGACGATTTCCACTTGCGTGTAGGCCTCTAAGCGTTTGAGATATTCATTAATGCCTTGTTTTAAATAGGATTCTTTTAAGTGCCCAATTGCGTAAATCTTAATCTTCATGA
>JAEEGK010004451.1_pt1 | contig 34313 bp, 24 predicted proteins | sample 8958771 | NCBI WGS metagenome assembly JAEEGK01 (sample SAMN16246547, study PRJNA631951) | gut metagenome | biome: gut microbiome; feature: rumen; material: SC-attached | host: Bos | place: Iran: Karaj | collected 2018-10 | reverse complement strand
ATTTATAAGATGAAGGGATACTTACCTGCGCAGATGGCGGCCAATGTTGCCAAATCGGTTTTGGCGGTTTTGTGCGCGTTTCTTTCAACATCGGCGGCGGCGCAAAGTGCTGACGAACTGCAGCAGAAACTGCAACGCACGAGCGACAAGGGCGAGCAGATTACGCTGCTGAACCGCCTTGGCGACCTGGCCCGCAACGCGAATGCCACTGCCGAAGCCGTCGACTATCACCAAAAAGCATTGAAACTGTGCCGCGAGACGGGCAACGCCGAAAGTGAAGCAAAAACGCTGAATTATATTGGCTCAACTTATTGGCGGTCAAATAATTTCGACTCGGCGCAGCACTACTACGAAATGGCGCTCGAAGCCTGCACCCGAAGCGGAAATCAGGACGATAAAATACGGATTCTGAACAACTTGGCGCTTGTGAGCCAAAGTCAGGGCGACTATTTCTCGGCCAACTACTATTATCAAAAAGTGGCGGCAGGCTGGCAGGCGGCGGGAAACCTTGCCGAATACGCTTCAACGGTGAACAAAATCGGCAGTATGTACCTGTCGCGCAACCTTTTCGACTCGGCGCTGACGCAGTACGGCAAGGCGCTGCAAATCCGTGCCGAACTGAACGACACAATCGCTATCGCGCAGACATACAACAATATAGCCACAGCTTACAAGAACCAAAATCTGTTTGACTCGGCGCTTGTTAATCTGCAAAAATCCATTGCGCTGCTCACCGCCACGGGCGACCAAAACGGCCTGGCCGAAGGCTACAACAACCTTGGCGGACTTTTCTGGCAGAACAAGAACTACAAGGACGCGCTGGCCAACTATCTGCTTGCGCTCGACATTCGCGAAAGGCTTGGCAACAACGAGAAAAGTGCCGCTACAATGAGCAATATCGGTTTGATTTACAAAGATTTGAGCAACTACGACAAAGCGCTCGAATACTACAACAAATCGCTTGAGCAATATCGGGCAAGCGGCAATCAGTTTCTGCAATCGGAAGCGCTGAATTTGATTGGCGGTGTTTATTGGCAATCAGGTAGTTACGCCGAAGCACGGAATGTTTACAAAACGGTGCTGCAAATGCGTGTGGCGGTTGGCGACAAACGTTATATCGCACGGTCGCACAACAATTTAGCCCTTGCCTACAAGAGCCTGAATGAGCGCGATTCGGCGCTTGCGGAATACAACAGCGCGCTGGAACTCTACCGCGAACTTGGCGACCAAATGAACGAAGCGGCAATGGTGAACAATATTGGCAACCTGTATTTGAAATTCGGCGAGACCGAAATGGCTGCAAATGAGTTTGTTAAGGCTCTCGAAATGCGCCGACAGATTGGCCACGAAACGGGCATTGCCTACTCTGAACTCGATCTTGGCACGGTTTATATCAGTAAAAAACTGTACAACAAGGCTTTACCGCTGCTGAACGACGCTTTGAAAATCGCCCGAAAAATCAAAAATAGCGAACTTGAAAAAGATGTACTGCTCGCACTATCAGACACTTACGCCGCAAGTGGCAATCTCGCGAAAGCGTACACAAATATGAAACACTACACCGCGCTGAAAGACAGCATTTTAAGTCTGGAAAGCATAAAGCGCATTGCCGATATGCAAATCAGTTACGAGACCGAAAAGAAGGAACGCGAACTGAAAATCAAGGACATACAGATTCTGCAGCAGCAGGAACGCAACAGCCGCCAACGCATAATTATCTATTTTGCGGCAATCGGGCTGCTGATTGTGCTGGCCTTTGCGGTGGTGGTGACGCGGCAGAACAAAAAAATCCGCAAGGCGAACGAAATGCTTGATTTACAGAACAAACAGATTATCCAACAGAACGAAGAAATTGAGCAGCAGCGCGATTATGTGACGATGCAGCGCGACCAAATCGCCGAACAAAAAGAGAAGATTACGGACAGCATTGAGTATGCAAGCCGCATTCAGAACGCAATGCTCACGCCCGCCGACGTGTGCGGCCAACTGCTGCCGCAGCACTTCATTCTGCTTGTGCCTCGCGACATTGTGAGCGGCGATTTTTATTGGGTGAAAAAGATTGGCAATCAGGTGGTTGCAACCGTAATGGACTGCACAGGGCACGGCGTTCCTGGCGCGTTTATGAGTATGCTGGGCACCACACTGCTCGAGCAGATTGTCACGAACGGTTTCAGCAGCGCCGCCGACATTCTTGAGCAGATGCGCAAATCGGTGAAAAACTCTCTGCACCAAGAAGATAAGCAGACTTCACAGTCCGACGGAATGGACTGCGCGCTCTGCGTAATCGACTTCGAAAACAAGCGGCTGCAATACTCGGGCGCCAACAATCCGCTGATAGTTGTCCGCAATGGCGAAATTATTGAGTATGAAGCCGATAAGATGCCAATTGGCATTCACGTTTTCGACGAGACCGACTTCACCAACACCGAAGTCAGCCTTGAGCCGAACGACACAATTTATATGTTTTCAGATGGTTTTGCCGACCAATTTGGCGGCGACAACGGCCGTAAACTGATGATGAAGAACTTCAAGAAGGTGCTGGCCGAAGCAAGCCTGAACTCGATTGAAGCGCAGAAAGATTTTCTCTATCAACGATTTACCGAATGGAAAGGCAACTATCGCCAAATTGACGATGTGTCGGTGATGGGAATTAGATTTTGATGCTTTTTCCACGTCGATTTTGAACACAGATGACACAGATTTAACAGATTAACACAGATTATTAATATATGAAAATCAAGAATTTAGCGATACTTATTTTTTTCGTAAGTGCAACTGCCACCTTTGGGCAAACCAATGCGGAAAGTGATGATTTGGCCAATCAGCCCGATGGCCGCAAAAGCCGCATTCTGCTTGAGCGCGCCGAGCAAAACCGCAACACCTATCCCACTCTGGCTCGCGAACAGATTGCCGAAGCCATTTTCATATCGCAAGGCTCAACCGATTACGAGACATTTGTAAACGCACTGATAATCAAATTGAAACTGCTTTGCGCCGCCGACAGCATTGACGAAGCCGAAAACCAATTGAAAACCGTTGAGAAAGCCGCCAAACGCTCTAGTAGCAAGGATTTGCAGGCTCGTGCCACACTTGCACAAGCCGACCTTCTTGTGGCTGAAAACAAATTGGACAAGGCTGCCGAAATCTACACAAAACTGATTGCAGACTTCTCAAAATCAGACTTTTGCGATATTGCCATAACCGCCGCCAACCAACTCGGATATATCTACCGCGAGAAAAGTTTGGCCGAGCAGTCGCAAAAATCGTTTCTGAAGGCCATTGAGATTGAGAGCCACAGCGATTTTCCCGAACTTAAAGCCGTGAGCCTGAACTTTTTAGGCAGTCACTTCTGGCGCAACGGAAACTACACTCAGGCGCTCGACTACTACCGTCAGGCGCTCGAAATACGCAAAGGCTACAAAAACGAGTTTGACATTGTTAACTCGCTGATTAACATAGGTAATACGTACCAAAATATGGGCGATTTCAGCAATGCGCTCACCTATCAGACCCAAGCAATGCAGATTGCCGAAAAGTGGGAAAATAAACTCACTATTGCGCAGATAATGAACTATATAGGCAATATTTACTGGCGCCGCAGCCTTTACGACAGTTCGCTTTGCTACTATCGGCAGTCGATAACTCTTTATGAATCAATGGGCAACCGCTTGAAAACCGCAAGCCTGAACGACAATATTGGCAACGCCTACAAGATGAACAGCCGATTCGATTCGGCAATGCACTACTACAATTCGGCGCTGGCCATAAGAGAAGAGTTGGGCAGCAAACCCGACATTGCGTACTCGCTTTCTAACATTGCTTCAATCTACTGGAATACAACGAAATACGTGCAGGCACTTGAATGTTATTTTCAAGCGCTCGACATTCGCGAAGAGTTGAACGACAAAGCTAACGCCGCAAGTTCGCTGACAAATATCGGTCTCATTTACAGAGATTTAACCGATTACCACAAGGCTATCAGTTTTTTGGAAAGAGCGCTTAACATTCACAAAAGCACTGGAAACAAAGAACTTACGGCCTACGTACTGAATCACATTGGCAGCACTCACCGTATGGCTGGCAATCAGCAACTTGCGCTCGACAGCCATATGCAGGCGTTGCGCATACGTCAAGAGATTGGCGACAAGAACGGTTGCGCCGCTTCGATGAACAATATCGGGCTGATTTACCGCGATTTAGGCGACACTGACAAAGCCATCGACTTCTTCAACGAATCACTGGAAATCTACCAATCGTCTGGCAATCAGCAGGCTGCAGGGTTTGTGCTGAACAACATTGGCGATGTTCTCACACTTATCGGCAAGAGCCAACAGGCTGTGGCTCAATACAAAACCGCACTCGCCATCTTTGAAAAAATGGACGACAAACGCGGCATTGCCATCACATCGCAGAACATTGGCCAATTCTACTATTCCGCAAAACGGTACAACGAAGCCAAACCATTCTACAGCAATGCTTTGCAGTGTGCGCAAGCGATTAACGACCTTGAGATTTCAAAGAATGTCAGTTTCGACCTTTTCAATCTCTACGACCAAACGGGCAACAGCGCTAAAGCGTTGGAAATATACAAGATATATAACGCTTGCCGCGATTCGATAAGCAACAACGAAAATACCCGGCGAATGCTCGAACTGCAATCGCTCTACGAGATTAAAGTGAAGGAAAAGGACACCGAGCTGCAAAAAAGCAAAGACGAGAATAACATTCTGAAAATCAGTAGCAAAAAGCAATCGGTTGTTTTCCTGGCCGATATAGCTGTGTTGGTATTGACAATATGTTTTATTGTTGTCAGCCGTCGCAGGAAAAGGGGAAATCAACGTGAGTAGGTGTGTCGGAGTTGGATAGGCTGGCCGAAAATCAGGAAAAATCACTTTTCGGCGCCCTCATTCTCCTCCGCATCCTCGGTGCTGTTTTCAAAAAAACTGAAATTCACCGCGCCATAATGCTTGTGCATAATGAATAGCGGCAAATCGCTGAAGTTGTTTTTTTCGGAATGTTCCATAACGAATATCCCGCCATCGGCTAACAGATGCTTGTCAATCACCATTTTAGGTATTTCTGGCAACTGTGGCAAATCGTATGGCGGGTCGGCAAAGATGAGGTCGAATTTCTCTTCACAATTGCCGATAAATTTCAGCACATCGGCGCGGACCACCTTCAAACCTTCCATTTTCAGGTCGGCTGCCGTGCGGCGTATAAAGCTGTAATGGTTGTAGTTAAGCTCAACACAAGTGATGTCGGTGCAGCCGCGCGAGGCAAACTCGTACGAAATTCCGCCTGTGCCTCCAAAAAGGTCAAGAACTTTAAGCGCCTCAAAATCAACGCGATTCTCTAAGATGTTGAACAAGCTCTCCTTGGCCAAATCGGTGGTTGGGCGCGCCTTGAAGTTCGTTGGCGGCAGAATCACCCGGTGTCGATATTTTCCGCTGATTATCCGCATTGGTAGAGGTTTATCATATTGGTGAAATAGTGCGACGGCACATCGTTGAAGCCGTAAGCATACTCGAAATGGCCGGGGCGGACAAAATAGTTGATGTTGCGGATGTACTCCTTCATCGACTCAAGCACAGGGCTGTCGGTTGGCACAATGCCGCACACGCTCACTTGGGTGTTCAGCGGCGAAAGTTTCATATTGTCGATGGCGTTCAGGAAGTAGTAGTTGAAATCCTCGGTCGATTTGTAACTGAATGTGTTGTAGAGCGTTATCTCACCATCCTCAATCAGCACAAAATCGAAAAAAGCCGGCATAATATTCACAAGCACCCTTCTGCCCTCGCCTTCCAGCTTGCTTTTGAGCGTCAGCTCCTCAATGAGCGGCACCGACTGATGATAGAAACGCACCGCGCTGAACCGTTCGCGCAACACTGAGGCCAGCACTTTGGGCAATCCAAACACAACATACGATGAGTTGCCGAAGATGTAGTTTGACATCAGCTCGCAGTCGCGTTTCTGTTCCTGATTGAAATCGAACCACACGGTTTTGTCATCATCGGAGTAGAAAGCGGCCGGAACGAAGGTGTAGTCAGGTGTGCAGAACATCAGTTTAACGTGCTTGAAAGGGCACTGCAAAAGAGGTTCGGCAGCCACAATGCCATCAATCTGCCTTGCAAGTGTGCGGACCGATGTTATGCGGTTGAACTGATAATGCGCCAGTGCCACGTATTTGTTCCGTTCGCGGTCGAGCACCGAAAACGAAAATCCCTTCAGGAAAACCTGAAGGGATAGATGGTATTTGTCAACGCTGACGTAATCGAACGACTTGTCTATAAAATGAATATTCTGCACAAAATCAGTACATTTTATTATTCCCAGTTGCCTGCGCCGTTGTTAACCTCGGTAATCGAACCAACCTTCAGGCCCTTATAGTCGAGGCCGTCGTTAAGATTGATGATTTCCTGCTCGTCCAAACCTTTCAGAATGAGTTTCGAAGGAGCCGATGCCTCGAAAACCTTAACTTTCAGCTTCGAAGCGGTCTCAACAACGCCTTTTTTCAAAGTGAACTCGTGTCCGCCAGAATAAGGAATAAAGCGCAACGAGTCGATTTTGTAGTTGCTGGGGAAGAGTGAGTCGAGCACCGATACTTTTGTGGTGTCACGTGAAATCATACCCTTCTGAATAGCCTCTTTTTCAGAGATTTGACCAAGCAATTCCTCAGGAATCTCACCAATCTTGCGGATGATTGAGAACTGGCCATTCTTCACAAAATCAATCAAGGTGTCGAAACTGGCGGTGTAGTCACCATTAACCTCTTTGTAGGCACCCTGAGCAGCTCTGATATCTTTCAATTTCTGAATTGTTTCATCATAGCGTTTCTTTTGCTCTTTTTTAAATTCGATAGGTTCAACAATGCTTTGGACTGTTTCGTAAGCCAAAAAGACAATCAATCCTGCTAACAATACGTGGATAAATGCTTTCATTACAATATAAATGTTTAGTTTTTAATTATTAACTGTTTGAAGCAAAACCGCAAAACCGCTTAAATTCAGCTCTTGCGCGCCTTGCAAACGAGTGCAAATATAAAACTTATTTTAGTTTGGCAAATCCGTTTGTTTTTTTTTAGTTCGTGGTATGAATAAAAGTGTTTCCGAACTGTTGATTGACGCCCTCGGCTATCTGCCCACGCCCGACCAGAGCGAGCTTATTGCGCGGCTGACGGCTTTTGTGGGCAGCTTTTTCTCGCCCGACCATCGTGATGACACACTTATAATAAAAGGCTACGCCGGAACCGGAAAGACATCGATGCTGGCCGCGTTGGTCAAGATTATGCCAAAAATCGGGCTCAAAGCCGTGCTTCTCGCACCCACCGGACGCGCCGCCAAGGTTCTGGCCGGTTATTCGGGCCATCAGGCGCTCACCATCCACAAGAAAATCTACCGCCAGAAATCGGCCACGGCCAACGGTCTGGGCAATTTCGCGCTCGACAAGAACAAGCACCAGCGCACCATATTTATAGTAGATGAGGCCTCGATGATTGCCAACGACTCGTCGGAGAACTCCATTTTCGGAAGCGGCCGCCTGCTCGACGACCTTTTTGAGTACGTCTACAGCGGCGAGCTCTGCAAGCTGATTCTGGTGGGCGACACAGCGCAGCTTCCGCCCGTTGGTTTGGCCGTGAGTCCGGCGCTTGAAGCGAAGGTTATTGGCGAGATGGGCTTCAGCGTCAGCCAGTTTGAGCTGAAACAGGTTGTTAGGCAGGCTGGCGACTCCGGAATCCTGTACAACGCCACTCTCCTACGCCATTTTCTTGCCGACAGCGGCCAGGGTTATCCGCACCTCAAGGTCGATGGCTTTGCCGATGTGCGGCGCATCAGCGGCGACGAGCTGATTGAGGAGATTGAGAACTGCTACGACGAGTTCGGCATTGGCAACACAATTGTGCTCTGCCGCTCAAACAAACGCGCCAACCGCTACAACGAGGGCATCCGCCGCACCATTCTCTGGCGCGACGAGGAAATTTCGAAAGGCGACCTGCTGATGGTGGTCAAGAACAACTATTTCTGGCTCAGCGACGAGGAGAAAGAGACAACGCCATTCATCGCCAACGGCGATATTGCCGAAATCACCCGCATTGGCAAATACCGCGAGCTGTACGGCTTCCGCTTTGCCGACGTTGATTTGCGTCTGACGGACTATCCGGAAATCGAGATTCAGACAAAGATTATGCTCGACACGCTCACATCGGAGTCGCCGTCGCTCACTTGGGCTGAGAACCAGCGTTTTTTTGAGGCGGTGATGGCCGATTACGCCGATATTGGCAACAAGCGCGAGCGTATTAAGAAGGTGAAGGAGAACCCCTATTTCAACGCGCTTCAAGTGAAATTCAGCTATGCAATCACCTGCCACAAGGCACAGGGTGGTCAGTGGCAGGCCGTGTTCATCGACCAGGGCTGGCTCACCGACGATATGCTGAACACCGAGCTGATGCGCTGGCTCTACACAGCCTTCACCCGTCCAACGGTGCGGCTCTATCTGGTCAATTTCAAAGACGAGTTTTTTAAGTAAGCAATGGACAGCAATACATCAAAACAGTTTGATATTCTGATTGTTGACGACATTTTCATCAACCGTATGATGCTTGCCGACATTCTGGCCGGTTTAGGTTGCCGAACTACTGAGGCGAAGAATGGCGAAGAAGCCCTCCGCCTGTCGCAAGAGCGGTCATTCGATATGATTCTGATGGATTTGGAGATGCCCGTGATGAATGGTATTGAAACCACAATAGCCATCCGCGCGCTGGGCGGCCGAAACGCGATAGTTCCAATTATTGCCCTCACCGCCCACTCTGCCGACGAGATTGCCGCCGACCTATCAGCCGCCCGTTTCACCGATTTGCTCGGCAAACCTTTCCTGTCAGCAAAGATTCAGCGTTTGCTTGAGATATATTGTTGAAACCTATTATAATATACCCCTCAAATAATTACTTCCGTTGCGCCAACCGACACCGCTTCACTCGGCAATTTGGATGGCGTTTTACTGCTGCTACGCGCCATATTCGGCTTGACCGGCGCAGGTATTCGCACTATTATTGAGCTATAAATCAATTTGTTAATACTTAATGCAATGTTTTTCAAAAAAAAGCGCGTTTTTGTTTTCACGTAATAATTATTAGCCTATATTTGCAAACACTTTTGAACACTAATAATTTATTGATTATAAAATATTTTTAACAATGACAAAAGCAGATATCGTTAGCGAAATCTCGAAGAACACAGGTATTGAGAAAGTCGCTTCTCAGAAGATTGTTGAGGCTATGATGGATAGCATCAAGAGTTCAGTTGCCAAAGGTGACAATGTTTATATGAGAGGTTTTGGTAGTTTTATTGTTAAGAAAAGAGCCAAAAAGACCGCTCGTAACATCACCAAGAACACTACAGTGGTTATTCCAGAGCATTTCATTCCTGCGTTTAAACCCGCTAAGACTTTTATGGTGAAAGTAAAAGACAACGTAAAATAATCTAAAACAGTACGAATATGCCAAACGGAAAGAAACACAAAAGGCACAAAATGGCTACGCACAAGCGTAAAAAACGCCTTCGCAAGAATCGTCATAAGAAGAAATAATCTCTTTTAGATGAACTGCAATAAACCTTGGAGCTTGCTCTTAAGGTTTATTGTTTTATATATAGGTAACCTTGCACACATCGCACTGCGGTGTGTTGTGGTTTTATTGTCATCTGAACTAAACTTATCGGGCGCGTTCGCCGAACTCGCCTGGGAAATAACGGGTTGGGCAAGACTGAACGGCTTTGCACCTGCAAGCCTAAAATATTATCTGCCTCCCCCAACTAAAAGCACATATTGTGAATAAGGAATTGATAATCAACGCAACCCCCTCGGAGGTTGTGATTGCGCTTGTTGAAGATAAAGTACTTGTTGAGCTGAACCGCGAGAAGATGAACGCGAACTTCTCGGTGGGCGACATCTATTTGGGCAAGGTCAAGAAGATAATGTCGGGACTGAACGCCGCGTTTGTTGACGTGGGCTACGAGAAGGACGCCTTCCTTCACTACCTCGACCTCGGTCCGCAGTTCCGCTCCATCAACAAGTTCGTACAGAGCAACTTGGAACGTAAGAATCCGCTTACGTCAATCAGCAATTTCGATATGGAGCCCGACATTGACAAGCACGGGAAAATCAACCAGGTGCTGCGTGACGGACAAACCATTCTGGTGCAGATTGCCAAAGAGCCTATCTCGACCAAAGGTCCGCGCCTGACATCGGAAATATCGATTGCCGGACGCAACCTTGTGCTTATGCCCTTCTCCGACAAGGTTTCGGTGTCGCAGAAAATTCAATCGCAGGCCGAGCGCGACCGCCTGCGCAAGATGATACAGAGCGTGAAACCGAAGAATTTCGGTGTGATTGTGCGCACGGTGGCCGAAAACGCCAGTCTTGCCGACCTCGACACCGAGATGCGCGAGCTGATGGACAAATGGAACTCCGCTTTCCAGAACATCAAGAGCCAGCCGCCGAAATTGCTCATTGGCGAGCTCGACCGCACCACGGCTATGCTCCGCGATATGTTCACTCCCGAGTACAACAACATCTACATCAACAACGCCAAGCTGTTTGAGGAGACCAAGGAGTACATCCGCAGCATTGCGCCAGAGTGCGAGAAGATTGTGAAACTCTACGATGGTGCGCAACCTATTTTTGAGCATTTCGGACTTGAGAAGCAGATAAAATCGCTCTTCGGCAAGACCGTGGCTATGCAGAAGGGCGCCTATCTGGTTATTGAACGCACTGAGGCACTGCACGTTATCGACGTCAATTCGGGCAACCGCACACAAAACAGCACCAACCAGGAGGAGAACGCCATTGATGTTAATATGGTGGCTGCTGCCGAGATTGCACGCCAGTTGCGCTTGCGCGATATGGGCGGCATCATTGTCATCGACTTCATTGATATGCACACGGCCGAGAACAAAAACAAGCTCTACGAGTATATGAAGGAGTGTATGCAGCACGACCGCGCACGCCATCACGTTCTGCCGCTGAGCAAATTCGGCCTTATACAAATCACCCGCCAGCGCGTGCGTCCCGAAACCACCGTGCGCACACTGGAGAAATGCCCGTCGTGCAACGGAACCGGCGAGGTCACTCCCACCTTCCTGCTGATTGACGAGCTCGAAAACATCATCTGCTGGGGGCTTAAAACATACAAAAACAAGCGGATAACGTTGGCTGTGCACCCGTTCATCGCTGCCTATCTGAACAAAGGGTTGTTCTCAATCAAACGCCGTTGGAAGCTGAAATACCTGCACCGCCTGAGAGTCAAGGCCGCAAGCACACACGCATTCCTCGAATACGCGTTTTTGGACAAGGATAACGAGAAGATTTATTTGTGATTTTTAGTGCAGCCTCCAAACCGATTGGAGGCTGCACTGTTTTTAGATATAGCGCATATCGAGAACAAATCTCTAAAAACTTGGTTGCTTTGGAGCCCTAACCCTAAAAATCATCCCAAATACTTCTCCATCAGCGCAAGCATCTTTTTAATCTTTATCGGCTTGGCAATGAAATCGTTGCAGCCGGCATTCACTGCTTTCACCACATCGGCGTACATTGCATAGGCCGTTTGGGCGATGATGGGTACCTTTGTATTGAAAGTGCGGATTTGTTGCGTCACCGTATAGCCGTCAATATCAGGCAGTTGGATGTCCATCAAAATCATATCGATGTCAGGGTTGGCACGGACATAATCAATGGCGTGCAGGCCATCGACCGAGCGGGTGAGAACCACATCGCCCTGCGGCTTGAGCATCGCCTCAATGAGCATATAGTTGGCATCGGTGTCCTCCACCACGTGAATCTTCTTGCCGGCCCAGCGCTTGGTGTCGTTATTGGTTTGTTTAACAGGCGGTTGCAACACTCCAATGGGATGCGTGAAGAAGAATTGCGCGCCATCGCCCTCTGTTGAGTAGCACCAAACGCGCCCCTTGAGATGTTCGACGCACTTGGCGGCGGTGCTCAGTCCGAGGCCCGAATGTCCGTCTTTGCCGATGGTGCAGAACGGCTCGAAAATCTTCTCCAGCAAGTCGGAAGGAACGCCGGCGCCGTTGTCTTTCACATAAAAGACCACCTCGTTGTTCTCGGCCATACCAAAGCCAATGACAATCTCGCTAACTCCCTTTGATTCAATGGCATTGTCGAGCAAATTATCGAGAATCATATTTAGCACCTGGCTGTCGGTATAGATTTTTTGAGTATCGTAGGGGAACTCGAGTTTCAGGGTTATGCCCTTCGCAGCAAGTTCGTTTACATTGCGTAAGTGATATTCGGTCAGGAGTTTAATGACATCCACAGTGGCGGGCTCCATTTTCAGCAGCCGTGCGCCGATGCCGGTCCAATCGGCAATATGTGTCATCGATGAGAAAAGGTTGGATTTCTTAAGCTCGGGGCAGGCTTCCAACATTCTGACTCCCAATAGTTTGATGTTCGCCGCGATGTTGCTGTTGCTCTCCAGCATCCGTTGTTTTTCCTTGTTCAGCTCGGTCTCAAACTCTTTGAGTTGTGTTATGTCGCGTGAGACGTTGAGAACCGTGCTCACAGTGCCGTCTTTCGACATTTCGGGCACCATACTCGACTGGAAAATATGCTGTTTGCCATCGATATTCATCCTGAACTCAAATTTCAGCTTGCGACCGGTGCGGAAAACCTCAAGATGCATCTCCTCAATAAACGAAGCCACATTTTGCTCGATTTCCATATCCATCGTGTTTTGGCCGATGAACTTCTCCAACGGAATCTTCATTGCCTCGCCAACAGCGCGGTTCACGTAGGCGTACGTCAGGTTGCGATTGTAGCGCGTGATGAGGTCGGGGCTGTTGTCGGCCAGCATTTTGAATTCCTCCTGACTTTTGATGAGCGCCCTCTCGGTAAGTTTCTGCGCCGTGATGTCGGTAACAACATTATATGAAACAGTTTCGCCCGTCTGGGTTTTTGTCATTGAGAATATGCATTTTATGCACTTCTCCTGCCCCAACCGGTTCATAATCCACACCTCGGTGCTGAAAAAGTTAGGATTCGTTTTTTTCTGCTCTTCCATCAGCCGTTGAACTCGCTCGCGTTCGTAGTCGCAAATAAGCGACAGCGGCGACGCCGTTTTGAGCTGTTCTTTTGTTAAACCTGTGATGCGCGTGCTGGCCGTATTGGCGAACATCAGCTTGCCATTTTCATAAATCATTATGCCGTCGGTGATGTTTTCGGCCATCATCAGGAAACGGAACTCGCTGTGGCGCAGGGCTGTCAGAATTTTCGACATATTGCCGATATTCTGCTGGAAAGCAGTCAGATAAGTATATCCGTCGGCGGCGCGCATTTTGTAGAGCGAGATTTCCGACGAGATTGCCGGCTCAATAAGCGGCATAATCTGTGTCACGTAAACAACGCCTTCGGGGCCAATCTCCGAGTCAATATATTGTTGAGCTTCAGCTTCCGATTTGAACAGTCCGATTCCGACAGGCGTCAGTGATTGGTAGCCATCGTCGGTGCATTTCAGCAATTCGCACGCGCTGCGATTGATTTTATGAAGTTTCAGGCTGCCGCCGTCCACCTTCATCACAAAAATCGGTTGTGGACTGTGAGCAAACCAGTTATTACAATCTATGGCATCTTTGATGTCGAACAAAATTTCATCCATAATATTGTTAAGTAGAAAACCTAAATATATTGTTTTTTTTAGTTACCCGACAAAATTTTCTTTTGCTATTTTCGTCGGCCGACCGCGAAAATGGCGCGGCGGGTGTTGCGGGTAGTGCTTACAAAACACCGCAAACGGTTTAATTATCAAGCTAATGCGATGATACAACGACTATTTATTATTGCAAAATATTTCATCTTCTGGCTGCTGTTTTTTGTGGTCACAAGGCTCTTTTTTGAGCTTTACAACATCCGGATGACAGCCGCGCTCGACTTCGGTACCATTTTGGGCACCTTCGGACACGGCATCAAGCTCGACTTATCCACCTGCAGCTATCTTGTTGATGTTGCGTTACTTATAATGATGCTGACATTCTGGTGCTCGGGCCGCGTGACGGCAGTAATTATCAATACCATCACTGTTTTGTGCATTGTATCGTTCTCGATTATAGGCATTTGCGACTGCGAACTCTACCGCAACTGGGGCTTCCGTATGGACAGCTCCGTGCTGATGTACCTGAAAACGCCCAAAGAGGCCGCCGCATCGACTCCGGTGTGGCTCACGGCGCTTTTTGTGGTGTGGATTGCGGCGTTTGCGTGGGCGAGCATCAAGGTTTATTTTAAATATGTGGGCAAGCCGATGGCTCAAATGAAGCCCACGCGGTGGTTTGTGGCACCTGTTCTGCTGCTCACGGCCGGACTGTTTGTGATTCCGATGCGCGGCGGCGTGGGCATTGCTCCCATCCGCACAGGCACGGTCTTTTTCAGCGACAAGCCCTATGCCAACCACGCGGCAATCAACGTGCAGTGGAACTTCTGCAACTCGCTGCGATACATCGACAATGCGCGCACGCCCCATTTTATGCCGCAAGCCAAAGCCGACAGCCTGACCGCCCAGATGCTGAAAAGCGGCAATGAGCGAGTTAACCTTCTGAAAACCAACCGCCCAAACATTTTGATAATGGTAATGGAAAGCTTCACGGCGAAGGCTGTGGGCTGCGTGGGCGGAATGCCGGGCGTGACGCCGAATCTCGACAGCCTGGCCCGCACCGGCGTGCTGTTCAGCAACTGCTACGCCAACGGCGACCGGTCCGACAAGGGGCTCATCTGCATTCTGAGCGGCTATCCGGCGCAACCCACCACATCTATCGTCAAACTGACAGAAAAGGCGCAGAAACTGCCGCACCTGAGCCACAAGCTGCACGCCGAAGGCTACCAATCGTCGTTCTACTACGGTGGCGACATCGATTTTGCAAATCTCAAATCGTACTTTATAACAGGCAATTACGGCCGAATGGTGACGATGGACGAATTCAGCCGCCGCGATATGAACTCGAAATGGGGCGCCCACGACCACGTGGTGCTCGACCGCTGGCACAGCGACATTTGCGCAATGCAGCCGCCATTTTTCAGCGCGCTGTTCACACTCAGCAGCCACGAGCCGTTTGAAGTGCCGCACACGAGTCAGTTCAATGGTTCTGACGAAGAAAGCCTGTTCCTGAACTCGGTGCACTACACCGACAGCTGCATTGGCGATTTTGTGCGCCGCGCATCGGCTGAGCCCTGGTGGGACAGCACTCTAATGATTCTGGTTGCCGACCACGGAAGCCGCCACCCCGGAGCTTCACCCATCCACGTGCCCGAGAAGTTCCACATTCCGATGATTTGGCTTGGCGGCGCACTCAACCTAACCGACACCATCATCAGCAAAGTACTGAGCCAAAGTGACATACCCACACTCATCTGCGACCAGCTCGGCATCAGCAACAGCGAATTCACCTTTGGCAAGGATGTTCTGACCGGAAGCCCCGAGTTCGCCATCTACGCCTACAACAATGGCTATGGTTTTGTGACTGAAAACGAACAATTTACATACGATTTAGAATCATCTAAACTGTCGGATTCCGAAGTTTGCGACTCGATTGTTATGCAAAGTCAGGCTTTTTTGCAAACTTTGCTGCACGATTTCAATCAAAAGTGATATGATTGAGAAGAACAACCGGAGGGTCATAAACGCTTGGTGCTCATACGATATAGCCAACTCAGTCTATAGCCTGATTGTCGCGTCGGCGCTGTTTCCCATTTATTATGAGCGGGTTACCACTGATGCCTTTGCCAATGGTATGGTGAGCATTTTCGGTCACAGCATCAAAAACACCGTTCTCTACGACTACTCGATTGCCATCGGCTATGCCATCATAATTCTCATAACACCTTTATTATCAGGCATTGCCGATATGGGCGGCTACCGCAAGCGCTTTATGGTGATGTTCACCGCAATTGGTGCGGCGGCCTGCTCGGGGCTCTACTTTTTCACTGGCGGCAACATTGGTTTCGGCCTGATGATGACCATTTTAGCAGTCATCGGCTGGGCGGGCGCAACGGTCTATTACAACTCGTTTCTGCCGATAATCGCCACACCCCGCCTACACAACATTGTGAGCGCGAAAGGTTTCGCCTGGGGCTACCTTGGCAGTATGATTCTGTTCATTTTCAGCGTGATAATGATTTACACGTGGTATTTCTGGGGCTTTGGCAGCGAAGATGCGGCCTACCGGTTCTCGTTTCTGCTGGTGGGCATCTGGTGGATTGGCATTGCGCTGTTCTCGTTCCGCTATCTGACTGAGTTTAAGGCAAAAACAAAAATCGACACCGGCATTCTTTCGAAAGGATTCAAAGAGATTGCCACTGTTGCAAAAAACCTTTTCCGTCAGCAGGTTATGAATCTTTTTCTGGTGTCGTTCCTGTTCCTGAGTATGGGCGTGCAGACCATTCTGCTGGTGGCCACGCTTTTTGGCAGCGCCGAGCTGCATATCGGCACCATCGAGCTGATTGTGGTGATTCTGCTCATTCAGTTTCTGGCAATGTTCGGTTCGGTTGTATTTGCAAGAGTATCAAACCGCTACGGCAACTTCACATCGCTTTTGGTGATGCTTGTGATATGGATTGTCATCTGCGTGGCCGGCTATTTCATTCAGAACGCCGCGCAGTTCTACATTCTGGCCACGTTCCTGGGCTTTGTGATGGGCGGCATTCAGTCGCAGGCGCGCTCAACCTATGCAATGCTCATCCCGTCTGACACCACCGACACCGCGTCGTACTTCACCTTCTACGACATCACCGAGAAAATCGGCATTGTCATCGGAATGTTCGGATTTGGCTTCATTGAGCAGATTTCCGGCTCAATGCGCAACAGTGTGGCACTTCTCTCCGTCTTCTTCCTGATTGCCTTTGCGGCGATGGCTTTTGCGGCCGGAAAACGGAAACTTCTGGCTGAGAATTTCGAGTAAAAATGGACCAATACATCTGGCTTTTGCCGCTTCTGTTTATTTTTCACGATTTCGAAGAGATTATCGGAATGCGAGCGTGGACAGCCCGAAACGCCGCCGACATCTGCCAACGCTTTCCGCGATTCGCTTTCATTTTCAAGAGCACAACTGCCACCGAAGGCTTTGCGCTTGCCGTTGCCGAAGAGTTTGTCTTGCTGCTGATAATTTGCGGATTGACATTCACAGGCATCCGAGTGTTCAACCTGCTTTGGCTGGGCACTTTCATCGCCTTCGCGCTGCATCTGGTTGTTCATATTGGGCAAGCCGTTGTCATCCGCAAATACATTCCTGCGCTTGTCACAAGTATTTTGGTTCTGCCTGTAAGCGTTTGGTTGATAGCCGATTGCATTAAAACCGCTGACTTCTCACCTATCGAAATCATCGTCTACAGCCTTGCCGCCACAGTGGCCGTGGGCGCCAATCTGCTGCTGGCGCATTGGCTGGCACGGAAGTTTGGGGAAAGCATATATAACAAATAACAATCAGTATTTGTTTTGACTGAATTAGGAGATGTTCTCTCCAGAAATCACTTCTCCGGATAAGTCCCCACCTTTTTGATAGTGTAGTCTTTCGCGTAATCGAGAATGTAGATTGACGTGTTCTGATAGCCGCCCTGGTCGGAATAGGGCACAAAGTTGAACTCGGTTTGCAGCAGCGGCGCCTGATGGAACATAATGTAGTGGCGGAAGTCGTGGCCGAACTTGTTCAGCGCCGAGCAGAAAAACAGCGTGATGTCGTAGCCCTGGAAGGCCATACGGTCGGGCTCAACGTTCATAATGTTGCGGTAGTTGCGCACAAAATCAATGATTTCGGGCTTCTTGTAGTCGATGTACGAGTTCGACAGATAGTGCGTGTTGGTGTTGTGGAAATTGTCGATGTCGATGCTCTCGAACCGCTCCCAACGCGGCTGCCCGAACAGCGTCACGTTGTACTCATACGAGTAGCCGTTGAGCTTTCCGATGACATCGGTCACAAACGCGCGGTCGGTCGACGGGATGATGACAATGTTCTCCTTACCCTTGATGAACGCGCTGCTCAGGATGTCGCCGCTCGTGTAGTAGTAATACTCGTTGTAGCGCACTTGGTCGAAGTTGTCGTTCTTGATTGACGCGTAGAGTTGGCGCTTGAATTCCGAAATGAAATCCTGCTCCTGCGAATCGCCGTTATGGATAACGATAAAGTTCTTTGTATCAATCTGATTCAGAAATTCGGCCATATACTTCATCTGAATGTCGAGCGTGGGGCAAACCTGAAATGCGTAGGGATTGTGGTCGATGAACGAACTCTTGACCGACAGCGGCGACACAATGTTGATTTGGTGCTCCCACGCATAGTCGCCAACCACCTGCAGCTCGCTGTTGAGCGCCGGCCCGATGAACATATTATAGTCCGAAAGGTCGTGAGTGCGCATATAGTTGGTGATGTAAACGCTGTCGCCTTTGGTGTCGATGACCTTCACGTCGAACGACACGCCCTGCTTGCGTAACTCATTGAGTGCCAACATCGCGCCGGCGTAGAACTCAATAAAACTCTTTGAGCGTGCATAGATTTTTCCGTTGTGCTCGCCCCACCCCGTGGTGTCGTTCATATTCAGATAGAACGGCAGGAAAAAAGCCACTTTGTAGGTTTTCGACTTGTCGAGTTGGGCGTTCTGCACGGTGTGCATCTTGCGGTTGTCGGCTTCGTAGGCTTCAATGCGCTCGCGCTCGGCTTCGGTAATCACCGGCTCTTTCGGTTCGGGCTGCTGTGTCTCAACCACTTGCGGTTGGTTCTCTTTTTGTGCCCCTTTCGGGATGCGAATGAGCTCACCTTCCTGCAGACCGCGTTTTTTCAGGCTTGGATTGATTTTCAGCAAATCCTTGTCTTTCAAGCCGTAAGAGCGGGCAATGCCGTAAAGTGTCTCTTGCTTCTCAACCTTATGAAAATCGAAATCGCCTTCGATAACTTCTTCGGCCACAGCCTTTTGAATAGGTACTTTCAGCATCTCGTCAACTTGGATTGAGCGCCCGACAATTTCGGGATTCATCTTCTCAATCTCGGCCGGCGTGGTTTGGTACTGCCGTGCTATGCCGAACAATGTTTCCTGCTTGGCAACCTTGTGAAGTATGAAGGTTGTGTCGGCTTGCTGCTCTTCGGCCACAGCCGTTTCTTCTTTTTCTATCGATTTGATTTTCAGCCTGTCGCCGATTTTAATGCCAAGCTCGGCACCCGGATTGTTCTTGTAGAGCTCGTCGATGCTGATGCCATATCGCTTGGCGATGTTGTATGGCGTATCGCCTTTAGTGACAAGGTGATAGCTGTAATTCTCGGGCATTTTTTCTTCCTTCTTGACACGGATTTTGATGTATTGGTCAGGATGGATTTGGTAGGTCAGTTGCGGATTGTCGGCAATAATCGAATCAACAGGCACTTCGTAGGCGCGGCTGATGGCGCTCAAAGTCTCGCCCTTGCGCACAATGTGAAGGTAGTATTCCTTGCCGTTAAGGCTCACCTTATTGTTTGCAATCTTGGTGGTTTCGTCCTGACCAACAGCCATTTGCGCGAACAGCACAAAAACCGCCGCAATAATTATAACCGATTTATTAGCACTCATCACCTTTTTAAATTTTGTGTCAAAAGTACACATTATCGCCGATTATCGGCAACGGTTGGTGTAATCTTTGCGCCGTCTGTCAACTTGTTACTGACACTCACCTGCTTACATCTTCCGCAGCACGTTCAGAATGGCGTCGCGGCACTCGGTCAGGCGCAGCCAGTCGGCGTTCTTTTGACGGCGCATACGGTTGATGCGGGCGCGGGCCGTTGTCTTGCGGAACCACACATAGTAGCGGAACGCCAAGGCGGCCAGATAGGGCAACGCAACCAGCGTAACAATCGCCATCCACCATTTGGGCAGCAGTATCAGCAACGGAATCAAATAGATAAGGTAGAACAACAGGAACAGCACCACGGAAATCACAAACCGAACCGAACTCAAAAACTGCGGGTCTTTGATGCCGCGCGAAAGGCGCATCGGAAGCGCGAACGGCAGAATATTAGGTACGAATCCGGCCACGAAAACCGGCAGCAGAGCCAGTTGCAGCAGGCGGCTCAGGAAGATTCCAACGGCCGAATACTTGTCGCGGGCAACCGCCCAAAGGCGCAGATTGAGCTTTTTCAGCAATGTGCGGAACTCGTCGGCCAGCTGCTTAACGTTTTCGTATTCAGCCGATTGTGACTGAGCAAAAGCCAGCAGCTTCTCGCCCATCTGCTGTTTTTTGGCAAGCAGGTCGGTGTGTTTCACGCTGCGGCGGCTCTGACGGCCCTGATAAAGGTCGTTGATGTAGATATCGTCAAGAGTTTCAAGCGTTTTGTACTCGGCTTCGTTGTCCAGATTGAGCATCAGCGGCAGCATTCCGGCACGAATTTCGTCCATCAGCGCGGCCATCGCCTTCTGCGGATTCTCGTGGTACAAATCCTTGTATTTGGCCACCTGAATGGGCTTGCCGTATTGCACCATAAACCGCGCGCCAACGTTGATGTAGTGCGTGTAGTCGAGTCCGGCGGGCACAATCTCGAGCCCCAATTCAAAATTGTTGCGCTCTTCGGCCATAAAGGCGATGCGGGCCACGCCCTTCTTCAGTTGGCGCAGGCGACGCTCGCCCACGTGGCTGCCTTCGGGCAGAACAACCAGTTTCTGACGGCTTTCGAGCACGCCAACGGCTTCTTCAAACGACGCATCGTTGTTCTTCAGCTCCTTCACGCCGTCGCGGATGCGGTAAAGCGGCAGTATTTTCAAGAATCTCAGCGTGTTGGCTATCAGCTTCGATTTGCCGAAAATATCGGCGCGAGCCATAAAAACAGCGCGTCCGTGCACGTTGTAGATGATGCAAAGAGCGTCCATCAGCGTGTCCTGATGGTTGGGCGTGATAATCACCGGCCGGTCTTTCGGAATGTTGTCGAGCCCGACAATGGTGGTCGTCTTGAAAAACTTGCGGACGAAAAATCTCGAGTAGTGCTTCAGCATTGTGTAGCCGACCGAGAAGTCTTGTATAGGTTTCTGCATAAAAGTTCAATTAGTTGCGACAAATTAATGCAAAAAAGTGTTAGGAAGTAGCCATCAGGCGCTATGTTTTTGCACCATTTACTAAACAATGTGGGATTTTAAGTAATATACTGATTATGAAATAGAAAAACAGAGTGCGAATGGCGGCGCTTTCTACAATTATTGCCCGTTGCGCCAACGTTTTGCCAGATATTCCTGCTCCCATTGCCCTTTGGTTGGGAACAAGATGGCGCGGCGGCCGATGCGGTGCAAATCCATTATGGTTGTGTAGCCCGAGCGGGCGATAACGTGCGGCGCGAGTTTTAGTAAACTGTTCAATTCTTGTGTTGATAGATGGTTTATAACCAGTGCATTGCCGTTGGTTATTTGATATTTTAGATTAGGTTCGGCACCCACCACAAGAATCCGTTTTGCAACCCCGTTCAAACGGCGCAGTACGCGTTTTGTAAACATCTTTTTCTGCCTTCCGGGACCCGAAAGCACAACCAGAACCTGCGGCACGGGCAGCGACGGCTCGTCCATTGTGTCGGCCGTGAAGCGCGAGAGCGGCCCGATGTATTCAACCGCAGCATCCATTGCTCCGCCGCGCGATAAAGCGCCAGAGAGCGACTTTGGGGCGTCGGCATAGTCGGGAACCCAGATGTGCGCGAAACGGCGCAGCAGACGGGCTGCAAATGCGTGCAGCGGCTTCTCGAGCAGTTTTAGCCATTGCGGCAACTGAATGTAGAGTTGGTGTGTGATGATGGTACAGTCAGCACAGCGGCTCCAAAGGCCGTAGCGGTTGTCGGAAATGACGCGGCTCACTCCCATTCGCCTGATAATCCGCTGCAAACGCCAGTGCTCCAACAAGATGCTGACGCCGAAAAACGGCACTTGCAGTGCAAGAGCAAGCGGCAGCGGCCAGAAATAGCGCATCCGCCAGCCTTTCAGCCTGATGTGCGTAAGGTTTGGAAATTCTTGTTTCAGGAATGCCGCAGCAGCACCGTCGGCAGCAATGACGACCTTCTCTCCTTTTGCCAGACACTCGTTAATTATTGGCACACAACGTGTTGCGTGACCTAATCCCCAATCGAGTGGCGCGATGAGAGTCATTGATAGGTAGGAGTTAGAAGTTAGGAGTTAGAAGTTAAAAGTTAGAAGTTAGTAATTAGTAGTAATCTGTGATTAAATCCTAATTCCTAATTCCTAAATCCTAAATATCTTTATACCAGTCGTTTAGACAGCGTATCGTGGCGCATTTTGCTGTTGACAAAATCGAACGGATAGAGCAAAACCACGCCAGGTTTGATGCCTTTTTTGAAGCAGCCGTACTCGTTGTCGATACCAAGAGTGCGGGCGGCACCAATGGTGGCATTGGCCAAAGCGTCGTCGAACGATGCGCCGTCGGTCTGCATATCAAACATTTGATTGACAACAAGTTCCTTGGTATTGAATGGCAGTTGGTTCGGTTCGGTGAAATCGATTTGAACACCCGAAAGGAAGCGGATACGCACGCCTTTTTCGGTCATATCGGCATTGACTGAATTAACAATGAAGCCAGGAACCAGAACGCCGTTGTGGTACTCAAGTCCTTCTTCTTCAATCAGTTTGCCGCCTGTATCGACAATGTCAAGAATTGTTCCGTCGTCGTCAACCACCAAATGTCCGAATTTGATTGGCTTTTCGATGCACGGATAAACCACGTTTGCTGCTATCTTTCTCATATTGTTGCTGATAAATGCAATAATTCGTTAAATTTTTTCAGGTGTAAATTTATTATTTCGCGCTTTCGTTGGATTCAACGACGGCAATTTTATTCCACAATTTTGACAAATTTCAGTGGAATCCGTAGTGCGCGGTGTGCCGCAGGCAGGACAAACATCGGTATTGCCCATCCAAACCATCTGATTATGTTGCACTTGCGCTTCGCCTTCGAAAGAAGGAAGACAAATGGCATCGGCTATCGCCTTGCGAATGAATGAGTTCTGAATTGATGCCGTGCAAAATCCAACGGCCACCGCGGCCACTGCAAGCAGATATGTTGCTGTCTTGTAATTGTTTATGCCGACCAAAACAGCCGCAATGGCAATCATCGCCGCCAGGAAAAGCGCGTTTTTCAGGCTGAACCCATAACCGACAACCGCCTTCGACGGCTCGGTGCGCACGCTGAAGCTGATGGGTGTCGGCACAAGAAACAGCCGTCGCCAGTTGTGGATAAACTGCTGATTGCCTTCGGTTTTCAAGTCAAGCATCTCACCTATCGCATCCGCGGCTTCGGGCAGCTGAAGGTCGGCTGAATTGTAGAACTCAACACTGTCGGAATACCAGAATGGCGTATGGGATGGCATTTTTTCAGACTTAAGACTACGGACAAGAATTGAGTAATGTGTAATGAGTAAAGAGTAAAGAGTAATGAGTAATGAGTAAAGTGTAATGATTCGTAATTTTCTAATTCTCTAACTCTCTAATGCCTAATGCCTGGTGCCTATTTATTCAACACCCACTACCTACTTATTAATGAAGTAATTACGCAATTCTTTCTGCACCACGTAGGCCAGCGAATCGTACGGATTGTTCACTTCAACCTTGACCAGCCCGACGTTCTTGGCGTAATACTCTCGGATGTTCCAATGGTCGGTATTGTCCAGACTTTCAAGAAATTCGGTAACGCAATAGACACTCTTGTAGAGCGAGTCGCCCACGGCCAGTGAATCGATAAGAACTTCAGTGCGCTTCAGTTTGTCGCCGTTGCTCTCATCCACAATCCACACCGCACTGCCTTTGGCGCGAAGCAGTTCCTTCATCGGATAGAGCGGCGATGATTGGTAGATGCTGTACTTATAAAGATAATGGCCGTCCCAAATGGGCACGTAGCACTCGTCGGTGTAGTCGGTCGATGTGGTTGACGGACGGTAACTGTGCAGCTCGTAGGCAGTGGCGCGCACGCGGGTGCCGTCGGTGTAGTCCCAGTATGAGCCAGGATAGGCCGGCAGATAAGCCTCAGGGGCGATGTATTTCGGGTCGGACCCGTCGCCGCAAGCCGCAAAAACGGCCAGTCCGGCAGCCACAATAAACGAAAGTCTAAATGGTCGCATTTTTATCTCTTTTTAATGATAACACAATGAATGTCAGGCCCAGAATCACAAACGGAATGCTCAGCCACTGCCCCATATCGAGCGTCATCGACTTCTCGAACTCGACCTGAGTCTCTTTGGTGAACTCGATGAAGAAGCGGAACGCGAAGATGAGCGCCATTGCAAGGCCGAAAATGAGTCCTTTGCGCTTGGGGGCGTCGGTTTTGAAGTACATCCAGAGCAGCGTGAGCCCCATTGCAAGGTAGCCCAGCGCCTCGTATAGCTGCGACGGATGGCGGGCGAAATCCTCACCATTGTTCTCGAAGATGAAGCCCCACGGCTGAGTTGTCGGGCAGCCCACAATCTCTGAGTTCATCAGGTTTCCCATCCTGATAAAGAATCCCGAAAGGGCAATCATTATGGCCAGACGGTCGAAGAGCCAGAGCGTATCGACCTTGTATTTGTGCACAAACAGCCCCAAGGCGATGAACAGCCCGATGCCCGCGCCGTGGCTCGCAAGGCCGCCCTCCCATATTTTCAGAATCTGCAACGGGTGGCTCAGGTAGAATTGCGGCTCGTAGAACAGACAGTGTCCAAGCCGCGCGCCAACAATGGTGCCGATGAAGAAATAGAGCAGCAGATTGTCGATATAATCGAGCTTGACGCCCTCGCGCTTAAAGATGTGCTTCATAAGGTAGTAGCCCACCACGAAAGCTATGGCGAACAGCACGCCGTACCAGCGCGGCCCGAAGGCTCCAATGCTGAATATCTCGGGCGACGGATGCCAATGAATGTAAAGTTGGTTCATAACGAATGATTTTGCGCAAAGTAAAACAGAAAACAGTGAAGATACAAATGCGAAAGACGGCCCTCTCACCTTTTAACCACCCGCCCGAACCGTACCGGGCCGCCGCCCATTGTGGCTCGCACAAGGTAGATGCCTTTCGGCAGATTGGCTATCGGCAGCGTGCAAATGCGCGAATCGGCCGCAATGCGCTTAACAACAATGCCTTGCGGCGAAATCAGCTCGACTGTTCCAATCGGTTCCGGGCTCGCGATTGTAACCGCATCGACAGCTGGATTCGGGTAAACCACAAGCGTTGGCATCACGCTATCGGCTTGACCGACAGACGTGAACGTATTGCGGCGCACAAAAGGCGTTGTGCCGCGGTGCCACATTCCGCCGTAGTGCGCGTTGTAGTTGAGCGCCCCAGCCCACATTCCCTTGCCGCCAGGCTCGATGCCGATGGCCGTGTACGTATCTAAATCGGTGTAGAAATCGGCAAAATTGCTGAACGTGGCGCCGTTGTCGGTACTGAAGGCGAGGCCGGCGCGTTTCTGGCTGTTGTTGCCAACGCACACCAGCGTGTCGGTGCCCGGAATGTAGGCGAACGATGTGGCAAAGAACTTGTTGCTTGCCGGCAGACGCTCCCACGACGAGCCGCCATCAGCAGTATAATAGGCAATGTATTTATTTGACACCAAAGCACTTATCACACCAACCTCATTGTTGCGGAATGCAAGTTTGAAATCGGTTTGGAAAGGTGTTGCGGCCACCGTCCACGTTGCGCCGCGGTCGACAGAGCGGAACAGCCGCCCCGCGCTTGTGCCAAAGAAAACCGTGTTGCCACAGACTGCGAAACTGCCAATAATGCCCGTCTCGTCGCGCTTGCTGGCCGGAATGCGCGACGATGGTACACGCGTCCATTGGTTGCCGCCGTCGGTGGTGGTGTAGATTTCGAAGTAGCCGCCGTTGGGGTCGCCAATGCAAACGCCCGTCCGGCTGTCCCAGAAATGAACGGCATTGGGGAACGCGCTCTTGCCGCTGAACGTGGCCGACGGCTGCACTGTCCACGTTTGGCCGCCATTGGTGGTATGGGCGATTTTTCCGCCTGTGAGCGTACTCGAATTGACACACACAAACACCGACGCCCACGCCTCAAGTGCGCTCACGGCGCTTATCGACGAAATCGTATAACTCTCATTCTTAGCAATATTGACCGTTCCGGCCTGCCACGACTCACCGCCGTCGATGGTGCGGCAGAAATCCATAGACTGGCCGTTGCTCTCCGACGCATCGTATGCCGACGCCCACACCGTGAGCTCGTCAACGGCGGAAATATTCTGTATTCCGCGGTACGACTTTTCAAATCCCGACGACTGCATAGTCCAAAGCAATGCGTTGCTGCCGGACGGACGAATGCCGATGACAGCGTCAATCTCGCGGTCGAAATGGGCGGATTCAAGAATCATCTTGTCGGGCAGGAAAAAACCGTCGTAGTCGCCGCCCCAGCCCCAGTTTATGTGCAGATAACCATCTGTGTTATAGCCATCTACAACCCAGGCGTGACCTTCCTGGCGGCTGGTTGCGCCAGAGTAGATGACCGGCCGGCCGGCGTCAATCTCGGCTTTGATGATGTTGAACCACCCGTCAACCGAAAAATTGGCGTAGGTGCACATTGAAATCGAGTCGGAATAGCGGAAATAGTGCGGCATAGCATAAAGCACGTCGCAGGTGTACGAGCCCGAGCCGTTTTTGGTGTACGACATATCGACAGCCACCCCCGCGTGGCGCAGCAACTGCGCTACAGCCGATTTTTCGGCGGCCGAATGTTGCCTGCTCAGTTTGTCGGGCATCAGGTCCCAATGGTAGGTGGTTGCCCCGAAATTGGCCGACTGCTGCCCTATTTCGGGATTTTCCGACGGCACGTACTTGTGCCACCCGCGCCCTGTTTCCGGCCACCGGTGGTAGCGCATAATCTGCCCCATTGCCACCGCCACGCATCCGGCAAAGGTCGGGCACGAATCGTTGTAAGCGCCGCGCTGCTCCCACGCCGATGTGAGCAGCGGCCCGACGGTTATAACCGTATCGATAATCGATATAGTATCAATCACTTGCGTGGAATCGGCCGTCGGCACGGTGTCAATGGTTGGCGTTGAATCGGCGCGGGCACGCCACTTGCGATGGTTGGCGGACGAGCCGATGCCCGACTGACGAACCGCTGATATTTTCTGCCCATAACGGTCGAGTTGGCGCATAAGCATCTTGTTTTCAATGGGTTCGCTCGCAGGCGATGTGTGCGAAAAGCCTAAAACGGGGTTCACCGCATCGTCGGCAGAAATGATGGCAAACCCGCCATCGGCTTGACCGAAAACATAATAAACCGTGTCGGCACCAACAGTGCCAACATAGAGCAAACTTATTGTGGATGAAGACTTTTGCGTGTTTTTGCCAAAGACATCGGCTGCGGCGGTTCGAGCCTTGTCAACGGGCACAAAACTCGCCATCAACTGATTGGCAATCAATAATAAAAGAGTTGCTATTGAAAGCAATTGTTTCATATCATCCCCAGAAAATATATGCCACAACAATTGCCGCCACAATGCTTGCAAGGTCGGCAAGCAGGCCGCAGACCACGGCGTGGCGCGTTTTAGTGATGCTCACGCTGCCGAAATAGACGGCCAGAATGTAGAACGTGGTGTCGGTTGCCCCTTGGAAACAGCACGCCAGACGGCCCGCGAACGAGTCGGCGCCCATTTGGTTCATCGTCTCAATCATCACGCCGCGCGCGCCCGATCCGCTCAAAGGCTTCATAAACGCCGTGGGCAGGGCATCGACAAAATCGGTGTTCAAGCCAACCAGGGCAAAGAACGAGCGCAGACCGTCAATCAGGAAATCGAGCGCGCCCGAAGTGCGGAAAACGCCCACCCCGACAAGTATCGCAATCAAGTACGGAATGATTTTGATGGCAACACCAAAGCCTTCCTTGGCGCCTTCGATAAACGCTTCATATACATTCACTTTCCGTCTGATAGCCAATGCGATAAACGAAATAATCACGCAAAACAGAATGATGTTGGCAATGTGCGACGACTGCGCGTTGACTGCTTCGCGCGGCAGCGTTACAAAGTACCAAATCAGGCCGCTGATTATGAGCGAGAATACAGCGAAATAGCCGAGAAAAACCTTATTGAAAAGATTGATTTTCTGAAAGATGGAAACCGCCAGAATGCCGACAATAGTGCTGAAAAACGTTGCAATCAGAATCGGGATGAAAACGTCGGACGGGTCGGCGGCGCCCATCTGCGCACGGTAAACCATAATGCTCACGGGTATCAGCGTCAGACCTGAAGTGTTGAGTACCAAGAACATAATCATCGAGTTGGATGCGGTGTCCTTCTTCGGGTTCAGTTCCTGCAACTGGCTCATCGCCTTCAGTCCGAGCGGCGTGGCGGCATTGTCGATGCCGAGCATATTGGCCGCAAGGTTCATCATTATTGAGCCGTTAACAGGGTGATTTTTAGGTATTTCGGGAAAAAGTTTATTGAAAAACGGCCCCATAATGCGCGAGAAGACGTTAATCATTCCGCCCTTCTCGCCAATCCGCATCAGGCCAAGCCAGAGCGTCATCACGCCTGTCAGGCCGAGAGAGATTTCGAAGCCCGTTTTGGCCATATCGAAGGTGCTTGCCACCATTGCCGAAAAAATCTGCGTGTCGCCCAGAAAAATCAGTTTGATGAGCGCCACCACAAACGCTATCACGAAGAATGCTATCCAGATGTAGTTGAGAGCCATAGAATTATTTAGGATTTAGAATTTAGGATTTTGGATTTTGGATTTAAGATTTATTATCAAATGTTGTTGGGGGTTGGTAGGGACGCGATTAATCGCGTCCGATTGTCTTAATTTTCAGTTTGTGTTTGCGTTAACATCGCATCAAGTATCGTTCTCATTCTCTGACCGTTCCATTGTGCCATTCCGCTTTTGCGCATCAGGATGTTGCCTTCGGCGTCAATCAAAAAGGTTACGGGCAGAGTGCTTGTCGAGAGTTGCTCGGGATATTTTTTAATTGGCAGATAAACAGGCAAATCCAGATTCTTCCGCTTGACGAATTTAGCCACATCGGTGCGTTTCTCGTTTGTCACGAAGACGAAATTCACCTTGTCGGCATAGTCGGCGTAAAGGCTGCGGAACTGCCCCATCTCGGCCAGGCACGGCGCGCACCACGATGCCCAATAATTGATAATCGTTGGCTTACCAGCGAAATCGGCCAGCGTGCAGGTATCGCCCCCGAGCGTGCGCAGATGCCAGTCGAGCGACGATGTGAACAGCGGAATGGGCTGCTTGAGCAGCGACGGCTGATAGACAAAAACCGTCGGTTTCAGCACCAGTGCGATGGTCGATTTCCGCGTCTGCGGAATCATAATGAAAACGGCCAGCAACACGATTATCAAGTCCACAGCCAGACTGAACTTCGACTTGCGGCTCAATAGATTTGTGAAGTAATTCTTGAAAAATCCCATATACAATTAAAAAAACAGCGCAAGGTAGCAAAATTTGCGGCGCGCAGGCGACAAAAAAAGCGGTCCGACTTGCGCCGAACCGCCATAACTATTAATCGAAAAGGACTTACTTTCCTGACACTTCCTTGCAAGCCGCCAGAATGCCATCGAACATCGGGCGGATGTCTTTTTCGGCAACGGCCGAGAAGGCAATGCGGATGAGCCCGTTGATGTTGATGGTGCCGATGCTGTACTTCTCAATGAGCAGCATACGAACCTTTTCGGCATCGATTCCGTCAGTCGGCTTGATGCACATAAAATAGCCCGAATTGTAAGGCAGAGCCTTGAAGTACGGTGCGTATTTCGGGTCGCTCAAAGTGCTGCGCACGGCGTTGTAACGAGCCTGCATAATATCGAGTTTGGCTTTCTTCTCGGCAGCATAGGTAGGCGATTCAAATGCCTGAACCAAAAGCGATTGCGAAAGGTTGCTTGCATTCGAGATGTTTCCACGCACAGCGCCTGCTGTCTTGTTCTCAAGTGCTTCATAGAGTTCGGCGTCGCCACCCTTCACGGCGTATGTGATGAATCCCACACGGAAGCCCCAAACGTAGTCTTCTTTTGTCGGGCCATCGACTTTCACTGCAAGCACATTCTCGTGCAAATCAGCCAGATAAGCAAACGGTGACTGACGGTCGACACCATCTTCGTAAACGAGTCCGAAGTAAGCGTCGTCGCAGATGACAGCGATTTTCTTGCCCTTCTCGGCAGCGTTCTTGATGGCTGCAACCAGAGCCTGCATCTCGTCAACACGCGGTGAATAGCCTGTCGGGTTGTTCGGGAAGTTGAGCAACAGCACCTTCTTGTCGCCATCGGCCAACAGAGCGGCTGAAAGCGACGCAACGTCCATCCTATCGCCATCAAACAAGTTATACGGTGTAATTTTTGCGCCGTAAGCGTTGCTCAGAGCCAGATTGTAGTTGCCCCAATAAAGGTTCGGAACCAGAATCTCTTGTCCGTCGTTCAGGAACATATATCCAGCCATACTGATGCCGTGAGTGAGCGCGTTTGTAGCGATGGGCAGACTGATGGTGACGCCCTTCAGACGCGGATTCTTCTCGGCAATCATTGCCTGCCAGCGTTTGCGGATGTCGGGACGGCCGAAGCTTGGTGCGTAAAGGAACGCCTTGTCGGCCGCGATGCCCAGCTTCGAGCTGATGCTTTCAAGGTGCATCGGCGAGCCGTCGTCTTCAATGGCCGTGCCGATGGTGGCGTTGATGCGGGTGCCTTTGGCTTCGGCGCCCTGCCCCAAAATGCCCTTCTTCGGGAAGAAAATGTTCTTGCCCCGTTCTGACAACAAATCAAATACCGCCTTGTTTTTTGCGGCGATAATCTCGTTCAAATTCTGTGCTTGCGGATTCATACTGCGTGAATTTTATCGGGGTGCAAAAATACACGTTTTTCACGTGATTTCAATATGGGTTTTACGTAATGGATAATTGATGGAAACGAAAGCGGGATTGAGTGTGTGCCGCAGTGTGATAATCGTTACAGACACAGACTTTGTCATCGTTATTGTCATAGTCATCGTTTTCAATTTGCGTTTGTGTCGCCGATTTTAATACATTGCGGCATATTTTTATATAATTGTGTTGGCCGCGATTTTAACGCCAAAACACGATATATGTGCAAGAAACAAAAATCCATTTGATGGACTAAATGATTTATTTACAATAAACTAATACTCTAATAACAAAGCTTTTAGAATTATGAACATTTTTCAGAAAAAATCGGCTTTAGTGCTCGCCATTGGCGCGCTAGCACTGCAAGCCACGGCGCAACCAGGTGGCGGACGGTTCCAACAGGTTAAATCGCCAGTTGTCAACGCTGACAACACCGTGACATTCAACTATCAGAACCGCAACGCAAAAGAAGTGAAGGTTTGGACTCAATTTGGCGGCGACGTCGTGATGACCAAAGGCGAGAACGGCCTGTGGACCGCCACTGTCGGCCCTGCCGCCCCCGACATCTACCCCTACCATTACACCGTTGACGGCATTAGCGTTATGGACCCGCAATGCGCCGATTGGTTCCCAAACGAGACCTTCAAAAACAGCCTGCTCGATATGCGCGGCGACGGCAATCTGATTCACGCGCTGAAAGACGTGCCCCACGGCAGCGTTGACTACTTGAACTATTGGTCGCCCGAGTTGGGAATGTTTATTCCTGTAATCGTCTATACACCACCGTTTTACGACAAGAATCCAAACAAATCGTACCCTGTGATGTACCTTATCAGCGGCACCACCGACACCGAAGAAGTCTATTTCAAGGTGGGCAAAATGAACCTGATTCTCGACAACCTGATTGCCGAAGGCAAGGCCAAAGAGATGATTCTTGTTCTGCCCTACGGCAACCCCACTCTGCTCAAAACCGAGCGCCAACCAGCACCGCAGGGCGGCGGAATGGGCGGTTTCGGTATGTTCGGCGGCTACAATTTCAACAAGGATTTTGTTGAAGTGCTGATGCCGTTTATTGAGAAGAACTACCGCACCATCAACGATGCCGACCACCGCGGTATCGGCGGATTCTCGCGCGGCGGAAACCAAGGCCTGTCAATCGGTTTAGCCAATCTCGACAAGTTTTCCTACCTGTGCTCTTACAGTTCGTTCACGCAGATTCGTCCTGGTCAGCTCGACGATGCCGCCGCTGTGAACGCCAAAATCCACCTTTTTTGGTCGGGAATCGGCACTGATGACTTCCTTTACGGAAACTCGAAGGACCTGATGAACCTGCTCGACAAAAACGGTATTAAGAACATAAAGGAATTCACTTACGACAAGTTCGGACACACCTGGATGAACGCCCGCTACTGGCTCGACAAGTCGTTCCGTCTGTTGTTCCAAGACCAGAAAGTGATTGACGCAGAGAAAGGTATGAGCCTTGAAGAAGCCGAGAAAGTGCGTCTGGCTTCGGCCGCTGGCGGTGAAGAGTCGCGCCTTACCCCCGCTCTGATGGCCAATCTGTTCCCTGCTGGCGTCAAATCGCCAGAGTACAACCCCGACGGCACCGTAACGTTCCGCTGCCTGGCCCCGAACGCCGAAAAAGTTGAGTTGGAATGCCAGATGTTCAACGGCACAAAACCAATGGAAAAGAACGATAAAGGCGTTTGGTCAATCACCGTAAAACCCGATGTGCCAGACATTTATCCGTATGCATTCCAAATTGATGGCACACAGGTTGCCGACCCCAACAATATGCATATGTTCCCCAACGAAGGCTTCAAATACAGCCTTGTCGATGTTCGTGGCGAAGCACCATCAGTTCAGGACATTCAGGATGTGCCGCACGGCAAGGTTTCGTATCGTTACTACAACTCAAAAACCTGCGGCATCGAGCGCCCGCTATGCGTTTACACACCAGCAGGTTACGAGCCTAACGGCAAGGAAAAACTGCCCGTTCTCTACCTTATCCATGGTATGACCGACACCTACGAGACTTGGTTTAAAGTTGGCCAGATGAACAATATTCTCGACAATCTGATTGCCAAAGGCGAAGCCAAACGAATGATAGTTGTGATGCCATACGCCAACCCATACCCCGAGATGATTGCTCAAGGCAAGGCGCAGGCTTATAACGCGATGGATACCAAACTGACTACCAGCGAGTTTATTGACGAAGTGGTGCCGTTTATCGAAGCTAACTACAATGTGCTTACCGATGCCGACAACCGCGCCATTGCAGGCTTCTCGTTAGGCGGACGCCAGACTTTGGCCGCAGGCTTCGGCAATCCCGACAAGTTCCACTATGTGGCCGCTTTTGCTCCAGCAATCTTCGGCAACGAGTACGAAACCAACTTCCAGAACGGCACCTACGCCCCCATTGCCGACCTTCAGAAGAAACTGAAATTTATGTTCCTGGGCACTGGCACCGAAGATTTCCTGATTCAGGCTTCACGCGGCCTCGACAAATACCTGACCGACCAGAATCTGAAGCACACCTTCTACAACCCGGGCGGCGGCCACACCTGGATGAACTGCCGCGACTACCTTGAACTGACTGCAAAAGAGTTGTTTAAATAGCAATGTAGGGACACAACGCGTGTGTTCGATAATAAAAAAGCCTTCGGCAATGTGCCGAGGGCTTTTTTGTTGTATTTCGAATTCAACATTCACATTTACGTAATTCGCCATTTGTGAATAAAATGTTTGTAGCTTTTTTCACTGCGCTTTCGCGATAAAAATATATTTAAGCCCCGAAAACGGGCATTCTGCCTAAAATAACAACAGTATGAAATACAAAAGTTTAGTTGCGATAGACGATTACTCGAAAGACGACTATCTTGAGATTATGGACCTTGCGGCCTACTTTGAGAAGAATCCGGTTCAGAAACTGCTCGACGGCAAGGTTGCGGCAACACTGTTTTTTGAGCCGTCGACGCGCACGCGGCTCAGTTTCGAGAGCGCCGTCAACCGGTTGGGCGGCAAAGTTTTAGGCTTTTCTGACAGTTCGCAGACAAGCGTATCGAAGGGCGAAACGCTGAAAGACACCATTTTAATGGTGGGCTGCTACGTTGACCTTATCATTATGCGCCACCCGCTCGAAGGCGCGGCACGTTACGCATCAGAGATTTCGAAGGTGCCGATTATCAACGCCGGCGACGGCGCCAACCAGCACCCATCTCAGTGCCTGCTCGACCTGTACTCAATCACCAAAACGCAGGGGACGCTTGAGAATCTGAAGATTACAATGGTTGGCGACTTGAAATACGGTCGCACGGTGCACTCGCTCATTATGGCGCTGTCGCACTTCAACCCGACATTCAGTTTCATTGCACCCGAAGAGTTACGGTTGCCCGAAGAGTATCGCACCTTCCTGCAACAGCGCAACATACCGTTTGAAGAGCACACCGAGTTGGCGCCCAACATCAACGACTGCGACATT
>JAEEGK010004450.1_pt1 | contig 34318 bp, 26 predicted proteins | sample 8958771 | NCBI WGS metagenome assembly JAEEGK01 (sample SAMN16246547, study PRJNA631951) | gut metagenome | biome: gut microbiome; feature: rumen; material: SC-attached | host: Bos | place: Iran: Karaj | collected 2018-10 | reverse complement strand
TAACATTCCAAAGAATATGATTCATGTTGAGATTACCGAATCAGCATTAACCACCGATGAAGATAGTTTAAGACAAGCCATGGATAGATTACATGAACTCGGATATGCGATTTGGTTAGATGACTTCGGTTCCGGTTATAGTTCATTTAATGTCTTAAAAGACTTTGAATTTGATGTTTTAAAACTCGATATGAAGTTCTTAGTGGGATTTGAAGGTAATCAAAAAGCCAAGACTTTAATTAAATCTGTCATCCAATTAGCGGATCAAATTGGTATTAAGACACTTTGTGAAGGTGTGGAAACCGAAGAACAGGCGAAATTCCTTAATGAGGTCCATTGTGGAAGACTTCAAGGATGGCTTATTGGTAAACCAATACCTTACGAAGAATTTAAAGAGAAAATTATCTCCAAACAATTAATTGTGTCCAAAGAAAAAGAATAACATGGAAAAGTGGTCAAAAGAAAAAGCTTGGAAGTGGTATAACAAACTCCCTTGGATTAGGGGTTTTTGTTATTACCCCAGCTGCTGTGTCAATCGTATAGAGATGTGGCAAGAATATAACTGGGACTATGTAAAATCAGTTATTGATAAAGAATTATCTCTCGCTCATGAGTGGGGTTTTAACGCGGTGAGAATTATTGGTCAGTTAGAAGTATATATTGACCAAAAGAAATCCTATTTAGAACACATTGAAGAATTTTTGAAAATTGCTCATAAATATGATATTTATGTGATGTTCTGTTTTGGCAATGATTGCGTGGTGCAAAAGCATAACTATGAGTGGCCAAAATACGGACCGCAAGAATTTGATTTTGGTTATCATTCTGGTAGAGCGAAATCACCACACGTGGTGATGAATGAACCAGGATATAGCATTCTTGATGAACCAGAATATGAACAGAAGTTTTATGAAATGGTGGAAACCATCATTTCGAAATATAAAGATGATGAAAGAATATTGATTTGGGATTTATATAACGAACCAGGAAATTCCTTGAGAGAGATGAGATCCTTCAAATATATTCAAAGAATATTTGAAATAGGCCGAGAAATTAACCCTATTCAGCCTTTAGCGGCGTGTTGTTGGTTATATGATAAAAACGATCAACCATTCAAAGAAATCGAGCTTAAATCCTTAGATTTGAGTGATGTTATTCTTTATCACTGCTATTTGAGTTTTGATCAACACGATAGAGTGGTGAAGTATTTAAAAGAAAAATATGACCGTCCATTATTTAATACCGAATGGCTTCATAGAATCTGGCACAACAACGTCGAAGATTTATTCCCATATTTTAGAGAAAATAGGATTGGCTGCTTTAACTGGGGATGGGTTACCGGCAAGAGCCAAACAAGAGAGCCTTGGGAATGGTTATTTAATGAATATGATAAGGGCGGAGGAAGAGATTGGGATTTCTCAAAATGGCAACATGACCTCGTGAGAAGTAACCTAAGACCTTACGATTACAAAGAATATGAAATAATCAAACGCGAAAATCAAATCGCGGATGAAGAATATAAGAAAAGGAATGGATAAATCCATCCCTTTTTGTTTTGATTTTTTTGAATTATGCTTGTTTTTCAGTAACTTCTTTATCTTCTTCAGGAGCTTCTTGTGGAAGTTGTAATGATTTAATTCTCATTAATACTTCATTGGCAATTAAGGTGAGAGAAATCATAATTGTGGCACCCCAAGAAACATCGCTTAAGTAGTGGGCCGCCGCTAAGATTCGAGCGATAGCAACGAGAAGGACTAAAGCGCCAGAAGCGATAAAGACTGGTAATTGATATCTTTCCATTTTTTCGTGAGCCATTGGGAAGAATGTAATAACCACGAATAAGATAGAAACTTCTGCAGTATGCCCACTTGGGAACGATTTACAGTTTTCTTGTAATAATTTAAGTTCGTCTTTGCTATAACCATCTGCTTTTGCGGCTTCAACTAAATCATTATAGCCTTTAAATGGTTGCCACCAGTTATGGAAGACCACTGAAGAGTTAGAGGAAACTAATCTATAACGAGGTCTATGCATATTGCTCTTAATAGCTGGAATAACACCTAATAGGCAATTAAGAGAAGGGCCACAATGACCACGAAAACAATCCACATGTTCTTGTTTTTGCAATCTTTGAATAAGAAGTAACCGCCAACCAAAGCCCCGGTTTCTGGAAGAATGACGATTAAATAACCAACCCATTTTGGGGCAGCTTGGTAGAAACCATTAGAACCGAAATATTCTCCAGCTGGATAAAAAATAGCAACGCCTAAACATGCGGCCGCTAAAACACCAAATAAGATTTTTAAAACGATATGATATTTGCCTTTAATAATCAAAGCAAGAAAACCGCCGCCCATAACAGCAACACCAGCAAAGCCGATAGTTGGTAATACAGCTGACGCTGTTAATGCAAAAGCATTAGTTGGTGAGGCAATAGCGGAAGAGATTTGGAAATCAAAGAATGATCCAAAGATAATTCCGAGAATCGCAACACCTAGTGCAATAATTAAAGGAATTCTCATTTTTTTCATAGAAATACCTCCTATTTTAATTGTTCCTTTTTCAAGTCGTATATATGTTCAACTGCAAAATGTATTTTTGTGAGGTTTGAAGCTTTGTTTAATGGATATATGAAATAAGTATCCTTGAGGTCAGCTAGCTCCAAGAAAGCACCTCTATTCTCATAATTGTATTCTATATGAATAGCGTAACTTTGTAATGATGAACGATGGAATTTAAAATCGTTATCTGTTCCAACAACATTGAAGCCTTCGTTGATATCGTGAGTTAAATGATAGTGGCCTTCTTGAGGAACGAAGCCAATTTTTGCTCCTAATAGTTTTTCAACACGGACATCATCTTCAAAATGATATGTTCCGTTTAGAACTTCCTTTTTGACTTCTTCTTTTTCCCATTTATACCATTCGCTTATATAAGTGAACTTGCCTTCTCCATCCACTCGTTGTAGTTGACCGTTTTCAAGATAGTCGTAGGTAACACCACAGTGATCACATTTAATGAAGTGAGATTCTGTGCTCATCTCAAATTCTGTTCCACAATGTGGACACTTATATAAGATTCTTTCTAAACCAACCGCACGATTAGGATATTTGATAAGGATGTGTTTTCTTCTCATCCAATCTTCTTCAGAATTAACGAAGTGTTCCTCTATTCTTTCTTGAATTTCATTAGCGTCCATAACCTCTAAATCATTTCTAGTGATAATGGTTTCCACTTCATCAACAATTGGTCTTATTTTACGAACCTTATGATCACTCCATTGCGGGCAATATAAATAGTTTCCGTGTTCTCTTATCAAAACAACAGGAACATTCGCCATTTTGGCCATTTTACCTATTCCTTTATCAATTCTTTCCGTTTCTCCCATGAAAGAATAACGAGCTTCCGGATAAATAACTAAAATCTTCTTCTTTTGAAGAACTTCTAAATATCTCATTGCCCCTTTAGGATCATTGGTAAATTTTCTTTTGGCCAAAACACCAATTCTTCTAAAGATAAAGAAACGAGGAATAAATTCTTCCACAGTGGATATCCAATAAACCTTATGTGGGAAGGTGAGCATTAACGCCATATAGAAATCAAGCATCGATGCATGAGTGGATATTAAAATATATGGAGGCTTTGGTAATTTATTTTTCTTAACAAGTTTTGCTTTGTTTTTAATTTTGTTAATTAAAGCAATAATCCAAATAACAATATAAAAAATAAGCCATGTACGGTGATAAGGTAAACCTGGTTCTATTTGAGGGTACTTTTTATCTTTTGCCATCAAAAATCATTATATATGTTGAACGCTTATCAAATATATTCAAAATCAAAAAGTAAGATTATATCTAACAAAAAAATCATATATTTTTGAAAAATAGGCAATACGTTGTTTACATAAAATGTTTATAGTTTATATAGTGTAGTTATATAATAGATATAACTTAAGAAAGGATCTAACACTATGGAAGGTTATAAGAAGTGGGTTGATGGTCTTGGAAAAGGCTTAAGAATTGTATTTGCAATTTTTGTGGCTATTATTTATTTCCTTTACCGTTTATTCAATGTAATTGAAGAAAAAGCACAAAACAAGGATCACTTAATCTATCTCATTCTTAACGTGGTCCCACTTGTTTCTATCGTTGTTTGGGTTCTCGATCTTGTTGCCGCTATTAAGGGCGCTCCAGTCCCATTAGCATTTGGCAAAAAAGAAAAAGAACAACCAGTCGAAGAAGCTAAAGAAGTTAAAGAAGAAAAAGCTGAATAATCAGTTTGATCTAAAAAACAAAGACCGTCATCTATTGGCGGTTTTTTTGTTTATGTACATATATGCATGCACACTAACCAATTAATACTTATTTATTAAAAAAGAAAAAAATATTAGGCATTAGATAAATTATTTTTTTATTACAAAATATTTTTAAAAAATTTTTACCAAAAAAGATGAGATAAAATCGAGAAAAAATAAATAGTTAAAAAAATAATTAAAAAAGTGCTTGACCAAAAATATAAAAAAGAACATACTATTACCAATCAACTTGGGAAACCAAATTGATGGGAATGAGTAGCGATAGCTACTCACTAACCCAAATCTAGGTAAGTCAATCAACGTAGGAAACGAAGTTAACACGACGGTTCTAGAACTCAAAAGTTCCAGATTAATGATTGCACTAGTAAGATTGTTACTTCGGTAATAATCAAGGTCGATCCTCCCTGCTTCAGTGGTCGCTGAGTTAGAACTTAACAGCGTAATACCACCGCCCGACACAGTCAAAGAGGACAAAGCTTATGAGATTAATACCTTATAAGACTGCCATTCACGCTCAGTTAACGTACAACGTGAAATAAGTAAAGCCTCTCAACGAATGCTTTACAAAGGGGCATTGAAGTTCAGCCGCACAATCGACGATCAACCATTACACGACGTTGATAGTAAGGTTCCAGGATTAAATCTTCTGGTTCATGATCGCAAGCGGCTAATCAATCTTCGGATTGGTTAAAGGTTTACCTCCCTACTTGTAGTGGTTGCCGAGTTAGAACTTAACGGCATAATTCCACCGCCTGACACGATCGAAGAGGTAAGAAAACTGCTTCTAATTAAAGCAGGACAAGCCTAAGTCACATAATTCAACAAACGTGTGACGATAGTGGAAGACTTCCAAAGAGATACTTCCATGAAGAAAAGGACTAACGAGTTCAAGACTAGATAAGTCAACCAGCTCCTCCAAATTGATGTAGGAGTTCTACGAAATCAAAAAAACGTAGCTAATGGTTGCACTAGCAAAGCGTTATCTGAATTAAGGTAACGATCGGTACATTCCTCCCTGATGCTTGCATCACTGGTTCCCGCGTTAGAGTTTGACGGGATAAATCCAGTACCGGACACGACGAAAAGGAAAACGGCCTCAAAGCTAACAACTAGAGGAAACTGGCCACCGATACGCTAATCAATTCAAAACGTATCGTCAACAAGAAGCACCACCAGTCAGAAGGAACTCAACTTGTGTTATTGTGTCAGGGCTCGTCCCTGATACAAAACAACCGGTTAACGCGATCGTGTGAGCGATCGCTTTTCTTTTTACTTAATTGGAAATTAAAAGCGCCTCAATCGGGCGCTTTTTGCTTATCTAGAATAATATTCGTTTATTTTTGAAGACATTAGTGAGATGTTGAAGAAGTTTGAGAAGTCATTATTGTCACCTACTAACTTGTAATCAGCAGGAACACCAAACTCATAATCTGTCCCATCTAATGCTTGTAGGTGGTCAGGACAAGATAATCTTACATATAATCCTTCTGCGCTTGTGGCATCGATAACAGCGCAACTTCCTCCACCTGATTGATCACCTAAAAGAACAATGTTATTTTCTTTGGCTTGCGCAGGTAACAAGTTACCGCAAGAGAAGGAATAACCAGAGGAAAGAACAGCGAAGTTATAATCATAAGTTATTTCTTGGTCGTGTTCGTCAAAGACACCATCAAAGTTCTTATCAAATTCATAGTTAACAGTGACACCTCTTTCACCAATTGTGTCATAGGAATGTTGATATGTGTTTTTGTTCATTAAACCCATGAATGCTGCGACGACATCGGCGTAACCACCAGGATTTGCGCTGATATCAACAACGACATTTTTAACTGTTGTTGAATCTTTATATTGGTCTAACATTCTTTTGAAATTACCGACTGCATCGCTTGGTAAGTATTCAAGATTAGGATTTGTGTAGTAATTATTCCAATCATAGATATCAAAATCAAATTGATTAAATCTATAGAACAATGTATCCCCTTCAAGAATAAAACTGTTATTGCTCACGCTTGGACCGTTAGAGATAGCTTCTGATAATTTTCTTCGATAGCCATAATCAATGTTTGATTTAGCTTCGTAAAGTTCACTGTCAAAATTAATCTTAGATAAAGCATTATAGGCTTTTACTTTAATATCTGAATCATACATTTCTAACATATATAATCCGTAATCTGCGACTGAGTGACCAGCATCAGAAACGAATGCACTTAACATATGGATGCCAGCGAGATATTCACCAATATTTGTGGATAAAAGATATGTTCTAGCTTTTTTAGTAACATCATTATATTCAGATAGTACTTTATCTAAGTCTCTTGTTTGTTTTAATGGTGCGTGGATATATTCTCTTCCAGGTAAACCATAATAAGTATCAATTAAGAAACATAATTCACCATAAGAGAATCTTGCCTCCTCTTTGGTTCTTGTATCTCCATTAAAGAACTTGGCGACACCATTTCTATACTTGTTATTTCCCATTAAAGCTTGTGTTTCCCAATGTGGATCATTTGGGTCAATAAAATACATGTTGTCAGCGGTGCAGAAACATGTAATCATGGTTGGACCCATGAACATGTTAGAAGCAGTGGAAACTGGAAGTAAAATATCATCATCTTGGCCAAATAGATTGATGTGGTATTTATCAAAATTAATGGTGGTTGGTTTTGCTTCTTTATCGTGAACAACGTTTTTCACTCTTAGAAATGGCGCTCCATCAAAATAAACATTAGGAACATTATCTTGACGATAAATAGTGGAACTAATGAAGTTTTGATAATCCGCGCATGTTAATGTATTGGCGTTTGTATCAATGATTGCTTCTTCACCATTAGCACTAGTAGCGGTATATAAACCATCACCAGTTTTTGCAATGGTCATATCATGTTTAGTTAATAATTTGTAATAAGTCTTTAAGGAAATATATGCATGTTTAGTCAAAATATCATCTCTGAAATATACAGGTGTTTTTACAGTTGAACTATTAGTGTAATGATAGGTTGTCATCTTGAGCATTGTGAAATTAACTTCAGAGTCTGGTTTCTCTTTTTTAGCGGTGACGTTAACTTCACAAGAGGCAGATACTTTTGGATTTGATTTACTATAAACGGTAATAGTGGCTTGGCCTTCATTATTCGCAGTCACTAAGCCATTGCTATTAACTGTGGCGATGAAGTTATCGCTTGTTTTCCAGTTCAAAGAATTTTGATCTGCAGGACCTAAGTTAGTAGTGGCATTTAATGAAAAAGTATTTTCTTCTTCTAAAGTGATATTGGTTTCATTCAATGAAATTGATTCAACACCTCTTTGATTACAACCCACGAGTAGCATGGAACATATAAGTGGGATGATAGTGTATTTTGCTTTCATAATATTTCCATCCTTAATATTTGCTATATTAATACCTTAGTTAATTCATAACAACACAATTATTATCAAATTAGAAAATCAAATTAACACAGTTAAAAATGGGATGTTATAATGAAAAAGTATGATACCATCAATAATTCTTTTAGTTCTTGGTGCGGCAATGTCGGTTGTTTTCATTGTCAGCAAAGTAACGAACTACTCACTCAAAACAATCATTTTTAAAACTATTGCTTCATTATTTTTTGTGGCCTTAGGTATTCTTGATTTTTGCTTAAATCCTAAAGAATACTTCCTATTTAAACTATTCACAGTTTTAGGCTTATTCTTCGGTATGCTTGGTGATTTCTTCTTAGGATTTAAATACATCACTAATGGCAAAGTTAAAAAAGCTTGGATATTAATAGGCATGTTTGCTTTTGCTTTTGGCCATGTATTTTATATAGCGGGTATACTTACTGGATTCTATGTTCCAGGTAACGCAATTTTTATTGTTTTACCATTTGTATTACCACTTGTGTTCATTGGTGTATATATGCTCATCGCTAGAAAAGTGGGAATCAATTTTGGCAAGGGAATGTTACCATTTGGCATCTTCTATTTATATTGTTTGTCATCAATGGTGTTCTCGTCTCTTTGTATGGCGATTCTTCATCAATTTGCTTTGCCCACACTCATCATGTTCCTCGTAGGCGCAGTATTCTTTGCCTCAAGCGATATGATGTTGACAGGCGCTTATTTTAAAGAAGGCAAAAGATCAAAAGCATATATGGCCACATATTCTGTGTTCTACTATATAGCGCAATTTGTCATTGCTTTCTCGATATTCTTCTTGGTGTAGAACCTCATAAAATAAATATTTAAAAAGCCACCGCGATGGTGGCTTTTTAATTTATTAACTAACTGTAATTGTATTTGAAATAGTTGCTACGCTTCTATTGTATCCACATATAACGTGAGCGGTGACAACAACTGTTCCTTGAGATATACCAAGTAAATAGAACGGAGTTAAACTTGTTGGAGCGAATTCTTGGTCCACAATACCTGGAACGTCGTATGTAAATGTACAACTATGTAATTTACCAGTCCAAGATACTTTCATCCAATACCATCCACCGTTACTAATTGTTGCACCATTATTATAGATACCTAATGAACTATTTCCACTAGATGGAACACAACCAATTCTCAAGTTGTCTACGACACAGTTATTTGTGGTAATTCTGATTCTATCAACTGGTTTGTTTTTTGTAATGGTATCTTTATGTGCAACATTTATAGCTACCATAGATGTAATGTGTAATTCGATATGCCACCAATCACTATTGATATTAGTGAATTTGTAGTTTGATTTAGTTGCGGAATAGGTAAATGATTGACCAACACCTTCAGTAGCGTTAAAGAATTGAAAAGTTGGTTTGGTTTGATTATTTTTGTGATAGAAATCTAATTCGATTGTATAGGAATGGAGATCATAAATCATATATTCTTGATTTAAAGAGAAATCGCAGTAATTAGAACCATTTCCATTTTTATCAAGTTTGACTGCTTCTGTACTATTACCTAAAGGAGAAAGAATGGTGGTTTCTTTTGTGGCTGTTAAATTTGATATGTTAACAATACCGTCAATAGTGGCGTAGTCGACATCATCAGAACTACTTACTCCTGTACAGTCATAGCCGAATGAAACAGAAGTAACATCAATACCATTGTTATCATCATCCCAACAATAGAAACGGATGTATCTCCAGTTGTTAGCGTAACTTGTGCTAACGCCAGATTCGAGTATCACTCTTTCATTCCAAGTGTTTCCGTCGATAGAAGTTAATAACCATAATTCAGCATTAGTTCCCGCAGAGAAGTTAGCAGTTAATTCTTGGATTTTGGTATAACCCCAATCAGTAGAAGCGCTAACGCCAAAATAACCTTGGTGGTTAAGTGAGACGTGGCCATTATTTAGATCAGCGGCATTATGATATTCCCATGTGACGTTTTTCTCATCAGTCATGGTTCCTTCACCATTTGTAAGCTCAGGAGAATTAGCGTTATTTAAAGTTGCTGTATAAGCGGAAGCCTTAGATGGTCTAATAGAATTATTTGCCGCAAATAAAATAGTGCCAGCCACACCGAGTGGAAGCACAGCCGCAAATATTGCAATTAGCTTTTTCCCCTTATTTAATATCATGTAATACCCCAATCTTAATTTTTTGGATTGTTTTGAATTATAAACAAAATTTATAATTAATGCAAATTTTCCAAGGACTCATCGACATAAATTAGGGCAAAATGAGTGAAGTGATTGTAATACAATCAAATCGCTAATTTCCGTATATTAAAAAAATATTAAAAAACCTCTTTTTGTAAGAGGCTTCTAATTTATTACATGTAATGTTGTAGTCTGTATTTCGACTTGTTGATGGAGATAACCAACATTATATGTGATGGTTACAACCACATCTCCAGGCACTAAACCTTCGATGTAGCAAAGGTTGTTTCCGTTATTATTCTTTTGACCTATATATAGTCTTCCATATGTATCATCTGAGATAGCATAAGAAACGCTATTAATGATGCCGGTGATGTTTTCTCTAATGAAATATTTGTTTTCTCCAGTGCCACCAATTTGAACCTTATCCCAAGCGTTAGAAATACAAGCGGAATATCCATAACAAGTAATTCTTAAATTATCAATAATAATGAATCCGACTTTTTCCCCTTCATTAGTGTCGTGGGTATAAATGGCGTTGTCTCTAATCATAATACCTGTTATTGAGGTATTTAATTTATATTCTGCTAGTTGAAGATAAGCAGTAACAAAACATTCCATGTGCCACCAGCCGCCACCGATATCTTCGTAGGTATAACCTTTTCCGTCAGAAATGGTTTTGACAGTGCCGAATGTCCCCTTTTCATTGGCCAAAGATGAACTTGGAAAACCAGGGTCTTTTTTAGGATCTCTCTTTTCGGCGTAGTAGTAGTCAAATTCAACTTTTGCATGTTTAATTTGACCTAATGTAGTTGGCTCAATATTGAATATTGTGTCGTGGTTATTTGTGCTTCTACCATTAGTGGATGTTAATCTTAAAGCTTTAGTGCTGTTACCTCTTGGTGAAACATTTTGTGTTTCAACGCTAACTTCAGTAGCGTCATGTTTCCTGAGATTTGAAATTTTCGCTAAATCAGTATCTTCTTCAGGATCTTCGCCATTACATTCGTAGTTGATGGTTACTGAATTGATATTAACTAAGGTATTACTTTCGTCATAAGCATAGAAACGGATATAGTTCCATCTATTCGCACCGATGGTTTCTTCTCCGGAAGTCATCTTTTCAACTTCATTCCAAGTAGTTCCATCGTTAGAGGACAATAACCAAAGTTCACCATTTTCTCCGGAAGTGAAGTTTGCGGTTATGCCGCTGATGCCGCCGTAGCCCCAATCAGTGGAAGTACTAATACTCAAATATCCTTGGTGTCCTAAACTAACGTGACCGTCATTTAATTCAGCTGCATTATGGTATTCCCAGGTGACATTTTTGTCATCTGTCATGGTGCCTTCACCATTTGTGAGTTCAGGAGAATTGGCATTATTTAAAACAGTAGTGAGTACAGAAGCTTTGGATGCTCTGAGACTACTACCTAAGAAAGCAGTATGAACTATTGAAATTGGTAGAACGGCTAATCCGATACCAAATAGTATTTTACTTTTTGCAGTTTTAAACATATGCCCCCCTTTTTTAGTGCGTTTATTATATAACCATTTCTATTTTTATTACAAATTTTGGGGACAACCTTCATCTAACAAAAGGTAAAAACTACGAAATGCACATTAAATTCACATAAATTCATAAATGTATATATTTCATTAATATTCCGGATATTATTAATAATCTTTTTCTTTATATATATTTAAATAAGGATTTTATAATATCCGAATATAACAAGAAAAATTGACACAAATACGATTTTTTCGATTTTATTTGTATGCCTGTGTATAAATATGTATAATAATGTTGAAAGGAGCGAAAAACATGATCAAATGGTTCAATGTTAAAGCCAAAAATGGCGTAGCCTCTCTCTATTCAAATAACATCACCTTAAATACCACAGCGATGTATCCGTTCGAAGATGCATACAAGGTTCAAGTGGGATTAGATGATAACGGTAATATCGTTGTCCAACCACTTACCAAAGCGGTCGTGGAATCTGGTGATTTAGACGAAAGTTGTCTATTGAAATTAGAGAGAAACAAAAGTTTTGCGAGAATCTCTTCTACATCATTAATGAAACAAATTGGAGAGGCTCTCAATCTCAATTTATCTAAAGTCCCCGTCCAGTTTGAAACAAGCTGGGATCCTGAGGCGAATGTATTAACAATTCTCATTCAAGGGGGACAAAAGTAACAGCATTTCTGTAAGGGGTTAAAGAAATGGCCCTAAATACCAAATGAAAAATTTTAAAAGAAGGAGGAAAGTTTTATGAAGTATTTATGGATTTGGATTCTTATCGGTGTGACAGCGTTGGTTTTATTAATTATTTTCTTACTCTGCTCATACACAAAAGCTGGTCCAGACGAAGCGATTATGATCTCTGGATTAGGAAAGAGAAAAATATTAAGAGGCAAAGCCGGTTGGCGACTCCCATTCTTACAAAGAAAAGATCGTCTTTCACTCAAAGTGTTCCAAGTTGATATCAAAACACGTGAGCCAATCCCAACCCATGAATTCATAAATATCAACGTGGATGGTGTTGCAAATCTAAAGATTAGCAGCGATCCAGAACTCCTTGAAAGAGCGTTTGAAGCCACATTAGGAATGAGCCAAGAAGACTTAATTGAACAAGTCAAACAAGTTCTTGAAGGCAATATGAGAGAAATCGTTGGTACTGTCGGTATCCGCGAACTCGTCCAAGATAGAAAAGGTGTTGCCACAAAAGTTCAAGAAAATGTCATTCCAGATATGGGAAAACTAGGAATTGAACTAGTTAACTTCAATATTCAAAATTTCTCAGACAGAAATAATGTTATTGAAAACCTCGGTATTGATAACATCTCTCAAATCAGTAAAGAAGCCGCGATTGCTAAAGCAAATGCGGAAAGAGATGTGAGCATCGCAAGAGCGAAAGCCGCACAAGATGCAAACGAAGCCGAAGTTAACTCCAAGACAATCATTGTTCAAAAGAATACTGAATATGCCTTAAAAGAAGCATCATTAAAGATCCAAACAGATACCGCGAAAGCAGATGCCGATGCCGCATATAAGATTCAAGAACAAAAGAGACAAGAAGAAATCAATGTCGCCACAACCAATGCGGAAATCTCAAAGAGAGAACGCGAAGTTGAACTCGGAAACAAAGAAGTTGAATTAGCGGAAAAGAAATTAGCCGCACAAATCAACAAGAAAGCGGATGCGGAAAAATATGCCGCAGAGAAAGCCGCTGAAGCAGAATTATTCAAGAGAAAAGCCGCTGCAGAAGCAGAGCTTATCGAAGCTCAAAGAAAAGCCGAAATCAAGAGAGTTGCCGCCGAAGCGGAAAGAAAAGCTCGTGAAGAAGGCGCAACAGCAGTCAGAGTTGAAGCGGATGCCAATAAGGAAGCCGCATTAGCGGAAGCCAAAGGTATTGAAGCCAAAGGCCAAGCTGAAGCCGATGCCATCAAAGCAAAAGCCGATGCCATGAAATCCTACAATGATGCCGCAACACTCAAACTCATCCTTGAATCCAATGTCTTACCAGAAACAGTTAGAGCATACAGTGAACCAATCGCTGCCGCCCTTGCACAAATCGATGGTATTACAATGTACGGTGAAGGCAATGAAGCCAAACTCGTCAGTGAGATTCAACAACACGGCGATCAAATCTTCGCAGGTTTAAACAAAACCTTAGGTATTGATCTCAAATCATTACTACTCGGATACTTTGGAGATAAAGTGCTTTCTAACAAAAAAGCCACACAAAACTCCTAATCAAATATCAAAGTAGGGATCCCCATTTATTTGGGGATCTTTTTTTGTATAATAAAAGTATGATTATTCGTAAGAAAACCTTAGAAACTGAAAGAACAATTTTAAGAGAATTCAAACTCGGTGATGAGTATGAAATGTTTTCTAACTGGGCGAGTGATCCAGAAGTAGTGAAATATTTAACCTGGCCAATTCATGAGAACATTGAAACAACTAGAAGCATTGTTCAGAGTTGGGTTAATCAATATCAAGATCCCACAACGATTAGATATGGAATTACATTAAAAGATACTGGTGAACTTGTTGGTGGAATTGATATTGTTCATTATTTCGATGGTGTTCCAGAAGTTGGCTATTGTATGGCGAAGAAATGCTGGAACAAAGGCATCATGACTGAAGTATTCAGCGCTTTTAAAGATTATTTATTTACACTTGGATTTAAGAAAATAATGATTCGTGCAGAAGTTCCAAATATCGGAAGTAATAGAGTTATTCAAAAGAACGGTTTTCAATTCGTGGGAGTTAAACAAGAAATTAAACAAGATCACCTTGTTGAAATTAACTACTACGAACTAAGTAGAATACTTGAAACAGTTAGATTAGTTCTTAGGCCGATGGCGGATTCTGATTATAAATCATTACAAGCTGTTATCTCTGATCCTGAGACTATGAAATACTACGCAAAACCATATGACAAAGCGGGAGTTCAAAAGTGGATTGATTGGTGCAAAGCTAGCCAAGCTAAAAGAGGCTTTAGCCTATGGTCAGTTATCTTAAAAGAAACCGGACAAGTGATTGGTGACTGTGGTGTATCAATGCAAATCATCGATGATGAAATGAGACCAGAGATTGGTTATCACTTAAATAAGAAATACCATCGTCAAGGTATTGGTAAAGAAATGACTCAAGCAGTAAGAGACTACTTCTTCACTCACTTCGATTATGATGCAGTCTATTCCTATATGGATTATCTTAATGAAGCGTCTTATAAAACCGCTGCGGCGAATGGCATGACATATTTACATGATTATGTGACCGCGGATGGTGAAAGATGCAAAGTGTATCGCATCACCAGAAGTGAATGGGAAAAGATAAAAAAATAACCACCTCAAAGGGGTGGTTTTCTTTTAGAAACCGATTGATAGAGTTAATGTTAATAGAGTGATTCCGATAATAGGGAGCGATATAACCGCGCCATATTTAATGAAATCAAGGAATGAATATTTTGTTTCGTGTTCATTAACTAGGTTGGTGAACATAATACCTGCGAGTGCGCCGGTAGGTGTTAAGAAAGCACCGATGTTACTGCCAACGATAGAGGCGTAGACCGCCATATTGTTGTTACACATATTCGAGAACAAAATACTCATTGGAATATTGTTGATTAAGTTAGAGACGAAGAAACTTGAGAAACCATAAGTCCAAATTGTATTTGTATGGCTTAAGAATTCAGCGAGTTTTTCTGAGATACCTTGATAGTTAAGCGCGACCACAACCACGAACATAGATAAGAAGAATGGAATAAGTGGATATGGTAGCTTTTTCAAAGAGCCTGTTAGATAGTTCCAATCTTTCTTGGTGACTAAACACATTACTAAAGTAAAAACAAGCAATGAGGTGGCGCAAATTAAGGAAATAAGCCACATTTCAACATGAATATAACTGGAGATAATCAAAAATACTAAACAAGTTAGTAAATGACCTAGTCCAACGAATAAAGCAACTTTGTTTTCAATATGAACTTCTTCTTCCACAATTGTGAGTGGTTTTCTAAGTCTTCTAAAGAAAACGAGTAATAAAACACCGTATTCAATTAAACCCGCACAGACTGTTGGAAGTGCCATGATTTTGAAATAATCAAAGAAACCAATATTTGCGGATGTTGCTAAATAGATATTGGTTGGGTTACCAATGATTAACATTAATGACCATGTATTAGCGGCGGAGAATTCTGCAACTAAATATGGGATTGGATTGATCTTTGAATTCTTACAAAAGAAACAAATGAAAGGTGTGAATGTAAGAATCACAATGTCATTAGATGTAAAGATTGTTAATGTTGCAGTTAAAAGATAGAAGATTGTGAATAATGCGAACTGATTGTTCTTCGCTTTTTTCGCTGCAAAGTTAGCGAGGAATTTAAATAGCCCAACTTCATCTAAAAAGATAGATAAGCAAGTCATAGAGAAGAACAAGATAATAATCTTAATTGGGTTAATCGTGGAGTTGGTTGTGAGTTGAGACCAGACTTCTCCAATAGGGGCTAAACCAGTTGCCAAAAGAATAATGGCACCGGTAAGAGCGATTAACCAATATGTAGAAACACAAAATCTACCAATCTTAATCTTTGGGAAGAAAAGGATTGATAGGGTGACGGATATGAATGTGATGCTAGAAATAATAATTGTTGGGATCATAAGAGCACGAGTGCTATTATGCGCCTTTTTTCTAAATAGTGTATGTCTTTTTTATTTTTGCTAACGAAAACACCTTAAACCTAAAACTGTTTTAAGTTATGAGATATGATATATTTATATAAAATCGAGTTGCTTAAAAATATAAAATATTTTTGTTTTGAAATATTCAAAAATCTATCCTCAATTTTGTATATTTTTTTACATATCGTGTTATATTGATAGCACCTTATTTCATAAGTAAATTCATTAATGTTGTCGGAACGGGGGTTTTACAATATGAAGAGTTTTGTGAACGCAGCGGAATACATTGAACTTGCTATTTCTGAATGCGGAAAAGAAGAATGTGTTAAGAACAAAGCCATCTGCTTAGGTAAGAGAGAATTCCATCTCTTTCATTATGTTTTATTAGGCAAGGGTACTTTAGTAATTAACAAAAAAGAATATCGCTTAAGCAAAGGAAATATTTTCTTTATTCCTGCTCACGCTGATGCGATTTATTTCCCAGATAAAGATGATCCATGGGTTTATGAATGGGTTGGCTTTACTGGTTCCAGAGTGGATTCCTATCTTGAAGCATTAAACTTATCAATCGATCATCCAGTTATCGTTGATAGAAATAAAACTTATAAGCAATATTTCAATTCCATCGTGAAGAGATATATCAACAATGGTTATAACGATATCGCATCATTAGGCGCTTTATATGAATTATTTGGCGAAATGATTTTCGATAAAGAAGGAACACAAACTATGTCTAGAACATCAGTAACAGTTCAACTAGCCAAAGACTTTATTAGAAATAACTATCGTACAGATATCACAATCGAAGATATCGCTAAGAACTCTAACGTCACCCCTAACTATTTATCCGCAATCTTCCAAAAGGAAGAAGGAATGACCACAAAGAGATATCTCACTAAGATTAGAATGACTCAAGCTATGTCATTATTACAAAGCGGCAAGATGAAAGTTAAAGATGTCGCTGAAGCAGTGGGATATCCAAATCAACTTCACTTCTCTAATGAATTTAAGAAGTATTTCGGTAAATCACCAATCTCCTATTTAGGTGAAAACAAATAACAAATTAATAAGAAAAACAAGCTATTCAATATGGATAGCTTTTTCTTTTTGTTTAAAAGAGACAAAACTATAATAGTAGGTAGCGAAGGTACATAACTATGATTGCTATTGGAATTGATATTGGTGGCACCTCCATTAAAGGTGCAGGTATTACAAAAGAAGGCAAAGTCTTACAAGTCTTTTCAATGCCCGTTGTTAAAGGTGATAGCCAAGAAACCACAATTAATAAATTAATTGATGCGATTAATAACTACATCAAAGAACAAGGCTTTAAGAAAGAAGAAATCTTAGGCATTGGTTTAGGTGTTCCTGGAGTTATGGATACAAAAGCCGGTGTCATTACTTATTCCAATAACTTGCAATGGTATGATTTACCAATCGTGGAAATGATTGAAAAAGGTACTGGCCTAAAAGTTAAAATCACTAACGACGCAAACGCAGCAGCATTAGGTGAAGGTAGATATGGCGCTGGTAAGAAATATAAAAACATCATCATGGTGACATTAGGTACCGGTGTTGGTGGTGGCATCATTATTGATGGCAAACTATTCGAAGGCAACTTAGGCAAAGGTGCAGAACTCGGACACACAGTAGTGGTTATTGATGGTGAACAATGTTCATGTGGCAGAAAAGGATGTTTAGAAGCTTATGCTTCCGCAACTGCATTGATTAGAGACACCAAACGCGCAATGGAACAACATAAAGAATCTAAGTGTTGGGAAATCGCTGAAAAGTTAGGCAAGGTTGATGCTCGTGTAGCATTTGAAGCTGAAAGAGCAGGCGATGAAGTCGGCCATCAATTAGTTGAAAACTATGTGAAGTATTTAGCGGAAGGTTTAATGAATTACTTCAATGTCTTTAGACCAGAAGCATTAATCCTCTCTGGTGGTATCGCCAATGAAGGCGAATACTTACTCTCTAGATTAAGAGCGTACTTAGAACCACGTCATTATGGTTTCCAAGGCACTCCAAAAGTTGAATTATTAGTGTCTGAATTAGGATACGATTCCGGTAAAATTGGTGCTGGTGCATTATTCTTCTAGAAGAACATGAAAATAAAAGAAAATGCCGTTTTCGCGGCATTTTTTATTACTTTTTGAAGTATTTTTGGTTTTCTGGAACGCTGTCTCGCATGTGTGAGGACAGTGCTTCTTTGCCATAAAAGACAGATAAGATTTCACTGGCAATGGAGATGGCGACTTCTTCTGGAGAATCTCCACCGGTTTGTAAACCGATTGGTGAATAGAAGTTTGTTAAGTCAATATCATTACCGAATGTTTCAAACGCTCTTTCTAAATAGTCTTTAACTTTCTTTTTGCTACAAAGCATTCCGAAGTATTTTGGTTTGATTTTTAATTCAATAACTTTATTCAACACGTTGTAATCATTTGTGTGACTTGGTGTGCATACGACAATATATCTATTATCAGGTAATCCAACTTTTTCGATGTATTCAACAAAGCCCATATTCACTTTAACGTTTGCGGAATCATCCAATGCATCAATAACATTCTTTCTTTCATCAATAATTGTGGTGAAGAAGTTTAATGGTCTTAAGACTTTTGCTAATGCCGCGCCACAGTGACCTGCACCAAAGATGTAGACATATTGTTTAGGACCGACAAACTCATAAAATAGTGTGACGTGTCCGCCACAGGCCATGTTCAATTTAACTTCGCCATCATCAACTTTGACTTCACGATCAAATAAACAGTACTTCTCAGTAAATGATTCTCTACGTTTGATAACTTCTTTACACTTTTCTCTAGCGTAGTATTCAATACTTCCTCCACCGACTGTGCCAAAAGCTTCGTTGTCTTCTGTAACAACCATCTTTTTGCCAACGTCAGCAGGGCCCATTCCTTGCTTTTCGGTAACTGTAACAATTACTAAATCTTTTCCCGTATTTTTGAGTTCCGCAACCTTAGAATAAAAATCAATCATAAGTCATTTTCCTATCGCAACTATTCTAATGGATTTAATATACGAAAAAAATATTTATTTCGTGCGCGTCATTCAAGGTTAATGACCGCGTACGCAAGCCAAAAATTAATCCTTAACATAGTTAAAAAAATATGTTTTTATTGAAAACGAGGTATCAAAATATGAAAAAATTATTAGTTTTAATGCCATTACTATTATTGGCTACAGCATGTGGTCCAGAGCCAAAAGAACCACTCCCACCAGCACCTGAGCAAAGTTATTCATCTAAGCTCACTCCTGAAAAAACCACAATTACAACAGATGACTCTACTGAAGCAACTAGAGCAGTTGTGGCATCAGAAGAAGACGCAAGCGTTACTTATGAATTTGAATTGAGCGCAAATATTTATCTCAATACTAAGTCAGCAACCGCAAATCAATTTGGTGTAAAACCAGGTGCTTATATTAAATCAGTATCTAATTACACAGTTGACCGTATCATCGTTGACTTCTATGGTAGCAAGGGTGTGAATTATGATGTCTTTGCTAATGCAGAAGGCACTGGCACAAAATTAGAATCACATGAATCCACTGTAATGACAGCCGATCCAAGTGATGGTGGACAAGTTCTTGAATACGCTATCAATGGAACAGCCTGGTGTTTAAAAAATAATACCGAATTCAATAAACCAAGTTTCTATTCAATCACTGTCATTTATTCAAAATAGTAGAACAACAAAGTTATTTATAATAAAATAGAAAAAGACAAGGTGGTAACACTTATGGAAAATACTGAAAAGAAATATAACCCATTATTAATTTTGCTCTCCGTTTTATTATTCGGTGGCCTTTGGGGAATTCTTGAAGCTACCTTAGGTAGTTTCTTACATTTACCAATCGTTGATGCAGCAGGTATGTTTGCATGTAGCACAACCATTATGGTGCCAATCGCTTATTTCTTAATGGGAGCATGCTATAAGAGAACAAACACATTCCGTTCTGTCTTATATATGGGTATCTTAGCCGCATCTATTAAGGCTTTAGTGTGTGCTATCTTCCACTTAAGCTTCAATCCTTGCTTATACATTTTATTAGAATCCATGTGTATGGCTGGAGCAATTGCCGCGATTAGACCAACAAAGGTTCTCTCCTTTAGAGGATTAGGCACAATGATTCTCGCTAATACTTCTTACTTAGTGTTAGCAACATTCATCAGAGTTAATGCTGCTACAACAACATTCAGCGCATTCATGGCTAACTTAGAAAAATACGCATTCATGTTCAACATGGTTGCAGTTATCTACACATTCGCCGCTGGTGCAGCAATGTATGGCTTAGTGAAATTGGCCGAAAAACTCAATTGGAATTTTGATGGCGTAAAAAAAGTTATCTATTCTCCAATTACCGCTGGCGCAGTTGCTACAGCAATGGTGGTTGTCACATTCTTAATTCGCTAGTATTATTTATTTATAAATAAAACCAACTCAATCGAGTTGGTTTTTTATTATTCGAATTTGATTTTTTCGTTGATTGCTTTGATTTTCTCAACAGAGCATTTAACAACTTGTCTATCAAATGTCACAAAGCCATTCAATTCATCTTCGACATCGCTAAGTTGTGTGTAGATACAAGCACTTAATCCTTTGCGGATATTGCTGATGACATCTCTTTCAATCATCTTTTCATAAGCATCTAGCCATTTACCTGTGTTCTTATAGACCTTATAGGTTTGCTTGCCTTTTCTCATATGGTCTTTGATTGGTAAGACGAGGCCACCGAATTCAGAAAGAACAACTGCACGGTTTTTGATTTTGCCTTTGCCTGGCATCTTCACTTTCTTGAAGTAGACGTGGAGTGATTTGACATCACTAACGCCTTGATCATGCCAACCGGAAGCGTGGTCGAATAATCTAGTTTTGTCTAAATCTCTTAAGCCATAGTAGATATCTTTCGCATCGAATTGTCCCCAGCCTTCATTGAAGATGGTCCATAGAACAATTGATGGAGTGTTATATAGGTAGTTAACAATATCACGGAATTCTTGCTTGGCTTCGATACGGCCTTCCATGTCGCTTCTGCCAAAGGCACCATAACGATTATCTTTCTTATGTCTACCAGTCACTAATGGTTTTAGAACAATTGATGGTTTATATTTGCCACCTCCATTAATGAAGTCTTGCCAGACTAATAAGCCCATGCGGTCACATTCGTAATACCAGCGTGGCATTTCAATCTTGATGTGCTTTCTAACGGTGTTAAATCCTAAGGATTTGATAAGGCCTAAGTCAGAAACGTAATCCTGATAGGATTCTGGCGTATATAAGCCACTTTTGTAATAACCTTGGTCAAGAACACCTTTCATGAAGTATGGCTTGTTATTAAGCGCTAAAACCTTATGTCCGTTATGCATCATTGTGGATACTTTGCGCATAGCGAAGTAAGAAGTGATCTCATCTCCTTTGGTTTTCACACTAAAGCGATATAAGAATGGATCTTCTGGAGACCAAAGATGTGGGTTCTCTACTGGATAAGCGACTTCTTCATTTGTTGGAATAGCTTTTTCTTTTCCAAAGATTTTGATCGTGGCACCAGGAGCATCGCTAATAACATTGATTCTAATTTCACTGTTATCGACATCTGGTGTGATTCTGAGTTCTTGGATATAGTCGTTAGAAACACTCTCTAACCAAACAGGCATATAAATACCTGATTGAGGTGTATACCAAATACCGCCTCTTTTAATCTTTTGTTTGCCACGAGAGAAGTGAGAGGTATCGGTCATATCTCTAACTTTTACAAGTAAAACATTCTCTTTTTCAAGGAATGGTTTGATATCAAATTCAAATGGGAGATAGCCACCAACATGTAAGCCTAAGTGTGCATCGTTTAAATACACATCGGCGATTTGGTCAACACCCATGAAATGGAGAATAACTTTATCTTTGATAAATGATTTATCTAATGTGAACTTTAAGCGATAGTATAATCTCTCATTTGGTTGAAGAGTTCTATTGACGCCACTGAGTTCAGTTTCAGGAGAAAATGGAACCATGATTGTACCATCAAAAGCATCAGGAACTTTCTTGTCTTTCCTAATTGCGTATTCCCATTCCCCGTTCAAGCTCATGTAACTGCTTCTAACGAGTTGTGGTCTTGGATAATCAATGAGTGGTTTATTCGCTCTGTTCATCTTCTTCTACGATAATATTTTCGGATAATTTTTGTTTCTCTTTTTTAATGATAATTAAAGTTGGAATTATTGCAAGACAAATCACTAAACCCGCGAATAAGAAAATATATGAGTTTGGTTGAATGACTGTTTGTAAGTATTCATTTTCATATGTTTGAGCGTTGATGTATGAAACGCCTCTACCAATATATGGACCGGTGACCATTGGAATAAGAACGATGAAAATCATTCTTACGCCTTGGAATAAGCCGACTTCGTTTTCTGGAGTATAGTCTCTAACTTTAGCGCCTAACACGGCTGTGCCAATCATGTAACCTGTCATCATGACTGTGCCCGCAATCATAACGCCACCCATGGCGAAGTTCTTTTGCACAAAGAACATACCGACAGCACCTGCAACTGTCACGATAATGGCAGGAATCATAATCTTGTTTTTACCAATCTTGTCCATGAATAAACCAAAGACAACTGTAATTGCAGAAGCAAGAATCAAGGTGACACCTAAGGTGATTGTGAAATCTAATCCTTTGATTTCTAACACCTTATCAATATAAACCATGAGGTAAGGCATAAAGACTTGAATACCAATGGAGAACACCATAAAGGTGGTGAGGACTAAATAGAGAATTGGATTACTCTTAACCACTGATGGTCTGAATCCATAGAATATGTTTTTAATATATGGTTCGTTTTTATTTGGAACGATTTCATCTTTTGGAAGTAAGAAAATAGAAACGATACCTACGACAGTGGTGAGGCCGCCGATGATAATGAAGAATAAAAACCAGTTTCTCTTCTCATCGACTGTTAAAGCGCCATCTAAACCAACAACTGCAATCATGGCGATTAATGGAAGGATAGAAAGAACGCTTTCAACTTTGCCACGGTTACTTTCTTGTGTTTTGTCTGTAACGTAGGCGTTAAATGAAGCATCGTTTGCGGTACTACCAAAGAATGTCATAACGCAGTCCATAACAACAATCATAGTACCTGCCGCCATCGCGGAACCCGCAACAATGTTGAGATTAGAACTTGGATCTAAGAAAGCGAATAAGATAATGGAAATACCCCAGAGGATATAGCCAAATGAAATGAAGGCTTTTCTTTTGCCTAATCTATCGCTTAATGCACCCATCAACAAAGTTGTGAGTGTGGCAGCGGCAGCACTTGCGGCCACCATGATAGGAATGAATGTGTAGTTCTTAGTACAATCGAAAACATATAAATTGAAGTAGTTGTTTTCAATCGCCCAAGCTAATTGGCCAACAAAACCAGCGATGATAAATGAAAGCCATTTTCTGATTCCGATTTTATTATTCATATTTTTAGGTCCTTTTCTATAAGGATTTGCACCATTTCTATTATATTAGAAAAATATATAGCGAGTATTTATTTTTGCGATTATATTAATGCTATGGAAAGCAAATTTGTCGTTATTAAAAACGAATATCTAGAAGTTACTCTCTGCACTTTAGGCGCTTCTATCTACCGCATCATTTATGATGGAAAAGATATGGTGCTAACTCCAGAAGATAAAAAAGACTTCTATAAAAGTAATATATATTTTGGTAAAACAATTGGACGTCTTTGCGGAAGAATTGTTGCTAAGCCATATCTAAACTTAAAACCACAAGATAATGAAAACGGCGTTTCTCTCCACGGTGGTTATGATGGCTTATCCACAAAAGAATTTATCGTAGATGTAAAACCAACATTCGCGGAATTTCATTATCTATCTAAAGATGGGGAAGCCGGATATCCAGGAAATATGGTATTTAGAGTGAGATATGAATTAATCGATGATTCTTTAATCGTTTCATTCTTCGCAATGACTGATAAACCATGCTTATTAGCATTAACCAATCACGCTTACTTCTGTTTAGGTGAAGATAAATTAAAAAATTTATGTCTCCAAATGGAAAACGATAAATATATAGTCGTGGATAATAGACTTTTACCAGTTAAGTATGAATCTATACCTGACAAATGGAACTTTACCAAAGGTAAGAATCTATGTGAAACAGGTGATATTGATAACTATTTCCTTTTCAAAGAAAAGAATGTCACTTTATCATCTAAAAAATATTCTTTGAATATATCCACAAACTTTGTTGGAACACAGATTTTTACTGATCATTGGCTAGATAATGTAAAGGTCTATTCCAGTAACGAGAAACTATATCGTGGAGTGGCAATCGAACCACAAGATAGTCAACTCGAAAGAAAAGAATTATTACCTAATGAACACTACGAAAGGTATATTAAATATACGTTCAAGAAATTATGAAATCACAAATATTTGAAGAGTTCTTAAGTCAATATGGAAAGCCTGCTGAAGGATATGTCCAAAGCGGTGGTCGTTTTGAAATGCTCGGTAATCACACTGATCATAACCACGGCAAAACATTAGCATCAACTTGTTCCCTTGTCATCGAAGGTGCGTACTGTAAAGAAGATAACAATTTAGTCCGTTTAGTTTCTGAAGGACAATGCGAATATGAAATCAGTTTAGAGAACACTGATTACATTGAAGAAACAGTTGATAAGTCCGCTTGTTTCATTAGAGGTATTGCTGATTATTTAAAGAAACACGGATACGCTTACGGTGGTTTCTCAGTTTATACAAAATCATCAGTTCCTCCAGGAGCAGGCGTCTCTAGTTCTGCGGCATTTGAAATCCTTTTAGGAAAGATTTTTAACGCCCTTTATAACGACAATCAAATCGATATTTTGACTCTTTGCAAAGCAGGACAATACGCAGAGAATAACTACTTTGGCAAGAAAAGTGGTCTTTTAGACCAAATTGCGTGTGCATCTATGGGCACAAGTTATATTGATTTCAAAGATATTGAAAATCCAAGAATTGAAATCATTCACAATAATTTCGAAGGATATCAATTTGTTATTGTTGATACAGGAAAGAGCCATGCATCACTAAATCATCTTTATTCTTCTATCTCATCTGATATGTGGAACGCCGCACAAAAGATGGGCCACAAATTCCTTAGAGAATGCACCCGTGAAGAATTAGAAAACCACAAAGCTGAATTAACTGAAAGCGAGTTTAATCGTTCTAAACATTTCTTTGATGAGAACGATAGAGTGGAACAAGGATTAGCTTGTTTAAAAGCAAACGACATTAAAGGTTTCCTCCAATGTGTTAGAGGCAGCGAAGCATCAAGTCGTAGCTTATTAAAGAACGCAATGATCGAAGATGAATATGAAGGATCTTTAGCAGAAGCCATCGATATTTCTAACGCTGCAATGGATAATGAAGGCGCTTCAAAAATCAATGGTGGAGGCTTTGGCGGTTCTATCATTTGTATCGTTCCTGTTGGTAAATTAGAACAATATATGCGTATAATGTATGATAGGTACGGGAAAAATCACGTGTTCATCGTATCTATTCTTAATGAAGTAAAGGAGTAATCATTATGCAATTCAAGAAAAGTCCATTACTCGCAATCGTGTTATCTGTTGTTGGCATTTTCGTGTCAGTCTTAGCATTTATCATGATTCAAGTCGCTGCTAAAGTCGACGGATCCTCCAGTGGTCCATCCCCATTAGCGATCATCGAATTAGTCTTATTCGTGTTATTACTTGCTGCTTTATCCGCAAAGAGACCAATCTTTACTAAAATAATTTGTATCATTGGTATTTCTGCCTTATTAGTGCAAGCATTCATTGTTTCTATTGTTACATCTGTTTCTTTCAAATATAGAGATGTCGGTTGGGATACAGTTTCATTCTTATCCTTAGGCGTCTTATGTTTGGTCGCAACAATCTTATTCTTCATCTATTACCTCATTGGTAAAAAAGACACACTTAGAAAAATGGCTAATATTATGAACATCTTCGTGATTGGCTTCTATGCTGTCTTCGCAGTCGTCATGGTCGTCTCTTCATTCATTGGTGTTTATAAAACAGCACAATTCTCCGGACTTGAATTTGCTATTTTATTAGCAAACGTTTGCTTGATGTCAGGTATCTTGTTATCCTTACAAGGTAACCTTGAATCAAACGAAGAATAAACATTAAAAAATCTAATCTAAGAGCAACCTTAAATCTTGGTTGCTCTTTTTATTTTTCCTAAAATAGTTCGATTACATCGATACTTTTTATATATAGAAATCTACTGTAATTTTTAAATGGCCTCTGTTTATTGTTTATCGCAATTAATTTAATTAAAATTAAGTTATCGATATATTCGGAGGTTCTATAATGGGCTCTAAAAGCAGAGTTGCCAAAGCTTATACTGGCAACAAAGTTCCAAAGTTCACTAGATGGTTTTATCCATTCAGTGGTATTTTTCGTGATGCATGTTATGCATTAGTTGGTTCATTCCTTCTCCAATACGCAATTACATCCGGTGTTTTGAGTAACAACGCAGACACATTTGCTACTCAATATGGTGTTATTACAATCGCCATGATGGTTGCCTTGGTTTGGGATGGTATCAACGATCCTATCATGGGATTTATTGTTGAGAAGGTTCACTTCAAACTCGGTAAATTCAAACCATGGATTTTGATTGGTGCTATCGGTAACACACTTGCCGTTATGCTCTTATTCTTAGTTAGACCTGCAAACAGCTGGGTCTTCGTTGGCTTGATGATTGCCTTCTATGTTTTATGGGATACATTCTTCACAATGAACGATATTGGCTACTGGGCCATGTTACCATCACTTTCAAGTGATGAAAAAGAACGTGCTACATTAACTTCACGTGTTACAATTTGTGCCGCTATCGGTGGTTTCTTAATGACCGGTGCTGCAACATTATTGCCAACCATGTTTGGTGCTAGTAGTGGTAAAGGTGCCGCTACAGTTTATGGAATTATGGCTATTGTTGTTAGCTTATTATTCCTCGCTTCTCAAACCGCTGTCTTCTTCTTCTGCCAAGAAAAGGCTAGAGACGTTAAGCAAGAAGAAGCTTCTGAGAAATCAAGTCTAGCCGACTTATTCAAGATTGTTGCTAAAGACCCACAAGTCCGTTGGGTTGTTATCTCAATCTTCTTATATTACTTAGCCAGTGGTGTTTTAACCGGTGGTATTGGTATGAACTATTACTACTTATCCGTAGGATATGGTTCCGCTTCTGGTGGCTTAGTTGTTACATTAATCGCTGTGTTCTATGTCTTATCTCAAATCAGTTCACAAGCATTATATCCAGTAATCGCTAAGAAGATATCTAAGCAAAAGATATTATTAATCGCCACAATCATCACATTAGTGGGTGCTGTTGGATTCTTCTTCACATGCTTCCCATTATTTGGTGATAAATCATTATCTGTTATGTTAAGCGGTGATGCTCCAGCATACGGAAAAGACATGATTACCGAAGGTATGCCATGGGCATTCAGTGGTTTAATGTTCTTTAACTACTTATTCCCATTTGTCTTCTTCTTCGGCGCAGGTCTTGTTTACATGGTCTTATTAGTCATGTTCCAAGACTCCATCGATTACCATGAATATGAATTCGGTGAAAGAAAAGAATCTGTTATTTCCGCTTGGAGACCATTAGATGTTAAATTAGGTTCCGCGTTATTACGTGGTTTCCAATATTTAATCTTCTTAACCGCAGGTGTTATGGGTGTCGTTAATGGCATCTCTACCGCAGAAGGCACGCTCAATGCTGATATGGCTCAAGCTGGTAGCGATGAAATTGCAAAAGAGGCAGCAACACTTAAATTTACAACTAAAATTGCTGAATTAATGAATGGTGTCAAACCAGAATCATTAGTAATTATTGGTATTTGGGTCCTCGCAATTCTTGTCGTGTGTTTCGTCGCAGTATTCTTATTAATCCGTTTTGGATATAAAGTTACTGAAGAAAAGCATATTCAAATGGTCGCGGAACTCGAACAACGCCACGCTGCTGCTGGATTCAATTCAGAAGAAGTTGAACAACCAGTTGAAGCTAAAGTTGAAGAATTACCAGAAGAATAAATATAAAATATTTAGGCTCTTCCTTATCGAAGGGCCTTTCTTCGCTAAATAAGGGGTATATATATGGAAGATAAGTCATCAATTATCTTCGGAAATCCTATTGATAAGAAAACTATCAAACAAGGAATTAAATCGAAGAATAAATTTATAAAGAAATACGGTGATGATACTTGTAAAGAGTATCACTTAGGTTTTGAACCTATTCCATCACTTGATTTTATCAACGCACAAAATTTAGTACTTTCTGATAAACCTATGGAGTTTCCAAAAAACGCATTAGTCGTGGGAAACATTAGGATGGGTTTTGGCCACTATAGAATTTCTATAGCGCTCGCTAGTTGTGCTAAGGCTTTAGGCTATGAACCATATTGGTTCGATTTAGCGAGCTTTGACGCCACGGGAAGTAAGATGATAAGATATCAAAACGATCTTTACTCAAAAGCGTCTAGAATCAGCCAAAAATCTAAGTTATTTAATAAATTCTTCTGGGAACCACTTAACTCAGAAGGTTTTAGACAAATTACTTATAACTCAAAGGATCAAAAGAACGCGGAATTATTAGCCCCTTTATACCATGATCTCCCAAAAGATATTCCTTTTATTGCTACACATGTTTGGCCAAGTCAAGGCGCAATCCACGCTGAACTAACCCATGTTGTTAATGCAATTCCTGATAACTGGCCAATGGCTTTACACTTATCAGAAGGTGCTATTCATGTGGTACAAACACCATTTGCTTATTTAGGCTATAAAATGCTTAATGGAATGGCTAAAAAACCATTAAAAGGAATACCAGATTCTGACCTCTATGAAGTGGGTCATTATGTCGATCATGAATTAGTCGCGAATATCGAAAAAGACGTCGAAAACCGTGTAAAACGCGTGCAAAATGGCGAACCAGTGCGTATTTTGATGTCTGTTGGTGGTGCTGGTGCAGGTGCCAAATATTTCCTTCAAATTATTCAACATTTACTCCCATTAGTGGAAGAAAAGAAAGTGGCCTTATTCCTTAATCTTGGAGACCACTTAGACATGTTCGAATATTTGAAAAAACACATCGATGCATTTGATTCAAAAGTCGTTAAGTTCTTTGATGAGTATTCTAAGCTTAATGAGTTTGTAAATGATATGGATAAAAAGGTCATTGAAGGCACTTATATCTTCTATCACAACAATATCTTCGAAGCAGTATATTCAACAAACCTACTTATGAGACATGTAGAAGTGTTAATTACTAAACCAAGCGAGCTTGCTTTCTATCCAGTAGTGAAAGTAATGATGAGACACATTGGTGGACACGAAGTTTATGGCGCAGTCCATGCTCAAGAAATTGGTGATTCGACATTTGAATGCCCAAATAAAAAGTCTATGAATGAAATGCTTGATCGTTTAATAGAAGATAAGGATTTATTGATCCATTTAAATAGACAAATTGTTAAATTAAAAGAACAAGGAATCTATAATGGTGGATATGAAGCTGTTAAATTAGCGGTCAAAGGCAAGTAACTTTTAGAAAATTAAAAAAGGACCTTTGGTCCTTTTTATTTTACTTCAAATTTGATTTCTTTAACAATTCCGTCCATTGAAATCATTAATCTTGATTTCCCTGGTTCGTTTTTTGAGAATACAAACAATGAAAGTTGCCCACCAAGTAATGCTTGAGCAGAATCACCTAGAACTTTTATTGGGCCTTCAGTCTCAATTTTTATGACTCGATTAGAATATTGCATTAATGATCCGTTTTGGTCGACGTGTTTAATTACTACCCTTGCAGCATCATATGTTTCATCATTTTTAAGTGTTGTTTTTGATACTTCAACTGACAAATCATATTTAGAAGATGGTCCAACCTTCTTTTCAATAACTAATTCATCATTTTTATAGCCTTTAAATGTAAATGTTTTGGCGATACCACCCCATGAACCAACGTGGATATTATAGTAGTCAACTAATTCTGCATAAGTGACCTTATACTTTTTCATCATGTAAGCTAGGTATAGTTTTTCTTTCAAAGTTAAGGCATTAAAACCTTGAGTAGCGGCATGAGTAAACATTTTGGCTATTCTTGGCCAACTCTTTTTCTTAAATCTTCCTTCTTGGAATGTTTTGCCCACTAAATCATCAACTAAGATTGGTGGATGAGGCAAATATTTAAACTGATCGTGTTTTGGATAGTAACGGGCTACAAATTCATCGTTCTTGAACAAGTCAAAGTAATCACAATTGGTCGCAACATAGATATCGAAGTATCTCGCTTCTGGATAATCCCCTGGTTTCATGTTAGAAATGACCTCTAACATTGGTTCTTTAACTAATTGAGATGCATAGATACGTGCACTATGTTTTGGATTACGGTATAAATCGTAAACGCCATGTGGGCAGATATGATCTCCTGAGCCAAAATCAACATGAGTGTGGTAGTCAAAACCGCACCAACCAATAGCACCGCACACATTATCATATTTATAATTATCATCTATAACTTTCGCGTGTCTAAGCGCGACTTCCACTTTAGTTCTTTCATCCGAAGTAGGTTTAACAGGGTCCATATGTCCCATATATTCAGTAACTAAGTATGGCTTTCCTTGTGTTTTTACTTTCTTTGGGTTGATTAGACCAATGCGCATAGAATCGCAAGAAAAGTCATTATATGCGTAAATATCTTCTAAAAGTTCGCTATTTGCAAAGTTTCTGACACCTAATGTCTGTCTTGTTGGATCTAATTGATGAGCAACTTGATTTGCTTTTTCATATAATTCGTGGTCATCTTGAGATTCATCGATACGCACACCATGTGCTACTAAAGAAGGATGATTTCTTTGAATTAATATCATCTTTTGTAGGTAAATAAAGAAATTGTCTCTCCATTCTTTTTCTTTGCCAATATGTTGCCATCCTGGAACCTCATTTACTGTTAACAAGCCAATCTCATCACAACGATTTAAGAAGTGCTCGCTTTGTGGATAGTGGGATTCTCTGACAATATTAATTCCTGTATTGAATTTTAATAGATCAGCATCCTCTTCTTGCATAGCTTTAGGCATAGCAAAACCAACGAATGGATATCCTTGATGTCTATTTAAACCAACGAGCTTAACTTTCTTATTGTTGAGATAGAAACCATCTGGTCTAAATTCCGCTTGGCGGAAACCAAATCTAGTTCTATATTCTTCTTCGCCATCTTTAGATTCTATTTTTGTTATTAAAGTATATAAGTTAGGTTCATCCAAATCCCATAGAGAAGGATTCTCAACCTTAAATTCGTCAACTTCACTTTCCCAAGCAATTTCTTTATCTAAAAGTAACTTATGGGAAACCTTAATTTCAGAGTCTCCTATCTTGTCATATTCAACTTTAACTTTGCCCGAAATATCACTCTTAACGAATATATTTTCGAGGTATGTTTTTGGATGGACTTCATAAGATACTTCACGATAAATTCCACTGAATGTTAAATAATCTACTGCATAACCAAATGGTGGGATTGATTTGTCTTCTCTAGAATCAAGAACAACGACTAATCTATTGCCTTTTTGTTTAACGATATCAGTAACATCAAGTTTTACTTGAACCCATCCAGAAATGTGTTCTCCAAGATCTTTTCCGTTTAGATATATTCTCGCTTTAAGCATGAATCCATCGAACACTAAAATAATCTTTTTGTCTGATATATTTTCTTCGATATCGAATAGTTTTTGATATGTCGAAATAAACTGATAATCCTGCTCATTAAAGTAGTTGTAAGGTACCTCTTTTGCGCAGTGCGGAATATCAATTGTTTGGCTACTATTAGGGAGCTTATTTAAATACTCTTCCTTATAGTCATCCATGAATTGCCAACCAAAGTTTATTGCATGTTTCATAGTATTTAACCAAGAATAATTATATAATAATTCCGAGGTTTACATATGCTAAAAACTACTGAAAATGTCTTTGTGCTAAATACAAAGTCTTTGTCCTATGTTTTTCATGCGGATGAAACAGGACTATTGTTCCACGATTATTTCGGGAAAAAAGTCGACCTCGTGGACTTTGATGTGAAGTCACTTACCGTAAAGCCATCTGTTCAGAAGGGCACATCAACCATCTATGATGAAGCCAAGAACAAAGAACTTTCTATGGATATGGTTCCGTTAGAGTTTTCCTTCCCACATAAAGGCGACTATAAGAGCACTCCAATCCTCTTAAAAAATGAAAAGTTTGGTTATGTATTTGACTTCAAATTTGATCGCTTTGAACAAAGAGAACCAAAACCTTTAGAAGGACTCCCAACTCCTCATTCCGCAAATGAAGAGTTAGTTATCATCTTGAAAGATGAAAAAGCCAATGTTGAATTAGAACTCCATTATTTAGTGTTCGAAGAATGCGATGTTATTTGTCGTAATGTCGTTATTGTTAACAAGAGCGAACTTGAATTATCAGTTCTAAAAGCACTTTCCTATCAACTTGATATGGTTAATAGAGAATTTGAACTCACAACTTTAACTGGTGGTTGGGCAAGTGAAATGAATCAACAAAAGCAAACACTTATAGTGGAAGGCAAATACTCTGTTGAATCTAGAACAGGTAACTCTTCTTGTAGAGCTAACCCATTCTTCATGTTAAAAGAGAAAGCTGCAAGCTTAGATCATGGTGATGTTTATTCATTCAACCTTATCTATAGTGGAAACCACCTCGAAGAAATTGAATTATCACATTATGGTTTAGTACGTGTTGAAGCCGGTATTAATCCATTCTGTTTTGACTATAAGTTAAAACAAGGTGACAAATTTGAAACACCTTATGCAGTTTTAACATATTCCGATAAAGGAATTAATGGTGCACGCCTCAATATGCACCATTTTACGAATAACCATGTCATTCCATCCCAGTGGAATAACACGATAAGACCAGTGGTTATTAATAACTGGGAAGGCACATACTTTAAATTCACAGAATCAAAGTTATTGGCCTTAGCAAACGATGCAAAGAAATATGGTGCTGAACTATTTGTTTTAGATGATGGATGGTTTGGTGCTAGAAACTCAGATACAGCCGGATTAGGTGATTACAATGTTAACAAAAAGAAATTGCCTGGTGGTTTATCTGGACTAAGTAAAAAGATTCATAAGAAAGGTATGAAATTTGGACTTTGGTTTGAACCTGAAGCGGTTAATCCAGATTCAGATTGCTATCGTGCTCATCCTGATTGGGCTATTAAATGTGTAGACCGTGAACCATCCCTAGGAAGACATGAACTTATCTTGGATCTTTCAAAGAAAGAAGTTCAGGACTATTTGATTGATTCAGTTGGTGGAATACTTAAATCCGCTAAAATTGAATTCGTCAAATGGGATATGAATAGAAACATTTCAGATATTACATTTAACGATTACGAACCAGGAGAATTCTTCCATAGATACATTCTTGGTTTATATCGTGTTATGGATACTTTAACAAAAGAGTTCCCAGATGTTTTATTTGAAGGCTGCGCCAGTGGTGGTAATAGATTCGATTTAGGTATCCTTTCTTTTTTCCCACAAATCTGGGCAAGTGATGATACGGATGCTCATGAAAGAATCACTATCCAAAGTGGTTACTATTTAGGCTATCCACAAAGTGCAGTTTCCGCTCACGTATCTAGTTCACCTTCTCATCAACTATTAAGAAAAACTCCAATCGAGACAAGATTCAATGTTGCGATGTTTGGTGTTTTGGGATTTGAATTATTATTCAATGAACTCGATAAGTTAGAAAAAAAGAAATGCAAACAACTTATTGAAGTGTATAAAGCCAATCGTGAAGTTCTTCAATTTGGTGATTTTTATGAACTAGATAGTTATTCTAACAATTTCCATAAATGGCAAGCATTATCTAAAGATAAGAAAACCGTATTAATCGGTCATTACAACGTTCTACAAATGACTCATGCACCAGAAACTATTCTTAATGCAAATGGTTTGTTAGATGAGATGAAATACACAGTTAACGTTGTGGCCTTAGAACATAACATCAAAGAATTCGGTGGACTAGTAAATATGCTTACACCAGTTCACCTAAATCCAAATGGATGGGTTGTTAATTTACTAAGTAAAAAGATGACTATTCCATATGAAAAAGAGTCTTATGCTGTCTACGGCAGCAT
>JAEEGK010004449.1_pt1 | contig 34319 bp, 24 predicted proteins | sample 8958771 | NCBI WGS metagenome assembly JAEEGK01 (sample SAMN16246547, study PRJNA631951) | gut metagenome | biome: gut microbiome; feature: rumen; material: SC-attached | host: Bos | place: Iran: Karaj | collected 2018-10 | reverse complement strand
CGTTGTTTTCGCCGCGGGTCATGTCGATGGTGCCGGTCCAGGGATTCGGCAGCCAGGAGCCGCTGAGCTTCACGATGGTGGCGTAGTCGGCCTTGAGGCGGAAGACGACGCTGTCCTGCACGATCTCGGGCGAGATGACGGGTTTCTGGTTGCCCCGCGCAAAATTGGCGAGTTCCTGCGCCTGGAGGCCGGTCGCCAGGGCCAGGACCAGGGCGAGGGTGGTTAGGATTTGTTTCATAATTACGGAGTTGTGAATGGTTTCTATGACAAATATAAGGAAATTCATTAACTTTGTTCTGATCATGAAAAGATTTGCTTTCCTGCTGTTATGTGCGTCGGTTTTTGCGCTGACGGCCTGCTCCGATTCCAACCCTGTCCTGACCGTCGAAGGTGGCCGGATTCAGGGCGTCCCGACCGAAAAGCCGGGCGTCATCGTCTATAAAGGCATCCCTTTCGCCGCGCCGCCGACCGGAGAACTTCGGTGGAAAGAACCGCAGCCCGTCGTGCCGTGGGAAGGCGTCCGTCTGGCCGATACTTTCGGCCATCCGGCCTGGCAGGCCGCCCATACGCCGGGCGGCTATACGCCTGAGTTCTTCTTCGACGGCGATCCGGCCTTCAGCGAGGACTGCCTCTATCTGAATGTCTGGACGCCCGCCGCCGGAAAGCCTGCGAAAAAGCTTCCTGTGACCCTGTGGATCCACGGCGGCGGCTACAGCGCCGGCTGGGGCTTTGAACCCGAGATGGACGGCGAAGAGTGGGCCGCGCACGGCGGCGTGCTGGTGACGTGCAACTACCGGCTCGGCATTTTCGGCTTCCTGGCCCATCCCGCACTTTCGGCCGAGAGTCCCCACGGCGTTTCCGGCAACTACGGCATGCTCGACCAGATTGCCGCCCTGGCGTGGGTGAAGCGGAATATCGCCGCCTTCGGTGGTGATCCCGACCACATCACGATTATGGGCCAGAGCGCCGGCGCGATGAGCGTCCAGACGCTCGTAACCTCGCCCCTGTCGAAAGATATGATTGCCGGCGCAATCATCCAGAGCGGCGGCGGCCTGGGCGAGGGCCCGCTGATGCCCGATACGCCGATCGCTGAATACGAAGCCTCCGGTAAAGCCTTGATGGACTGGGCAGGCTATGAAACGCTCGAGCAGATGCGCGGCGCTTCTCCTGAAGAACTGCTCGCCCTGGGCGCGCGGTATATGCAGGAAACCCGCCAATGGCTCTTCTTCCGCCCGATCGTCGACGGTTTCGCCTATCCGGAAACCTTCCAAGCCGCCGCCCGGGCTGGCCGGATCGCCGATGTCCCGTATATGATCGGCTGCACGCTCGACGATATGGGCCGGCTGGCCGACGGCATCGACCGCTTCTGCTTCGCCCGCGAGGATGCGGGGACACCGGCCTATGCCTACCAGTTCGCCCGCCGGCTGCCTACTGACGGCCGCGAAGGCGTCCTGCAGGGCGCATTCCACTCCTCGGAACTGTGGTATATGTTCAAATCCCTGCGTTTCTGCTGGCGGCCTTTCGTGCCGGGCGACTATGATCTGGCCGAAGAGATGATCACCTGCTGGACGAACTTTGCCGCCTGCGGCGATCCGAACGGCGCCGGCGACCGCGTGTGGACACCGCTGACGCGGGACAACCCGCAATACCGCATTTTCCGCCTCGATGAAAACGACCGGCCGGCCTCGGGAATGGGTCCCAAACTCGAACAATAAATCAATTCCATAACCTATGAAAAAAACGCTACTGATCCTTGCTGCCGTGCTCTGCACGGTCTGCGTAACCGCCCAGCCCAAGCTGCAGCGCGACAACATTGACGAGCTTCTGAAAGCCCTGACGCTGGAAGAAAAAGCCACGCTGCTGGTCGGCGGCGGCTGGGGCTCCATGGCCATCGGCTCGATGACCGCCTCGAGCGAGCGGCTGGTCCCGGGCGCTGCTGGAACGACCCGCCCGATTTCGCGTCTGGGCATCCCCATGACCGTCGTGGCCGACGGCCCTGCCGGCCTCCGCATCAACCCGACCCGGCAGGGGACCGACATGACTTTCTATTGCACGGGTTTCCCCGTGGGTACCGTGATGGCTTCTACCTGGAACCTGCCGCTGGTGGAGAAACTCACCACCGCCATGGGCAACGAAGTCAAGGAATATGGGGTGGACGTGCTCTTGGCTCCCGGCCAGAACCTGCACCGCAACCCGCTCTGCGGCCGTAACTTCGAGTACTTCTCCGAAGACCCGCTGCTGTCCGGCAAGACTTCCGCGGCCTATGTGCGCGGCGTCCAGAGCAACGGGGTCGGCGTGAGCATCAAGCACTTCGCCGCCAACAGCCAGGAAGTGAACCGCCTGCAGAACGACTCGCGCATCAATGTGCGCGCGCTCCGCGAACTCTATCTCAAGGGCTTCGAGATTGCCGTCAAGGAGGCCGATCCCTGGACCGTGATGTCTTCCTACAACCGGCTCAACGGCGCCTTCACGCAGCAGCGCCGCGACCTGCTGACCACCGTCCTGCGCGATGAGTGGGGCTTCGGCGGCATCGTGATGACCGACTGGGGCAACAAGGAAGGCACCGTGGACGCCGTCAATGCCGGCAACGACCTGATGGAACCGGGTGTGGACAATGAGATCGAGCGCATCGTCGCCGGCGTGAAAGACGGCCGTATCTCCCAGGAGCAGCTCGACCTGAACGTCCGCCGCATGCTGGAATACATCGTCCGCACGCCCCGTTTCCAGGGGTACAAGTTCTCGAACAAACCCGACCTGCAGGCCCACGCGAAACTCGTCCGCGAGGCTACACCCGAAGGTCTCGTCCTGCTTGAAAACAACGGTGTGCTTCCGCTCAAGGAAGTGAAGAAGGTGGCCCTCTATGGCACTGGCTCCTACGACTTCATCGCCGGCGGTACGGGCTCCGGCAACGTGAACAAGGCCTATGTCCGCAATCTGGCCGAAGGCTTCAAGGCCAATGGCATTGACGTGGACGCCGACATCCAGCGTTGGTATGAGCAGTACATCCCGTTCAAAAAAACCGATCTCAAGAACAATGCGATCGGAACGGACATTCTGCTGGGTAATCCCGTGTTGCCCGAGATGGAGATTTCTCGCGGCTTCATCGAGAAGAAGGCGGCTGAGACGGACTTCGCCGTGCTGACGATTTCCCGCAACGCCGGCGAGGGCGCCGATCGTCGGGCCGCCGACGGCGACTGGACCCTGACGGGCCAGGAACGCCAGATGCTCCAGACCCTGGCCGATGTCTATCACGCCGCCGGCAAGAAACTGGTGGTGGTGCTCAACATCGGCGGTGTCATCGAAACCGCATCTTGGAAGCAGATCCCCGACGCCATCCTGCTGGCGTGGACGCCGGGGCAGGAGGGCGGTCTGGCCGTGGCCGACGTGCTTTGCGGCGAGGCCTATCCTTCGGGCAAGCTTCCGATGACCTTCCCGGTAAGCTACCTCGACATCCCTTCGTCTTATAACTTCCCGTTCAATTACCGCGGCGCCGGCAGAGACCGGAACAGGACTGCGGTGAAGGATGTGGACTATACCAACTATGCCGAAGGCATCTGGGTGGGCTACCGCTACTTCGCCACAGCCGGCAAGCCGGTTTCCTATCCGTTCGGCTATGGTTTGGGCTACACGACCTTCGCCTATGGCAAACCGGTCGTGAAAGTGGATAAGAGCGGCAAGGTGACCGCCACGGTCACCGTGACCAACACCGGTTCCGCAGCCGGCAAGGAAGTGGTCGAAGTCTATGTGACCGCTCCTGACGGCGGCCTGGTGAAACCGGTTTATGAACTCAAGGGCTTCGTCAAGACGAAGGAACTCAAGCCCGGCGCCTCCGAAACGGTCACCGTGACCATCGACCCGTACACCCTTGCCTCGTTCAACGAAGCGACATCCGCCTGGGAAACGGCCGCCGGCAACTACACCGTGCACTTTGGGGCCTCCGCCGCCGACATCCGCTGCACGGCCGCCTTCAAGCTCGCCAAGCCGCAGAGCTGGCCCGTCCATAAAGTGCTTCTCCCCGCTGAGCCCGTGAAGGAAATTGTCGTGAAATAAGTATGAAAAAAATCTTTACAATCGCCATGGCGCTCCTGCTGACCGTCTCCGCTTTCGGTCAGCAGGCGCTCTGGGGAGGCCAGAACGTGGAATCTCCCGTCATCAATCCCGACGGAACGGTTACGTTCCGCTATCGCGCCCCCAAGGCCGTCAAGGTCCAGGTCACCGGCGACTTCCTGCCGACGCAGAAACTGGAGTTTGAGATGAACGGCAACAAGATGTCGTATGACGCTCCCGGCGTCGCCGACCTGACTGAGAAGCAGGGCGGTGTGTGGGAATACACGACGCCTTTTGTCGTGGAACCTGAAATGTACACCTACACGATGATTGTCGACGGCAACAGTGTGATCGACAACAACAACGTGTTCGTCAACCGCGACATCGCCTCGCTCACCAGCGTGCTCCTCGTCCCGAAGGCAGGCGCGCGCAGCGACCTCTACGCCATCCATCGCGTGCCCCACGGCACGGTGTCGAAAGTGTGGTATCCGTCGGCTACGGCCGGTTTCGACCGCCGCCTGACCGTCTATACCCCGGCCGGCTACGAGAACAACCCGAAGATGAAGTATCCCGTGCTGTACGTGCTCCACGGCATCGGCGGCGACGAGGATGCCTGGGTCACCCAGGGCCGTGCCACGCAGATCCTCGACAACCTGATCGCCCGCGGCGAAGCCAAGCCGATGATCGTGGTCTTCACCAACGGCAACATCTCGCAGGAAGCCGCTCCGCTGGAAAATTCCACGGATTACACGCGTCCTACGATGCAACTGCCCCAGACGATGGAAGGCACCTTCGAGACTTCGTTCCCCGAGGTCGTGAAGTTCATCGACAGCCACTACCGCACGATCGCCAAGAAGGAATCGCGCGCCATCTGCGGCCTGTCGATGGGCGGCTTCCACACGCTGTACATCTCGCTCAACAATCCCGACCTGTTCGGCTGGTCCGGCATGTTCTCCGCCGCCATCGGCGTGAACGATCCGAAGGTGAGCCCCATCTATCAGGATTTTGACAAGAAACTGGCAACCTATTTCGCCAAGAAACCGAAGCTCCTGTGGATCGGCATCGGCAAGACCGACTTCCTGATCCAGTCGAACAACGAATTCCGCCAGAAACTCGATGCGAACAACTATCCGTACACCTATATGGAGACGGACGGCGGCCACATCTGGCGCAATTGGCGCATCTACCTGAGCGAATTCGTTCCGCTTATCTTCAAATAGCCGGCAGAGCGGACCGGAACCAACGGAAAGGGGTGACCGTCAAGTGGGTTACCCCTTTCTTTTTGTCGTTTTTTTTGTTATATTTGCTAGTTGGTAAACACCTATAGAAGCCATGGCAAAAATCCCCGATAAAACCGATATTGCCAGGACCTACAAACCTGCGCCGTTGGACCTCTCGGATATCCGGCTCCCCGAATCGCTCAGCGAACTGACCGAAATCATCGCAGCGAACACCCACGAAGTATGGTCACAGCGCCGGATGGCGGAAGGATGGACATATGGCCCTGTCCGCGATGAAAAGGCCTTGAGGCATCCGTGCCTTCTCCCATATGCCGAGCTCTCGGAAAACGAAAGGGACTATGACCGGGCGACGGCCATGAATGCCATCAAGATGATGGTCAAACTGGGATTCAAGATTGAAAAATGCGAGTGATATGGGAAGGGTTTTCATCAGCTATTCGACCAAGAACCAAAAAATCGCGAATGCCCTCTGCGAATACCTGGAGCTGCAGGGCGTCCGTTGCTGGATAGCGCCCAGGGATATCCCTTCCGCATCCAACTATGCCGGCGAGATCACACGTGCCATCAAGTCGTGTGAACGCTTCCTGCTGGTTTATTCCAAGGATGCCGGCAAATCCGAGCACGTGAAGAACGAAATCAACCTGGCCATCAACAATGCCAGGCCGATTCTCCCATATTGTCTGGACAACAGCCCATACGACGACGACTTGGAGTATTACCTCTCCACCAAGCAGAGAATCGCTTCGAGCGGAGACCAGGAACAGGATTTCCAGAGCATTGCAACCATCCTGCTGGGCCACGCCGTCACGATGCCTGCCGTAAAGACGGAATCATCCGTTCTTAAGGAGAAGAAACCGAACAAGCCGTACGTTTTTTACGTACTCGGGGCGCTGGCGGTGCTCGTGCTTCTTGCCTGGCTGTTATTCTTCCGGCCGAATCCCCGGCCTGCCGACGAGCCGGTCGCGCCAGTCGACAGTCTCCGGGTCGATACGATCGTGCCCCCTCCCGTAACCGTCGATCCGAAGAAAGAGGAAACGAAGAAAGAGGTGACGAAGAAAAAAGAAACCAAGAAGGAAGAGACGAAGCAGCCGGAAGTCAAGGACGAGACGGCCGATACGTTTACGGGAACGATCAGGAATGGCTTTCCCGATGGCTATGGAACCTATACCTTCAGGCAGTCGCGGCGGATCGATATGCACGATCCTGAGCAGCGCGTGGCCCAGAAGGGAGACTATATCGTGGGTGACTGGAACAACGGCCATCTGAATTACGGGGAATGGTACGGCGCCAACGGCGTCAAGAAAGGATTCATCGAATTGGGCGACAACGCCGACACCCAGGCGGACCATGCTTTTGCCAAATGCGTAAAGCCTTGACATATCTCCTGCTTCTCGCGCTCCCGCTGACGTGCGTGGGCCGGCCGGTCGGATTTTCATCCAGCCGGCTTGCCGCTATCGCTTCGGCCGCCGGGCTTTCCCTGCCTGAGCGTCCAACCGGAAAGCGGTTGGTTTTTTCCGTCGCCTGTCAGGGGCGGAGTGTTCCCGTCACGGTGGAGTACGATTCCGGAGAGGTGGCTCATATCGGGCTGGATCTCTTCGGGGCAGATGTGAAAAAGGAGAACGCCCTGGTCTGCAACTTTGTGGAAAGATACCTGCTGGAGTCCCTGCTGGACCACCGTACAGGATCTTGGAACACCGAACCGATGTATGGCCGGGTCGTCACGCAGGGCGATATTTTCCCTGTTCTCCGGCTGAAGCCGGAAGACCGTTCGGTCAGCATTTCGCTGGACGGGGAGGGAACGGGAAGTGTTGAAATCACGGCAGGTTCCGGCCCTCTCTTCTCGATCCGTTTTCCCGCTGAAATCCAACTTTTGTCCGGTCAGGACAAAGAAGAGCTTGAAAAGGCGTTTCTTCGGAAAATGACAGGTGACCGTAAGAACAAGAAAAGAGAGGTCCCCCGGGGGCTGAAGAGGGTAGACCGTGACATCTATGTGGCGGAAAACGGCTTCTTCGAGATTGAAGCGGCCCAGAATTCCGCTTTCTTCCGAAAGAAAGGACTCCTTTACGTGCCCCTGTGTGAATCTTCCCATCCCACGGAATCCATCCTGACCCTGCTTACCGGCTATAACCGTAAGAAAGACTATGCCGTCCGAACGACCGTTCATCAGTACGGCTTTGTCAATACGGAACTGACCGTACCGCTGGACAATCTGATTGATTGTTGCCTGGAGGAAGGGTGCGTCCCCTATGTCGGAATAGAATCCCAAACGGATGAATCGGTCGTGGCAAGCCTGTTCATGGTCAACCGTGCGCTGGGCTATTCCCATACCTTCCAGTTTTCGGTGAATCCGGAAATCCTCGACAAAACGGCCGGCATGCTCAGTGCCAAGGCCCATCTCTATACGCCCTTTTACCCCAAGAAGTCATGAAACGTCTCTTTCTCTGGTTCGCATCGCTTCTGATCGCCTTGCCGGCCGTGGCGCAGAGCCCGGATGAAGTGCTGGCGAAAATCAACGCCATCAAGCGTGATACGTCCTATCTTTACGGCATCGGCAACATGGCCACCCGGGAACAGGCGCGGGAAGAAGCCCTGCTGGTCCTGTCCGACCAACTGACGCCTTTCCTGGCGGAGAACAAGTTCGCCATGTTCCGGAGCATGGAAGACCTGAAGGAGGGGACCATCGAGTTCCTGACCTATTCGAAGCGTCCCGGCCAGTACCGTGTGATGGCTTATGTGAGCAAGGCGGCGCTGGTGGAGAAGGACAAGGAGGAAGTCGTCGTTTTTCAGGATACCGGCAAAGATGCCGTCGCAGAACTGATGGACGGCCTGCTGGGCTCTCAGACAAAAGAAGATGTCCTGCGGATTCTCTCCCGCACGGACATCCCGTATGTCCATTCCGGCCAGCTTGCGCCGGACACCCGCCAGATGTATGTGGACGAGGGGTATCTGGTCTATGTGGACCGCAATACCGGAAAGGTCCTGGAAATCATGACACCCCGTGACGCATCCGGAAACCGGTGCGACGCCCGCAGCGGGGCGGCTACCAGTTCTATGAAATACAAGCGAAATCCCATCTATTGGGTTTATGTCGATGGCCAAAACACTAAAAAATAAACGGCGATGAAAAGAATAGTCCTGTTCCTTCTGTGGGTGTTCTCTCTCCAGTCTGTCTTTGCACAGGAGGTTACCTTTACCGTGAATTCGGGCTTGAGCGACCCTGTGCTCCAAACCTCGATCGAAAGCACCGTTTCGGGCTTCCTGACGGCCCTGAACCGGGCTTATGGTCAAAAAGCAACCCCGGACATCGCCCAGATCCCCATGACGGACGGCGCACGGGCCTCTGTCCGGATGCTTTGGAACAACAACCCTTTCCGTTGTGATGAATCCGATATCGTCGAACCGGTCATCCGGACCTATGACGGCGGGTACCAGGTCCGCAACATTCCGCTGGAATCAGTGGATGAAAAGGGGCAGCCCGTTTATAAGGAAATGGTCATCGATCTGGATGATACCGGCCGGATCACGCGTGTCAACAAGGCCATCGAGGCCAATCTTTACCGGAAGATCATGCAGTCCGGCTCGCAGGTGTCCGATCTGCGGCAGCGCCAGCTCATCCTGAATTATGTCGAGGATTTCCGGACGTCTTACGAGAAAAAAGATATTGACTTCCTGGAGATGGTATTCAGCGACGATGCCCTCATCATCACGGGAAAGGTGGTCCAGCGCAAGAAAGGGGAGCGGGGCATCCAGATGAAACCGGAAATCACCTATACGAAGTATTCCAAGCAACAGTATCTCGACAGGTTGAGAGGCCACGTCTTCCCCAATACCAAGACGATCGACGTGACCTTCGGGACTGTGGAAGTGGTCAAGCATCCTTCCATCGAAGGGTATTACGGCGTGCGGGTCAGGCAGGGCTACAAGTCGGTGTTCAAGAGCGGCGCCATCTACGAAGACGACGGCTATCTGTTCATGCTGTGGGACTTCCGCGATGAAAACCGGCCCCAGATCCACGTCCGTACCTGGCAGCCCTATTGGATGGATGACGCCAAGACGCAAACCATTCCTGAGGATCAGCTCATCAATATCAACAGTTTCAGAATTACGCGATGAAAAAGATAGTCTCACTCCTGCTCTTCCTTTCCCTGTTTCCCTGGGCGCTGGCAGCCCAGGACCGGAAGATCTATGTCAAGAGTTTCGATGCCGATATTCTCGAGTTGCGCGCGAAGACGGATCCGGTGTACGACAAGAACAAGATTCCTTCTTCGATGGTCAGCATCTTCCTGACTACTAAAGATTCGCTTGTGTTCAAAGGCAATATCCTCCGGACGCTGACGGGCGGTCCGGGCGAATGGATCACCTATATCCCGGCCGGGACGGAATGGATCGAAGTCGCTGCGGAAGGTTGTGAGCCGCTTCACTTCGATTTTCCCGAAGACAAACCCCTGCTTTCGGCCTATGGCTATACCCTCAACCTGGGTGTCCTGGTGACAAATCCCGTCCGTACGCTGATCATGCCGACGTTCAGCTACAATCAGTCGCAGTATTCCTACGGCCTGATGCTGGGCGTCTGCAAGAAGAACGGCTTCTACGTACGGGCCAAGTCCGATTTCAACTTCGGGCTTGACCCCGTCCTGTCGTGCGATGGGGAAGGGAACGTCGACGGCGCCAAGGCCTGGTTCCCCGGCGAATCCCAAAAGAGCCGCTGGGCCCTGACCGGCGGCTATCTGCGCAAGCTCGGCAATCCGCTGTTCCTCTACATCGGCGGCGGCTATGGAACCCGCATCCTGGCCTGGAAGATGTATGCGGACGGTGACTATGAATGGGCCCGGGTTACGTCCAACTCCTTTACGGGCTATGAGGCGGAACTGGGGCTGATCTACCGGCCCGGTGTCATCTCCTTCTCGGCCGGTGTCCAGACCAACCAATTCAAGTATTACGAAGCCAATGTGGGGATTGGCTTAATGTTCTAGGGCCGATGAGAAGAATCTGCTTATACTGGTTCCTTGCGGTCCTGCTCGTCCCCGTATCGTGCATGCAGGATCCGTATTCCCCCGAGAATGACGTGGCCGAGCCCGTCGTGGGGTATGACCAGGAATCGCTGACCCGGGTCGCCGTGACCCTGACCGGTGATTTCGAGGCCAGTGCCGAGATCAAGGAGTACGGGTTCGAAATGGCCGGAAATGCTTCTGGCGATGGCACGGCCGAGGTGTTTGCCAACCCGCCCAAAGACGAACGGGGCCATTTTACCTGCCGGGTCGCCCTTACGCCCGGCCAGGTCTATAACGTGCGGACCTATTTTACGAACGGCGTTGCCCGGAAGTATTCCAAGACGATGACGCTCAAGGCTCCCGCGACATCGGTGGCTACGCTCTCGGATGTTTCTTTCGCCAACGGCCGCCTTACCGCCCGCGTCCTGGATGATGGCGGCACGCCGGTCCGCGAAGTCGGTTTCTGCTGGAGTGAATCACCGGATCCCGGCAGCATCAAACGCAACCGGGTGCCGGCCGTGCTGGAAGCAGACAACACTTTCTCCCTGAACCTGTCGCTCCTGGAGTGGGGAAAGGTTTACCATATCCTTGCCTATGCGGAAAACGCCTTCCAGTCGTCGGGCGATGCGTTCGGCTACAGTCTCCATTCGTTTGAACTGGCGGTTACCGACGAGATGCCTGTGGAGATCTACGATCCGGCCTTCGCGCGCGTGCTGGTGGCACAGTTCGATACCAACAGGGACGGGGCCGTTTCCTATCGGGAACTGAAGGCCATCGAAACCCTGTCGGTTAATACCGACGAGATCGCCGATATTCGGGAGATCAGCTTGATGCCGGCTCTGACCGCGCTGACCTGCAAGGGTTCGGCTTCCGGAACGGGACGGCTTACCGGGTTGGATCTCGGCGGGAACCCGCTGCTGCGGCAGCTCAATGTCAGCGGCAATGCCCTGACGACGCTCGATGTCTCTCCCTGCCCGGAACTGGAAACCCTCAACGCCGCTTCCTGCCCCTGGCTGCAGATCATCTATCTTTCCACGGACCAGTGGCTCCGGGCGGATCAGAATTATCGGAAGGACGCCCAGACCTCGTTTATGCTCCATCCGAAAGCCATCGTCCCGATTCCGGACGCCCATTTCAGGAAATACCTGGTGGACATCTACGACATCGACGAGGACGACCAGATTTCCGGCGCCGAGTCGGCGGCCATCACCCGGATCGACGTCTGCACCGACGAGATCGAGACCCTGGCGGGCATCGAGTTCCTGGATCACCTTTCCTGGCTGAACTGTTCGGGTTCCAGCAACGGCCTGCTGGCTCTGGGCCGGCTTGTCGAACTCGACGTGTCGCACAATCCGCTGACCTTCCTCGACTGTACGGCCAATCCCTGCCTGTCCGTGATCTGGCTGAAGACGGGGCAGGAGATCGAAAGCATCAACTATGACAGCAGTGTCTCATCGATTTACTATAAATGAGAGAATTATGAAACGGATAACCAATCTTGTCCTGATTGCCCTCGCGCTCCTGGCCACGGCCTGTATGCAGGACAATGTTTCTCCGGTGAACGATCCGGACATTCCTCAGGTGTCAGTCGATTCCGAGACGCTGACCCGCATTTCGGCCACGTTGAACGGCTCCCTCGGCAAAGCGGAGGGAATCGTCGCCTACGGCTTCGAAATGACCGGAACCAACTTTGACGACACGCCCGACCGGATCGTCGAAGTCTTCGGGCTGGACGCCGAAGGCCGCTTCAGCCAGACGGTGGAAGTCAAGCCGGGCGCTTACTATGCCGTGCGCTCGTTCATCTCCGACGGCCACAATAAGAAATACTCCAAGGAAGTTTCCCTGACAGTCCCTTCCACCTCTGTCGCAACGCCTTCGGAAGTGACGATCCTTCAGGACCGGCTGTATGCCGATCTGGTGGACGACGGCGGACGGACGGTCCGGGAAGTCGGCTTCTGCTGGAGCGAATCGCCCGACGTCCAGACGATCCGCCTGACCCGGATCAAGGGAGAATGGGTGGACGACCATACTTTTTCCGCCCGTCTTCCGGAAATGGAGGAGGGGCATACATATTATTTCCTCGCTTATGCGGAGAATGCCGCCGATGCGCATCAGACCTTCGGATACAGCCGCACCCCGGTCGATTACCTGATGACCGACGAGCGCTTCGTGGACATCGAAGACCCGGTCTTCCGCAGTTATCTGCTGGGCCGTTTCGACACGAATAAGGACGGCAAGCTGACCAGCAAGGAACTGGCCGTCGTCACCGACATCGCGGTCAACACCGACCAGATCGCTTCGGTTCAGGGCATCGAATGGATGCCGAATCTTTCCGTGCTCGACTGCCGGGGCTCTTCCGCGGGCAAGGGCGGGCTGCACGAGGTGGACATCAGCCGCAATCCGCTCCTGGATACCTTCCTATGCGCCAATAACCAGCTGACCGAGCTGGACCTTTCGGAAGCGGAATTGCTGATCCAGCTGGATTGCCGGGGGAATCAGCTGACCCAGCTGGACCTTTCGTCCTGCTTCCGGCTCACTGACCTGAATTGTTCCGGCAATTCGATCGATGCGCTCGACGTGACCCGCACCCCTTATCTGCGCCGGCTTGCCATTAACGACAATCCGCTGGAAACCATCGATGTGTCCTACTGTACGGAGCTGAATCGGCTCGAAGCTTCCGGCTGTCCGGAGTTGCGCTGGGTCTATGTGTCGCTGGAGCAGTACCAGACCTTCCCAGGCTCGGGGGACTATGAGATTCCCAGCTCCGCCCTCTTTTATCCGATCTTTGTCCCCGTCAAGGACGACGCACTCTATACCTACCTGATGTCCGTCTATGACCGGGACGGTGACTTCCGGATTTCGGCCAGCGAAGCGGCCTATGTCACAAGAATCGAGATCTGCACCGAGAACGTCAGCACGATGGAGGGAATCGAGTTCTTCTACAATCTGGAAGAGCTCATCTGCCGGAGCTGCAGGGAGCAGTACCCGGGTCGGCTGACGGACCTCGATCTCTCCCGGAACCGGAAAATCACCCATCTGGACTGCCACGGCAATCAGCTGACCACGCTCGACGTGTCCGGCCTGACCTCGCTGAACTATCTGGACTGCTCCGACAACCGGCTGTCGCAGCTCGACATCTCCCGGAACTATCTGCTGAAGGAACTGAACATAGCGTATAATTCCATCGGGACGATCGATCTTTCCCATTGCCCCCTGCTTGACGCCCTGGACTGCTCCGCCAATGGAATCGCTTCACTGGACCTCTCGCACCTAGTCGGGCTCACAGGCCTGAAATGCCCCTATAACCAGCTGGGCGTCCTGGACATCTCCCACAATGGTATGTTGACGACCCTGTGGTGTCAGGGTAATATGATGACCTATATCGACGTTACCAACAACGGGCGGCTCTCCGATGTGCAGACCGACAACGTCGCTATTCCGGACTCGGTTTTCAAGAGCTATCTGGTTTCATCCTTCGATACCGAAGGAGATGGGGAAATCTCCCTGGTCGAGGCCTGGCGGATTACCGACGTGGAGGTTGAAACGCAGCAGATTTACTCGATGGAAGGCATTCAGTATTTCCCGAACCTGCAGTATCTCATCTGCGGCGGAGGACTCGATCCGAACGGCCGGCAGGCGCGCGGACGGATCACTTCGCTGGATCTGTCGCAGAATCCCAAGCTTATCTTTCTGGACTGCCGCTACACAAGTCTAGAGTCCCTCGATCTTTCCCACAATCCGAAACTGCAGGAGGTGACCTGCGTCTCGAACTCGTTGACGTCGCTGGATGTGAGCAATCTGTCGGAACTGACCTATCTGGACTGTGCGCTCAATTCGCTGGGTACCCTGGATGTCAGCCATAATCCCAAACTCTTCTTCCTGCATTGCCAGTATGCGGAGTTGCAGTCGCTCAATCTTTCGAACAATCCCGGGCTGCGGGAGCTGTATGCCAACAACAATGAGCTGGAGTCGCTCAATGTGACCGGCAACCCGAACCTGGAGAGGCTGGAGTTTGCCTGGAATTCCGTCGAAGAGATCGACCTTTCGAGGAACACGAAGCTGGTGTACCTCGATTTCAGGTGGAACGCCCTTTTAACACTGGACGTTTCCAACTGTCCGTTGATGAATTATCTGGATGGCACGGGAAACGGGAATCTCTACCAGCTGACCCTCAGGAGCGGGCAGGAGATCACGACCTTGCTGCTGGATTCGCGTGACAGCATAGAGTTCATTTATATTTAATTACCCTAAAGCGTTGATGTGTGATGGGACTTTTCGATCGAATCTACAAGAAGAACATCTCTTCTGACAAATTAGGCCGCCAGATTCTGGGCGCGTTGTTCCAATGGCGTGCAAAATCGTTCTGGGCGTTCGTCCTGCTGGTGACGCCGCTTTGCATAGGGGTGTCGATGATCCTGTCGCCTTCGTCTTTCACGCCCTGTCTCTACCTGCTTGGACTGACCCTTGTCATCTGGCTGATCATCAAGGTATGCCGTGCCCTGACCCATACCTTCAGCCTGAACAGGAATGACAATGGCATCACGGTCTGCCAGATCGTCATCCTCGCGGCCATCGGTTTCTGGGTCATCGGGTTCGTGCTGATTTTCGACATCAAGAACAATGGCCGGATGGCGGCAGCCATCGGAATCATCGGCGCCGTCCTGGGCTGGATCTTCCAGGACCGCGTGAAGGGCGTGGCTGCCTTCCTTCATTTGCGCAGGCATCATCTGCTCAATATAGGAGACTGGATCCGGGTGCCGAAACTGGGCGTGGACGGGGAAATCAAAAAGGTGACGCTTACGACCGTCACGCTCTACAACTGGGACACCACCACATCCACCATTCCCATCAATGTGCTGCAGGCCGAGCATTTCATCAATCTCCAACATATGTCCGAAGGAAAGACGTACGGGAGGGAAATGCTCAAATCCTTCATCCTGGATACCGAATGCGTGCGTCCGCTGACCGGGCAGGAGATCGAACGGCTCCTGTCGGGAGAACACGATATTCGGAACTACGTTCCTGAAGACGAACTTAAAGCAGGTGCGCTCAATGCCCATCTGTTCCGGCTCTACATCTATCACTGGCTTATGAACTGTTCCAGTGTCTCTCACCAGCCCCGCCTGATTATCCGCTGGAAAGAGCAGAAGGATAGCGGGCTGATCCTGGAGGTCTACGGATTCCTTACCGAAACTGAATGGACCGCTTATGAGTGGCAGCAGTCGGAGATTATCGAGCATATCGTCGCCTCGATGGACTGGTTCGGGCTGCGACTCTACCAGCTCCCTTCGGCCTATGATTTCAAAAAGGAGGATGCGCAATGAAAAAGGAGCTTGTCAGAGAGCGGCCGTTTGAATACCTGCGGCGCCAGAATACGAACGAGCCTTTTCCGGAAGAGACGGTCCGGAATTGGTATGTCGCACGGGTCTATGTGCTTGAAAAACTGAAGGATGTTTCCTTTGCGCCGGGTTCTGGGAAGCACCTCCATGCCATTGTGGAGGGGGACAGCCCGCTGATGCTGGCCGTTGTGCGCCAACTGGCCCTGACGGCGCACTATCTCAACTTTGTGGAATACGACGCGTTCAATCGCCTGGTATGCAAGAACAGGACGGTCATTACACTTGTTACCCGAAAGGACGCCGCAACGATCCTGCAGGAACTGGATAAGGAAGAGAATCTCGGCAACCTGTTGCAATGCGCCCGTTATTCCCTGTTCGGGAAAGTCGTCAATGCCAATTCCTACCTCGATGTCACGCTGGAGATCGTGGAAGAAAGGCCCGAGAGTTCGGATTTCGTGCTGCTGACGGAAGAAGACGCTGCGGCTTTCGTCCAATCCAAATCCCCCGATGACGTGTTTGCCATCGATACCCGGAAGGCCGTCTACGCGAGCCGGGTGTATTGTCTGGGCTCCGTCATCGACAATCTTCCCTATGAGGACATCCACTCCGCGGGGCGATACAACCGGGCGCTGGATACCTTCCAGTATAAGGTGTTGCAGGACAAGCAAGGCCTGCGGTTGATTTCTTCCAGATGGGAGGAGGATCCCATGGCCGTTAAGAACGGCTTGTCCAATGTGTTTTGCTCCGATTGTTTTGCTTCCCGGGCACTGGCCGTCAGACGGCAATATCCCGCGGGCAGGAAGCTGGGCGAAAAAGAAAGGACGGCAATTTGGGAAAAGAACAACCAGGCCCTGTCGCTCAGTGAACACGGCCGTTGGGTGGTCGAAAAACTCATTATGGGTTTCAGTCCGTTGAGCGGGCCGGAGCGCAAGGAGTATGGCAGCCTTTTCGGTAAGAGAAGGGCAGCTTTCAGCAAGCAGTTGAAGAACAATGCCGCCCATCCGGCGCATATCGATATCTGTTCCTATCGCGATTTGTGTCGTGTAGATCCTGACAGTCTGAAATACGACAGTTTCCTGATGCTGGCCATTCCCTTGATCCTCGATGCCACACGATGAAAAGGCTCTTCCTAACCCTCCTCGCGCTAATTGCCGCCTGTTCCGCCCTTCCGGCGCAGTCCACGCAACCTTGCGTGGTGACGCAGTACAACCAGAAATCGGCGAAGACGCCGCTTCCCGGCGTGACGGTGATGGCCAGCAATGCGGGCAGCACCGTTTCGGATAATGCCGGCCGGCTGACCCTGACTTTCCGTACCTTGAAACCGGGCGACAAGGTCAATCTCATCAGCGCGAAGAAAGCGGGATTCGAACTGTTCAATACGGAAGCGGTGGAGCAGTGGAATATCTCGCGCGACCAGACGCCCTTCTCTCTCGTCCTGGTCAGTACGGAATACTTCAATGCGCTCAAGGCAAAACTCGCGCAGACCTCCACCGACAGTTACCAGCGGAAATACGAGCAGGCCGTCCGCGAACTGGAAGCCCAGAAGCAGGCCGGCAAGCTGCAGGAAGAGGAATTCAACCGGAAGTATGACGAACTGGAAGCCAGTTATCAGGTCCAGCTGTCCAATCTGGACAATTACATCGACCAGTTCGCCCGTATCGACCTGAGCGAGGTGTCGGACGAGGAGCAGCGGATTATGGAAATGGTGGAGGAAGGCCGCCTCGATGAGGCCGTCGAAGCCTATGGGGCGCTGGACCTCAGCGGCCGCTTGCGCCAGGCCCGGGAAAGCAAAAAGGCCCTCGCGGATGCCAAGGCCCGGATTGAGGAGGAGCAAGCCCGCCAGGAAGCGGCCATCAAAGAGTTGAAAGTCCGCCAGGAACGGGAAATCGCCACGTTGAAGCTGGCCGGCGGCAAGGAAAACTACGACAAGATCGGGCGGATGCTCAAGGAGAACGCCCTGGCCGACACGACCGATATCGATGCGTTGTGGACCTATGCCTACTTTGCGATGTCCCAGAAGGACTACCAGGAAGCGGAGCGTTTCTGGCTCGTCTGCCAGAACGCCTGCGCCGACAGCCCTGACCGCCTGTCGTCCGTCTGGGTCAACCTCGGTTTTATCAATTATTCCCGTCACGATTACGACCAGGCCAAGGAATACTGGACCCGTGCCTGGGAGTACCGCACGCAGTTGTTCGCCCGCAACCCCGATGCTTACCGTCCCGGGCTGGCCAATCTGCAGCTCAATCTGGGGCTTCTGCATCGTGTCTTCCAGGATTATGGACAAAGTGAGGCGTACTACCTGCAGGCGCTGGAGAATTACGCCCAACTGTTTGCCCAGGATCCCGAGGCCTACCGCCTGGATATGGCTAACGTCCAGCTTGATCTGGGATCCCTCTACCGTGCTCTCCGGAAATATGACCAATGTGAGGCGTACAATCTGCAGGCACTGGAGAATTACAGGCAACTTTTCGACCGGGATCCCGATTCCTATCGCTCGCCGCTGACCAATATCCAGTACAACCTGGGCTATTTCTACTATTCCCGCGGCGACTTGGCCAAGGGGGAACAATTCTACCTCGAGGCATTGGAGCACCGGAAGCTATTGGTCGCCCGGAATCCCGATGCGTATCGCATGGATCTGGCCCGGGTCCAGAACGATCTGGGAATGCTGTACCGTGCCGCCGGCGACTATACCCGTGCGGAAGAATATTACAGCCAGGCTTTGGACAATATTACCGAGACATTTACGAAAGATCCCGATGCCTATCGTTTGGACCTGGCCCGGACGCTGGCCAATATGGGCAATTTCTACCGTACGGTCGGCAACTACGAGAAGGCGGAGGCGTGCTATCTGAAGGCGAAGGAGCATTTCGGGGAACAGTTCCGGCGGAATCCCGATGCCGGCCGCATGGACCAGTCGCGGATTCTGAACACGCTGGGCTTTTTCTACTACACCATACAAGACTATGCCCGGGCGGAGGAGTATTACTTCCGGTCGCTGGAGCACCGGAAGCTGCTGTATGACCGCAATCCCGGTGTTTACGGGGCGGCCGTCGCCCAGGTCCGGATCAACCTGGCGCTCCTTTATACGACCACCCAGGAGTACGACAAGGCGCTGGAATCCATCGACATGGCCATCGCCCTGACGCCCGATGACCCCGAATGCTACGATTCCCGGGGCGAAATCCTCCTGAAGAAGGGCGACGAGAAAGGCGCGCTGAAGATGTGGAAGAAAGTTTTGGAACTCGATCCGGATTACCTTTCCCAGAACAAGGAAGGGACGGAACTGTACAACGGACTGAAGCAGAAAGGACTGATTAAAGAATAAGGATATGGAAACGCCCTCGAACTTCGTATTCATTTCCTACAGCCACAAGGATGTGAAATGGGCGAAATGGCTCCAGCGAAAACTGGAATGGTACCGTTTGCCGACGGAAGCACACAATGAGTTTTCAGACTCCCGCTACATCCGCCCCGTGTTCCGCGACAGGGACACCCTGACCTCGGGCATCCTGAACGACAGCCTGCGCGCCCACCTGGAAGCTTCGCGCTATCTGGTGGTCATCTGCTCGCCGAATTCGGTGAAATCGGAGTGGGTGAACAATGAAATCAAGGCTTTCATGGGCATGGGCCGGCTAGAACGGATCATTCCGTTTATTGTGGAAGGCGACAGTTTCCCGCCCGCCATCGAGCAATGGAACCGCGAGCACCCCGATAAGAATCTGCTGGGCATCGCCGTGACGGACGACGGGAAGAACGACCCCGAGAAGGCTTTCATCCGGCTCGTCGCGCATATCCTGGAATTGCAGTTCGACACGCTCTGGAAACGGCACCGGCGCTTTATCCGCCGCCTGGTCGTTGCCGCCACGGCCCTGGCCGTCGTTCTGGCTGCCCTGGCTTACTGGTATATGGTCCCTGTCAAGCTGCAGGTTGCCATTCAGAGCGAGGCCTGCGTACTTCCCGAGATGGAGGAGGGAGCCCTGACCGTGAACGGGAGCGAGTATCCGCTGTTCGGACGCCCCGATACCACCATTTCGGTCGGATCGCTGCCCGGCTATTTCCGCCACCGCAAGATTCCGGTCTCATTCCACGCCGACCGGTATTACGAAGATGAAACCCTGCTCATTCCGCTGGGCGCGGGCATCCGCAACCAGGTGACGATGCAGGTGCGCCGCGACAGCACGTTCGCCATTTTTGCCGGAAAGGTATACGATGGAACTGCGGATGACTATCTGTCAAGTCCTGTCGCAGGCGTGCAGGTAACCATTGGCGGGCGATCCGCCGTCACGGACGGCGAAGGCGCTTTCTGCATCCTTTTTCCCCTTGCCGAGCAAAGCGAAACGAAACCGCTTACCCTAATGAAAGAAGGCTTCCAGCCGTTTTCCCGGGAAGATGAGAATCCGTCGGAAGCCTTGATCTATCTGCTCGATCCCGCCCGATAAGGCGATTAAATGGTCACTTCCGCAGTCTGGCGGATGTCATCGGAAGCGCTGCCGAGCAGGAGCTGCAACTGGCCGTGCTCGAGTTCCCAGGCATTGGTGTCGACGTTCCAGTAGCGGAGATCGTCGAACGGGATTTCCAACGTGACCTTCCGGCGCTCGCCGGCCTTCAGGCTGACGCGCTGGAAGGCCTTGAGTTCCTTCGTGGGCCACTCGACCTGCGAGCCGATGCGCTGTACATAGAGCTGGACCACTTCGTCGGCGTCCATCGTTCCTTCGTTCGTAAGCTGGAACGTGATCCGAACCTGCTGGCCTGTGACCTTGGCTTTGAGCTTGTCGTAGCCGAAGTCGACGTAGGAGAGACCGTGGCCGAAGGCGTACATCGGTTTCACGTTCTTGGTGTCGAACCAACGGTAGCCCACATAGAAGCGCTCCGTGTATTCGGATACGGGCTTGGGCAGGGATTCGATCAGTTTCTGGCGTTCCTCGGGCGTCATCTTGATGACATCGGGGCGGAACATCAGGGTGAAGAGGTCGCCGCCGGCACTGTTGCCCGGGAAGTTGCCCATCGCATAAGCGGGGGAATCTTCCAGCTTTACGGGGAAGGTAAACGGCAGCTTGCCCGACGGGGCGATGTCACCGAAGAGTACTTCTGCCAGCGCGGTGCCGCCTTCCGTGCCGTTCCACCAGCCCTGGACGATGGCCGGGGAGACGGGCGCCAGGACCTGCAGGTCGGTGGGGCCGCCGGAGATCAGGACAGTGGCCAGATTCGGGTTGGCTTCATACAGGGCCTGCACCAGTTCTTCCTGGCCGCAGGGGAGTTTGATGTCCTTGCGGTCGGAGCCTTCGGTCTCGATATTCTTGTTGGTGCCGCCGAAGAAAAGGACCAGGTCGGCCTCTTTGGCCAGGGCGACGGCCTCGGCCAGCAGGGCGGGATCGGCGGGCTCGTCGATGGCGGCGGCCTCCAGCGGGTTCGGCTCGGCCGGGGCAGGACCCCAGCGGCGGCCCGGGAAGTTCTTGTAGCCCGGCGCATAGGTCACGACGATATCTTGGCCGGCCCGGGCCTGGATGCCCTGGAGCGGCGTAATCTCATAGAGCGCTTTCACGCCGGCCCCCATACCGCCGCTCTGCGTCTTGAGCACAGCGTTCTGGCCGATGACGGCAATCTTCTTCACATCCGCCCGGATGGGCAGGATTCCTTCGTTCTTGAGCAGGACGATCGATTTTTCGGCCACGCGGCGGGCGATCTGCTGCGAGGCGGGCTGCGAGGTCATCTGCTTGTTGGCCACGTCGTCCGGAACGGCTTCCACGGCAAAGCGGACGCGCAGGATCTGGCGGACCTTCTCGTCCACCATCTCTTCGGTGAGCTTGCCTGCGGCGATGGAATCGATGACGGGCTGCCCCAGGTAGTTGGATCCGGTCATCTGGACATTGAGGCCGTGGAGCATCGCGCCCATCGTACTGTGGGTGCCGCCCCAGTCGGAGACGGTCATACCTTTGAAGCCCCATTCGCCGCGGAGGATCTCATTGAGCAGGTGCTCGTTCTCGGAGCAGTAGTCGCCGTTGACCTTGTTGTAGGCCGGCATCACGCTCATCGCGCCGCCTTCCTTGATGGCGCGTTCGAAAGGCTTGAGATAGATTTCGCGGAGCGTGCGCTCGTCGATCTGGGCGTCGACGCTGCCGCGGTTGGTTTCCTGGTTGTTCACGGCAAAGTGCTTGATGCAGACGGCCGTTCCCTTGTCCTGTACGCCCTTCGTGTAGGCAAGGGCGAGGGCGGCCGAGAGGATCGGGTCTTCGCTCAGGTATTCGTAGGTACGGCCGCCCACGGGCAGGCGCTGGATGTTCACGGCAGGGCCGAGGATGACATCCTTGCCGCGGAGCCGGGCTTCTTCGCCCATGCCGGTGCCGTACTGGTAGGCGAGATCCTCGCTCCAGGTGGCGGCCAGAGCGCTTCCGGTGGGGAAATAGGTGGCCGAGTCGAGGGTCCATCCGGCGGACTGGAAGCCGTGGGGGACGCCTTCCTCCCGGATCCCGAAAGGACCGTCGGCATAGTGCATGTCGGCGATGCCCAGGCGTTCCACGCCGGCCGACGACATATTGGTCTTGCTGTGGAGCATCTCGACCTTTTCTTCCAGGGTCATCTGGGCGATGAGGGCGTTGATTTCAGCGTCGTGCGCCGTCAGCTTGTCCTGCGGAGTCTGCGTCTGCAGCTTGCCGCAGGCAAAGACCAGCAGGAGCGATGCGGAGAGGAGAATTAATCGCTTCATGGGAGGTTATTTTCTGTATTTGCGGGTCCGGTTGTCGTTGATCACGCCTTTCCAGTTGAGGCCGAAGGCGAAGTCGTAGGTGTTTCCGTCGGCGTCGACGTGGCAGCGCATGTCGTGCGGGGCGTCTTCGTGCTGCTCTTCCACGGTGCGCATATCGGCGGGCAGCTGCATCGGAAGCAGGCCGGAGGGCTCAGCCGCGCCGCTCACCAGGTCGAGGACCGCCTGGTTCTGGATCCCGAAATGGACAAGGACGGCGTCGGCGGCGGGCTCGAATTCGGCGGGTACGAAGGGCCGCGTGGCGGAGATGACCACGACCACGGGTTTGTCGCCCATCAGCTTGCGGGTTTCCAGCACGGTGTTCAGGTCGTCGACGTTGTCGGTTTCGACCGTTTTGCCGCGGTAGGAGCGGTTGGTGAAGGATTCTTTCGGGTCGCCGCCGGCGAGCGATTCTTCCCGGGCATATTCGGCGGTGTAGGGGCGATACTGGAGGCTGATGGGCACGTAGCCGTTGCCGCCGTTCTCGCGGTCTTTCACGTCGTAGCCGGGGCCGGAATAGGGCTCCTCGATGAGTACGAGGGCGAAATCGGCTTCGGCCGGGGTCTCGGCCCAGTCATAGTATTTCTCCACGAGGGCGCGTTCCACGGGCCATTCCCAGTAATCGGGATGGGCGCCGAAGAGGCCGAAGCGGCCGGCGAAGGCCGGATAGTGCCGCTTGGGCACATAGACCTTTTTCCGTCCGGCCTGCGGCAGCGCCTTGCCGTGGTTCTTCAGCAGGACGGCCGACTTCAGCTGGGCGTCATAGCCCTGCCGCATAAAGTCGGGGTTGCCCACCAGTTTGGTCGCGCGGGCGGGATCGACGTAAGGGTTCTCGAACAATCCGGTGCGGAACATATTCATCAGGAGCCGGATGGCGGACGCTTCGAAACGTTCGCGGGCCGCGTCTTCTCCGAAGTCGCGCACCCACATCCGGTAGGCTTCCAGCACCGGGCCCATGTCATTGTTGCCGCCGAACTGGTCGACCCCGGCCTGGAGCACTACGTAGTGACGCTCGGGCACCGAAAGGGTCTCCATGCCCCAGCACTTGCCGTCGAAACTCTCCACGCGGGCGTTGTCGTGGGTGATGCCCCAGTCGGTGCACACCACGCCGTCGAAGCCGTATTTTTCGCGCAGCAGGTCGGTGATGATATAGCGGCTGTAGTTGTTGCCCACGTTCTTTCCTTCCGGATCGATGCCGGCGGAGATGGTGTAGTAGGGCATCACGGCGGAAGCGGAGCCCGTCTTGCGGCCCCGCAGGCGGAAGGCGCCCTGGACGAAAGCCTGCAGATGCGTCTCGAACTGGCCGCCGGGATAGACGGCATATTTGCCGTAGTTGAAGTGGGCGTCGCGCCCGCCTTCCTCCGGTCCGCCGGAAGGCCAGTGCTTGACCATGGCGTTGACGCTTTCTTCGCCCCAGCCGTCGCGGACGCCGTCGGTGGCCTGGAAGCCTTCCACATAGGCGCGGGCCATGTCGGTGTCGAGGTCGGGATCTTCACCGAAGGTGCCGTTGAAGCGGTTCCAGCGGGGTTCGGTGGCCAGGTCGATCTGCGGGCTGAGGGCCGTGGCGATGCCCAGGGCCCGGTATTCTTTGGAGGCGGTGGCGCCGAAACGGCGGACGAGCGTGGGATTGAACGTGGCTGCCAGGCCCAGCGGTGAGGGCCAGAGGGAGATCTGGCCGCCCGAGCCGGCGTTGAATTCGGCGGTGGCGCTGGTTTCGTTGCGGGGGTCGGAACTATTGTTGGCCGGGACGCCCAGGCCCAGCACCTCGACGAAGGCCTGCACGTTGTTGTTCCAGCGTGCCGCCACTTCCGGACTTGCGACCGTGGTGACCAGGACGTGCCGCAGATTGTCCTCGCCCAGGAATTTCTTCTGGGCGTCGGTCAGTTCGGGGGTGGGGACGGGTTGGTGCGCGCTGTAGAGCATCAGCCCGGCAATCTCTTCGATGGAGAGGCGTCCGGCCAGGTCCACGGCTCGCTCCAGGGCCGGGCGGCGCCAGTTCTCGTAGGGATCGAGCTCCCCGTTGCGGTTCAGGTCCTTGAAGGCGCGTCCGCCGATGGAAAGGATGGGCGCTGACGTATAGCCAAGCGTGGGGCCGCCTTTCTGGACGATGAGGGTATAGCCGTCGGCCGGCTTTTCTTCCCATTTCTGGGCGCAGGCGCAGCATACGCAGAGGACAGCTGTCGCCAGCAGGGTATGGAACACAAAGTTTTTCTTCATAAGGTCAGGTTTCGTATATTCGCGAAGTTACACAAAATCCGGCAAACAATTACGGAAAAATGTTTACCTTTAGAACTTCAAATCACCACTGACGATGAAACAGATCCAGTCTATCGGCATCCTGACTTCCGGCGGCGATTCCCCGGGTATGAATGCCGCCATCCGGGCAGTCACCCGCGCGGGCATTTTCGAAGGTTGGAAAGTCTACGGCATCTACCGGGGCTATGAAGGCCTGATCAACGGCGAAATCAAGGAGTTTACCAGCGAATCGGTCAGCAACGTCATCCAGCGGGGCGGCACGATCCTCAAAACGGCCCGCAGCGATGATTTCCGCACGCCCGAAGGCCGCACCAAGGCTTTTGAAATGCTGCACCGCCACCACATCGACGCCTTGATCGTGATCGGCGGCAACGGCTCGCTTTCCGGCGCCGAAGAACTCGCCCGCGAGCACGACGTGACGGTGATCGGCCTTCCCGGCACGATCGACAACGATCTCTACGGCACCGATTCGACCATCGGCTACGATACGGCGCTCAACACCATCGTCGACTGCGTCGACAAGATCCGCGACACCGCCACCTCGCACGACCGCATCTTCTTCGTGGAAGTGATGGGCCGCGACGCCGGCTTCCTGGCGCAGAACAGCGCCATCGCCTCGGGCGCGGAGGCGGCCATCATCCCCGAAGACCGCACCGACATCGACCAGCTCGCCCAGTTCATCGGGCGGGGCATCCGCAAGAGCAAGAACAGTTCCATCGTGCTGGTCTCCGAGAGCAAGAAGGACGGCGGCGCCATGCATTATGCCGATCGCGTCCGCAAGGAGTATCCCGAGTATGACGTGCGCGTCACGATCCTGGGCCACCTGCAGCGCGGCGGCCGGCCGTCGGCCTACGACCGCATCCTTGCCTCACGCCTCGGCGTGGCGGCCGTGGAGGCGCTCAAGGAAGGCCAGCGCAACATCATGGTGGGCATCAAGAACGACCAGGTGGTGTACGTGCCCATTGCCAAGGCGGTCAAGATCGACAAACCGATCGACCGCGAACTGATCAACGTCCTTACTGTCCTGTCGATTTGATCCAGACGTCCCGCTGCGGGAACGGGATCTCGATGCCGTTCTCGTTGAGGGTGTTGTAGACAAGTTCCTTGGCGCGCGCCAGATACGTGTAGCGCTCTTCTACCAGTACGTACTGTTTCAGCGCGATGTTCACGCTGCTGTCGCCGAATTCGTCGAAGGCGACCGAGATGCCGCGCTTGGGATCGACCACCGGCCGGTTGTACTTGTCGCGGATCATCAGCTGCTGGGAAGCCTCCATCAGCAGCGTACGCACCTTCTCCACGTCGGTTCCGTATTTCACGCCGACGAGAATCTTGACGTACTCGTAGGCGCTTCCGCGCGTGAGGTTCTTGAAGTTCTTGTTGAAGAGGGTGGTGTTGGTGAAGGCGATGAGCGTGTCCTCGATCGTCTGGATCTGGGTGGTCTGGTAGCTGATCGAAGTCACTTTGCCGCGGATGCCGTCGCACTCGATGTAGTCGCCCACGCGCAGGCGGCCGCTCATCAGCTGGATGCCGTAGATGAAGTTGTTGAGGATATCCTTCATGGCCAAGCCGAGACCGGTGGCCAGGCCGGCCGCCACGAGCGACAGGGCGCCCATCGGAATCTTGAGCAGGATGATGGCGATGATGATGTAGGTGCCCCACACCAGGATGCCGATCACATTGTCGGCCAGCGTGAAGTTGATCTCGTTGGCGTGGATGAAGGTCTTCTTCTCCTTCCGGGCGTACCGGTCGAAGCGCATGCGGCGGTAGAAGGCCTTCAGCAGGTAGCTGATATAGCGGAACAGGAAGAACAGCGCGGTCACCAGCACGAGCTTGTAGAGCGACAGGTGCAGGATGGCGTTGCCGTCTTTGTCGCTGAGGTTGAAGAAGGGGCGGTAGAAGATATCGCTGCAGATCTCTCCCAGGTCGAAGACATTGGCGGCCAGCCGGATGCAGAGCGGGATCGACAGCACACCCGCAATGGGCAGTACGGCCTGCCGGATGAAGTCGTAGAGCCAGGTCACGGCGATGTAGGCGTCTTTCCGGTCGGGTTCGTAGATGGTGTGCTCCATCTTGTATTCCAGCTTGCGCTTGATCAGGTACTTTTTCTCGTGCTTCTCCACCAGGACATAGAGGGCTGTGATGGTCTCGATGGCCGTGAGTTGGAACAGCCACCAGATGAAGATCTGGATGCCCAGCAGGACATAGCCCATCCAGGCCATGATGGTGGTGACGAACATCACGGCGAAAGTGATCCAGGCATAGACCATGTCGCCGCGGGCTTCCCGGTTGTGGCTCACTTTCTTGCAGAGGCAGTACTGCCAGATGGCGAAGCCCAGCATCAGCGGCGGGAAGATGAGGTTGACCAGCCGGTTCGGAATGAAGATGATGCGGAAGGTGATCACGATCAGACCCAGCAAGGCGATGGGTAAGTAGATCTTCGACACTTCCCGGATGTGCTGGGACGGGATGCGCACCAGCAGGGAGACCAGGATGGCGGCCAGCAGCCAGGCATAGACGAGTAGCAGCCCCGAAGCCTCCTGGAAGAAATTCTGCTTGACGAACAGACTGGCGATCATCACAGACACGGCAAAGATCACCACGCCGCTCAGAAGCGTGGTCATCAGGCTCCGTTGTTTGAAGGAATCCGCCTTGAAAAGGGGTACCCACTTTTTCAGCAGGTGGACCACGATGTTGCTCAGCAGGGTGGCCAGGCCGATGTAGAAGAGGACGAACAGGATGAAGCCTGAAACCATCGGGCCGCGCCATTCGCTCTGGCGCAGGATCTCGGCGTCCGCATTATGCCGGCCGATGCCGTATTTCCGGCTGGCGTCCTGGAACGCCATCTTGCAGTAGCGGGGGAAGGAGCGCAGCACTCTGAAGTAATTGTCCTGCCCGTCGATGAAGATACGCCGCTGGATGAGCCGATACCGGTCGCGGGCGTAATTGTAGCTTTCCGTCAGCCGGCTGCTCATCGCGTCGTAATGGTCGCTGTCCATCACGATCTTGTCGCGGGCGGCGGTATACATCTCCAGCAGGTTCAGGGTGTAGAAGAGGCAGGAATCGCGGTCGGCCTGCCCCTGCTCGTCGAGGTAGAAAGGTTCTTCGTGCTCGCCTTCTTCCTCTGCGTGCTCGTGTTCGTACTCGTGCTCGTGTTCGTGTTCTTCGGTCCCCACGATGTCGAAACCGTCTTCGTGGTGGTGGTGGCTTTCGCGGATGAGGATCGTATCCATCACGGCGGAAAGGGAGTCGGGTACCGCGTCGATCTTGTCGAGGATCGGCGGCAGGCGCCGCAGGGCCTCGGCCAGATGCTCGTAGCGCTCGATTTCGTGGTTCATCCGGTCGACGATCTCATCGAAAGGCAGCCGCTGCTTGTGGAAATCCTCATACTGCTTGGTCACCTCGTTGAGCGCGTAGGTCATATCGAAGGTGTAATCCTGATTCTGGGAATAGAGGATCAGGGCGAGTTCGTTGCAGCGCTTCGTCATTTCCACCAACTGCTTGTGCTGGGCCTCGTTGTTCATGGCCAGACGGGCCTGCAGATGCGCCATCTTGGCGTGCTCCTGGTGGAGTTCGGAGCGGAGGATGGTGAGCGTCTTGGCAAAATCCCGTTCGTTGAAAACGGCGTAGGCCGGGATGGCGACCAGCAGGGTGAGGGCGATGAGGGTGAGGACTCTCTTTTTCATAAAGCAAGCGGATAAACTCGGTACAAAGATACAAAAACGGCCGTTTTTTGCTAAATTAGCCGATCAAAACCGAATGAAGATGCGCCGAACAACCCTTTTCCTGGCCGGATTCCTCCTGGCTTGCCTTTCCATCTCCTGTACCTGTACCACCGGCCGGACGACGCCTCTGTCGCTCGATGACCTGCGGGGCCTTCCCCTCGAGACCGTCATCCAGATGCGCGAAGACATCCTCGCCAAGCATCCGGACGGCGGTTCCCTGACGAAAACGGAAGCCGACAACGTGGCCTTGCTGCGTGACCAGGAACGCAGGCTGGAGAACGCCTGGCTGTTCGGGGAGTGGCGCGAACGCCACGGTTCACGGCTTATGTTCCGGGACGACGGGACGGTCAGCGTCGGCGCCCGCGGGGGTGCGTACGATGAACTGGGTGTGTACAAATTCATTTCTCCGGAAGAGCCCTCGTATGATGCCATCTGGACGCTCATCTACGACGACAAGGGCGATCCGGTGGTGCTGATTCCGGCCCAGGGTTCTGCGCCGGCCCGGGTCTATCCCTTCCACGGGAGCCATAAAGAAGTCCGTGAGCAAGTCGGGGACCTGCTCACGGCTGTTGAAACGGGCTTCTATTATACCAAAACCCAGTATTGATCCGATCGGCCGGGCTTAGTGCTTGCGGTCGATATAGGCCAGGATGATCTCCACGGCCTCGTCTTCGGTCATGCCGTCGACGTTGAGCGTGAGGCTGTAGTTGCGGGCGTCGTAGCGGCTCACGCCGGCGAAGCGCTGGATGTAGTTCTCGCGGGCCTTGTCGACTTTGCCGAGGACCTCTTCGGCCAGTTCACGCGGGAAATTCTGTTTCTGCATGGTCCGAACGATGCGGTTCTCCTTGGAGGCGGTGATGAAGATGTCGACCTTGTTGGGGAAGTCCTTCAGCACGAAGAATCCGGAGCGGCCGGCGATCACGCAGGATTCCTGCTCGGCCATGGCGCAGAGGATTTCCTTTTCCGCTGCGAAGATCTCGTCGGTCGTCACGGTCGGGTCGAATTCCCGGCCTACGGTGTGGCTGGTGCCCACGAAGCCGGCCGGTGACGGGGCCGGGGCGAGGCGCTGGATGAAGTCGGAGAGCCAGTTTTTCTTCTCGCTCTTCAGGCGTTCAATGGAGGAAGGCGTCAGGTTGAACCGTTTGGAGAGTTCCTTGATGAGTTCCTTGTCGCAGAAGCGTACGCCCAGTTTGTCGGCGAGTTTCTTGCCGATGGTGTGGCCGCCGCTGCCGAGTTCGCGGCTGATGGTGATGACGAATTTCTCGTTGGTGTTCATATCGTTCAAATTTGCTGATTATTCTTTTCCTTTGATGTCGATCTGGAAGCCTTCGTCGATGAGCGGTTTGACCAGTTGCTCCATCCGGGCGACGGAGAAGGCTTCGATCTCTTTTTCGGGGGTGGGCCGGTCGATGGTGTAGACCATGATTTTACGGGGCTTGAGCCGGCGGACGATGGCCATCCAGCCGTCGAGGACCTCGGGCGAGGCCGAGTCGAAGTCCTTGCTGCGCAGGAACATGGTCTGGAGGATGAAATCGCCCTCGAAACGTTCCAACGCTTCGATCACCCGTTCAATGGAGTAGCCCGGGGCGGGCTGGTTGATGCGGGCCACCAGTTCGTCGGTGGGGGCGTCGATTTTCAGGATGGGATTGTCCACTTTCCGGAGCGCTTCGAACACGGCCGGCACGTGGACGCGCGTGGCGTTCGACAGGACCGAGACCTTGGCGGAAGGGCAGTAGGCGTCGCGCAGGAAGAGCGTGTCTTCGATGATGCGCGGGAATTCGGGGTTGAGGGTGGGCTCACCGTCGCCGGAGAAGGTGATCGAGTCGATCTGCGTGCCTTCCAGCATCAGCTCCATCAGTTTGTTTTCCAGGTCGGTGCGGACCTTGGCGGCGGTGGGGAGGACCGTGTCGCCGCGGCCGTCGCAGTTCCAGCCGCATTCGCAGTAGATGCAGTCGAAATTGCACAGTTTCCCTTTCGTCGGGAGCAGGTTGATTCCCAGGGAGCGGCCCAGCCTGCGGCTGTGGATCGGCCCGAAGACGGTCTCTTCTCGGAGCATGGCAGTAAAATTTGGATAAAGTTAGCGATTATTTATCTTTGCAGCACAAAAAAAGCAAAAGAAATGTTCGTCTATCACCATAAGGTCCATTACTACGAAACCGACCGGATGGGCATCACCCATCACTCGAATTACATCCGGTTCATGGAGGAGGCCCGCGTGGCTTTCCTGGACGAGATCGGCGCGAGTTTCGCCCGCATCGAGGCCGACGGCATCGTTTCGCCCGTGATGGCCGTGGAAGGCCGTTACCTGCACACCACGACCTTCGATGACGTCATCGACGTGGAAGTGTTCATCAAGGAAATGTCACCCCTCAAGCTCCGCATCGGCTACCGGATGCGGGTGGGGGAGACGGAGGTCTTCGAAGGGATGTCGCTCCACTGCTTCCTCGGCAAGGACGGCCGCCCGGTCCGCATTCTGGAACGCTATCCGCAGTTCGCCCCGTACGTTCCCGCGGAAGAAGAATAAGGCGATGGCGCAGGCCCTCTATATTCTGGTAATCGTTTTTGTGCTGGCCGAATACAGCTGGTCGGCCGTTCTCACTTTTCTGAATATCAAGGCTTCGCGCCGTCCGATTCCGGATCTGCTGACGGACCTCTACGATGAAACGCAATACCGTAAGCAGCAGGCCTATGCGATGACCAATCGCAAGTTTTCCCTGATATCCGGACTGGTCAGTACCCTGGTCACGCTGGCCATTTTCGCCTTCGGCGGATTCGCCCGTTTCGACGCCGCCGCCCGCAGCGTCAGCGCTTCGCCTGTGATGCAGTCGCTCGTGTTCTGGGGCATCTTCTACCTGATCTCCTGGGTAATCTCGATCCCGTTCGACCTGTACCGGACCTTCGTCATTGAGCAGCGTTTCGGCTTCAATCGCACGACGCCCAAACTGTTCGTGACCGATACCGTCAAGAGCCTGCTGATGAACCTGCTGATCCTGGGTGCTGTGCTGGCGCTCTGCGTATGGATCTACACGCTCACGCCCCGTTGGTTCTGGCTGATCGCCTGGGGTGCGGTGACGCTCTTTTCGCTGTTCATGCAGTACTTTTATTCGCAGCTCATCGTGCCACTCTTCAACAAGCAGACGCCCCTCCCGGAAGGGGAGCTGCGCGACGCCATCGAGGCCTTCGCCGACCGGGTGGGCTTCCGGCTCGACAACATTTTCGTCATCGACTCATCGAAGCGCAGCAGCAAGTCGAACGCCTACTTCACGGGCTTCGGACGCAAGAAGCGCGTGGTGCTCTACGACACACTCCAGGAGCAGCTCACGACCGAAGAGATCGTGGGCGTCCTGGCCCACGAGATCGGCCATTACAAGCACCATCACATCATCCTTTCTTCGCTTGAAGGATTCGCGACGAATCTGTTGATGTTCTGGCTGTTCAGCCTCTTTATCGGCAGCAGCGCCTTGGCCGCTGCGGCTGGCTGCGCCGAACCTTCTTTCCACGTCAATCTGGCGGTATTCTCGCTCATCTACACGCCGCTCAGCCTCCTGCTCGATCTGGTCACCAACGTGATCTCCCGCCGCCACGAGCGCCAGGCCGACGCCTTCGCCCGCGCCCACGGCTACGGCCCCGCCGAAGCCTCCGCCCTCAAGAAAATGAGCGCCAAATCCCTCGCCAACCTCACCCCGCACCCGGTCGTCGTCTTCACGGAATATTCCCACCCCACGCTCTACGAGCGCGTGAAGGCGCTGCTGGCGTAGTCAGTTTCCTGGTGCTTCCTTCTTCGCCGCATCGACTGCGCCTGCGCTCAGCGATCAGGGTCTCTTGGCGGGCGCTCCTTTTCGCGCTGCAATGTAAGCATTGGTAAATCAGCTGTTTGTGTAAAGTGATCCCCCTGCTTTTCGGGGGGATCACTTTTAGTAAGTCGCTGACAGTCAGTTGTGTCCGTTGCAGCGGAAAATTCACTTTCGTCGACTTCTCGACGCCGGAGCACAGCCATATTCTTTCTGTTCCTGCAGGGACAGAAAGCGGGACTATAGTTTGTCGTCCACTTCTGTCTTGCGGGCGTGCTTGAGGTTGATGCTGGTTTTGCCGAAGCGCCAAGTGAGGCTGAGGCGGAGGGAGCGGGGGTCGTACCAGGATTCGTTTCGCTGGTGGTAGGTGTCGGTCGATGTCTCACGGACTGAGCCGGCGTAGCGGCGTTGGAAGGGCATGACGGCTGCGACGTTGAGGATGAGTCGGTTCTGCAGGAAGCCCTGACGCAGGCCGAACGAGTATTCGTAGTCGACGCCGTAAAATGTCCGCTGCAGCGTGATGTCGCCGCCATAGGCGCCGGCTGCGGCGTAGGCCGTGGCGCCGTGCCAAAGCGTGGCGTTCCCGCTTGTGTTGACATACCAGCTCCAGCCGTTGTTCCGCTGCTCCAGCGAAGGCGCGTAATAGTCGTTGTATCCCACCTGGCCGCTGGTCTGGAGGTTGAACTTTTCGGACGGATTCCAGCCCAGGTCGACCGTCAGGTCGATGTGGTCGTAGACCACGGCGTTCTCATAGGTCGCGACCTTGACTCCGTCGGGGTTGACGACGGCCAGATATTCTATTTTGTTGTTGCAGAGGCTCCCATAGGTGCGTACCAGTAAGTCCCATTTGTCCCCGAGGGTGCGGTAGGTGAGTGTAAGCGCATCGGAGACGACGGTTCGCAGGTCGGGGTTGCCGTGCGTCCGGCTATAGGGGGTTTCCTCAAAGATGTGGGGATTGAGATAGCTCACGCTGGGGCGGCCGAGGCGCCGGGTATAGGTCAGCGTGAAAGAGTTCTTGGGGTCAATCTTCCAGGCCGCGTTGAGGTAGGGGACGACGTTGAAATTGCTGTTGTCGAACGTAACGTTGCCGGATGGACTCTTGGAAAGCCCCCTGTTCAGGGTGTATTCGAGGCGTGTGCCCGCTTTCAGGGTGAGTTTGCTGAACTTGTAGCCATAGCTGGCATAGGCGGCGAAGATGTGTTGCTTGTAATCCAGGTCGTTGACGTTGGAATTGTCGATGGCCCACCGGTCGGCGACATAGTCCCAGAGTTCATCCTGGGAGTCCGCCACGTGGGCGCGCAACGTATATTTGGCGCCGGTCTCGATCTGGTGTTTCTTCCGGAGCGTGGCGAAGTAGTCGATCTGGCCGGTCTGCTGGACGGTGTGCTCCCTGTTGAAGGAATGCCGGTGGTAGTCCGTGCAGTTGAGCAAAGGCACCACGATGATATTGTTGTCGGTACTGTTCGGATTCCCGTCGATGGCGTAGCTGAAAGTCAGGATGCCGCCGTCGTGGCGGAAGGTTTTCTGGTAGGCCAGTTCTCCGGAGAACAGGTTGCTTCGGTTGGTCCGCAGCGTCGGCTCCTGCATCTCGATGGTCTTGATGCGTGCCCTGTCCCAGAATGTCTCGGTAATTGCATAATCTTGCCGCCCCTTCTGATAGTTGGTCCAGCCGGAGAGCGTGATAAGATTCAGAGAATCAGGTTCATAACTCGCCTCCAGCGACAGTGCGCCCGACGTGTAGATGTTGTCGCTCGTGAAATCCAGGCGCTGGAAATGGTTGGCCTCGCTGTCGAAAATCTCGATGTCGGTGAGTCCGTGGACCGTCGGGTTCGGGAAATACGATCCGCTGGCATTTGCGCTCAGGGTAAATTTGCCCAACTGGGCGCTCAGGTAGCCGTTTCCTCCCACATTGCCGAGTGTGCCCGCATTGGTGCTCAGCGAACCGCTGTATCCCGCTTTCACGCGCCGGACCATCACGATATTGATGATGCCGCCGATGCCTTCCGCATCATACTTGACGGGGGGATTGGTAATCACCTGGATCTCCTTGACCGAAGCGGCGGGGAGCGTCTTGATGAGCTGATTGAAGTTCCGAGCCAGCATCCCGGTGGGCCGGCCATTCACAAGGACCTTGTAATCCTTGCTGCCGTTCAGCAGCACCTCCTCGTCGCCATTGATGCTGAGCATCGG